>ONZS01001859.1_pt1 | contig 9229 bp, 9 predicted proteins | sample 1670921 | NCBI WGS metagenome assembly ONZS01 (sample SAMN06348104, study PRJEB24527) | human gut metagenome | biome: human gut; feature: ankylosing spondylitis patient; material: feces | host: Homo sapiens | place: China | collected 2015-10 | reverse complement strand
AAACTTTGTTAACCTTAAATCTAATACTATTATGAAAAAACCACAATGCAAAGATAAGCTTGTAAAGCCCCTTTGTCAAGGGTTTTGAGTATAACTTGTGTTAAACAACATGCCAGTCCGGTGTAAAAAATGTTTTTGAATTTGAAACTATACAGAATATGCGCAAAATCTTCTAAAATTAACAATTTGGATGTTGTTTGTAATCCTTGATCTGCACAGTGCTTGTATATATGGAGGAGGTTTATCCATACTAAAAAATCCTTCTAAGAACATCTTAGAAGGATTTTGCATTTTGTGCGGCTGAAGGGACTCGAACCCCCACGCCGTGAAGCATCAGATCCTAAGTCTGACGTGGCTACCAATTACACCACAGCCGCATTGGAATCGTGTGCAAAGGTAATGCTTTTTTATAAACTTGCAAATATTTGCGTTGTTTTTTTAGCGAAACCTTATTTCTTCTCGGTCTCGGACAAGAGGTGGGTGATCGCCGCCTCGATAATCGTATCTTTACCTTTCTCGATATCTTCTTGGGTCATAGAAATCTTATATGTAGGATCGATACCGAATTCCGTATGCTGTTTGTTTACATCCAGCATGGGAGACGCGGAGAAACGGACACCCCAGCCGTTGGGCAACTCGGAGTTGAAGGGGAAACCACTACCGCCTCCGGTGCGATCTCCCATCGTCGTTACATAAGGCATCATGCGTACTTTCTGCACGAAATCGTTGGCGGCGCTGTAGCAATGACGATTCGTTAAGACCACGACAGGACGTAACCAGCGGATACGCTCGGAAGGTGAGAGATAAAGGGGATAAGGTTCGGAAAAGTCATCGTGCCCTTTACCCGTCTTATGTTGGATATAGCCGGTCAGTATCTTTTCCTCCAAGAAACGAGAAGCGATGCGATCGGCGTTTGATAACATGCCACCGCCATTATCCCGGATATCGAAGATCAAACCTTTGCAATCCTTGAATTGATAGAATATGTGATCCAAACCGCTTTCGCCGGCCGAACTGGAAAAGCTACCGTAGTAAATATACCCGATCTGCCCGTCACTCAATGTCGTGTATTTAAGTCCTCCGGCGATCGAGTAGTTCCTTCCGAGATAATTCTCTTGTATGTCTGAGTCGAAATTATCCGGATAATCGAGGTACCAATCCCAATAGCGGGACATATTGAAGGTGGATATCAAATTGGTATGCCCGTCTTTCAGCTCGTTTAGCATATCGCCTAATACGTCAAATAGGACGTATTGGTTCATCGTATCGCTTATCTGCGTCTTATAACGGTCGTGAACCTCGTTCCAATCAATGTCCTTGTATTCGAAGAAGCAGTAATTCTCATCCAATATTTTCCAAAGCGCCTCAAAGTTCTCCTGTGGGGAGGCCACGTATTCGTCCGATTTCTCACATCCGGTAAACAGGAATCCGAGAGATATACATATATATATAAGGTATCGTTTCATTTGATTTCCTTTTAATAATAAGCGCTTCTGAACCGCTGGGTATTCTTTAGGCGTTTTCCTCCGAAAGAGATGAATTCTTTCACGAGGCCGATCATAAAAGAGTGAGAGATTATATGAGACTGTATCCCATTGATATCCGTACGGTAAGAGCTGTTTAGGTAACCTGCCCGTATCGTAAAATTACAAACCGGGAAATCGACCGTGAAAAAGTTCTTCATGGCGAATTTATTATGGAAGGAATTGAATTGCACCACTCCCGAAGCATTCCCTAGGTTGAAGATCTCGTAATACGATTGCCCGTAATGGGGGGAGAATAAAACACCGGCGAAGGGGATCGTGAACTGGTAGCGCAGCGTCATAGGATATTCCTTGACGCATAACTTATAGATCGCCATGGCGGAGATGTTCAAATCGATATCCGCTTTCGCCGAGGCCGGGTTATTTCCGTTGCGGGTATTGTATATAAAACCACCCATGCCATGCACGGCACCACCCGCCAGAAGCTTTAAATCCGGCAATACCGTGGGCAAATGATAATGGTAACCCAACGTATAATCGATAAAGCCCGCGAAATCCGTAGCGGTAGAGGCAGCATTATCCGTGCTAGCCAGATCGACGCTTATGATTTGCTGTCTGGATACCCGATAGTTTGCCAGTCGGACCCTCTTCATCCGTTCATTCATTACCCGTAATCCGGGGCCTGTATATTTCTTATCTTCCATGCTGGGAGATAAATAGGTGTCCATTAGGTTGTAGCTTCCTATACCGACCATGGTTCCGCTGTTGATAGACCAAGGGATCTCGTCTCCATCGGACTGGGCCTTGGCCGGTGACGCGAGAAACAGCAGGAACAAACCAATCAAACAGGTGATAGCTTTCATAGGTTATTCGTCAAACAATTTCATCTGTCCCGTAATTTCATCGATAATATCCGTGGTACTCTGCCCGTCGTCAGTGTCGTTTCCCTCCTCATTGCCTTCGGTATCGTCTGATTCCGATGCGTTTTCGGAAGGGACGAAGCGATTCGGTTCCAGCTCATTGATTGTCTCGACCTCAAATGTAGAGATTCGTTTACCTTTGGCTTTGAAGCCTTTCACCGCGATAAATTCGTCGGCATCGAGGACGAGAGCCTCCCGGAAGGCGTCGTGGCCTCCGAAGATCACCTCGATACGAGGATAGACCTCATCCGTAAGCAACATCAAGCGGTTCTTCGGATTCTCTCCTAGGAAATTCTGCTTCCGGGTGTTTACCTCCAGCAGGAATCGTTTGATATAATAATATTTCTGATCCGCGTCGTATAATACGGCAGTCCATATCTTGCTCGGCTGGTATTTCTCGATGACCATGATATTGGACTCGTAGTGATTGCTAAGGTCAAAATTCGTGACGTAGAAATCGCCGTTCGGCAGGATCACCAATATCTGATCGTTGCTATGGAACTCGCCTAGCTCTTCTCCCCGCCCATCGTAATTTAACCGGAGTACGTCCCAGTCGAACCATACTTCCCGGCCTCCCAAGGTGGAAGAGCCTTTCTGCTTGAGGCTGATCTTGTGCACTTCCGCTTTCGTCAGGATATTACCTTGAGAACCCCGTCCCTTAATGGCTATCTCGCTGAAGTTCTTTTCGAAGACGAGTAGTTTCTGCCGGGGTTTGGGTTTCAGGATTACCTTGACGGTCTCCGCCTCTCCGTTCGGGTTTGCGCTGAAGTAAAGGACACGGGAGTTTTCCGTACCTTTGGTCAGGTCGTATTCCCGATCGCGTGTAGCGCCTGTGACGGCGAAGCGTTTGATGTAATTATATCCGAACTTACCGTCCCGGTATATGACGTTGTAAATCGTCCGGTTGTCGTTACGCTTAAATACGTTGACATATAGAATATCCTTACCGATAAAGATCTTATCCGCTACCTTGACGATCTTATAAGTACCGTTGCGATAGAAGATAATGACATCGTCTATATCCGAGCAGTTACATATGAACTCGTCCTTTTTCAGTCCCATGCCGATGAAACCTTCTTGACGGTTGATATACAATTTCTCGTTCGCCTCTACGACCTTGGTCGCCTCGATCGTGTCGAAATTGCGTATCACGGTATGGCGAGGGTAAGCCTTGCCGTATTTCTCTTTCAGCATGGTAAACCAATCGATGGTATAGTCGACGATATGTTCCAGCTTATCGTTGATCTTGGCGATTTGTTCCAAGGTCTGGGCAATGAACTCGTTACTCTTGTCGGAGTTGAACTTTAAGATACGTCCCATCTTGATCTCCATGAGTTTCAGTATATCGTCCCGGGTAACCTCACGGATAAATCGGGGCTTGAACGGCTCTAAACGAAGGTCGATATGGGATATCGCCTCGTCCATGTTCTTGGCGTTCTCGAATTCCGGGTCTTTATAAATACGTTCCTCGATAAATATCTTTTCAAGGGAGGCGAAGAACAGGGCCTCCTCTTGCTCTTGTTTCTGGATCTTGAGCTCTTCCCGTAAAAGCTCCAGCGTACGATCCGTAGAGTGGCGAAGCACATCGCTGACCGTAAGGAAATGCGGCTTGTCCTCCTTGATCACGCAACAGTTCGGGGAGATACTGATCTCACAATCCGTAAAGGCGTATAAGGCATCGATGGTCTTGTCTGAAGAGACCCCCGGAGCGAGATGCACCAAGATCTCTACATCCTTGGCGGTATTATCGTCTACCTTCTTGATCTTGATCTTTCCTTTATCGTTCGCTTTTAGGATGGACTCGATCACGGTAGAGGTTGTTTTTCCATACGGGATCTCCGAGATCACCAATGTCTTATTATCGAGCTTGCCGATTTTTGCACGGACTTTCACCGATCCACCCCGTTCTCCATCATTATATTTGGCTATGTCGATAGAGCCTCCTGTCTGGAAATCCGGGTATAACGCGAATTCCTCTCCCCGTAGATAGGCGATGGAAGCATCTAATAACTCATTGAAATTATGAGGGAGTATCTTGGAAGACAGGCCTACGGCGATACCTTCCACGCCCTGTGCCAGCAATAAAGGGAATTTTACCGGTAAGGTAACCGGTTCCTTATTACGTCCGTCGTAAGAAAGCTGCCAAAGGGTTGTCTTGGGATTGAATACGGTCTCCAAGGCAAACTTGGAAAGGCGAGCCTCTATATAACGAGGAGCGGCGGCTCCGTCTCCCGTCAGGATATTACCCCAGTTTCCTTGGCAATCGATCAACAGATCCTTTTGTCCCAATTGCACCAAGGCATCTCCGATAGAGGCGTCTCCGTGAGGGTGGAACTGCATCGTATGACCTACGATATTCGCGACCTTGTTATACCGCCCGTCATCCAACCTCCTCATGGAGTGCAGGATACGTCGTTGTACGGGTTTCAGTCCATCGTTGATATGCGGAACGGCCCGTTCCAAGATCACATAAGAAGCGTAGTCTAGGAACCAGTTTTGGTACATCCCAGACAAATGATAGGTCGTGACACGTGTATCCCCTTTCCCCGGGACTTTATAGTCGGAATGGGTATTCGCCTCTTCCTCCGTAGTCTCGTTATCTTGGGTATCACTATTTATATCCTCAATTTCCTCGTTTTCCTTATCCTCGATATAATCGTCTTCTTTATCTTCCGGTCTCATAAAATCCAGTTCTTTCTACACAACGCTATTACGCCAAATTGCTAACAGGGTGTAAATATAGCAAATTCTATTCTATTTCTTTGATAATTTGGCTGACTGTAACTAATAATGGGGGTAGTTTATCTTTAATGACATCAAAAACGATTTCGGCATCGACACCATCATAATGATGAGAGATATAATCGCGCATTCTAAAAATATTTCGCCAAGGTATTTGTGGGTATTTAGAAAATAGTGTTCCATGGGTCTTATTATCAATGGATTTTAGGTTTTCACCGATGGTCTGTATTAACATACAAGCGGCATCTAGCTTTTCCATGCCGGACTCACTCAGCAGATAGTCATTTACGGAAAAGATCGGTTTATTTCTGCGTAAGACCGTTTCAATTGTAGATTGAACTCTATGAAGGATTTGCAGTATTTCTTGGTTAAGCAAATATTCCATCGCGTCGTATATTATTCATTAACAATTCATTCAAGTTTTGTCTTAAACGTAGTAGATCGATTTTATATCCGGTCAATTTTTCCAAATCTTCTTGAATATCACATAGAATATAGAAATTAGGAGTTTCTATCTCGACACAGATATCCAAATCGCTTGATTCTGTTTGTTCTCCTCTGGCAACGGAACCAAATACTCCCAATCGCTTTATACCATATTGGGAAGACATAGTCTTTTTGTATTCTTTGAGAATACTTATGATTTCATTTAATGTTTTCATGACCATGTAATTTATTGAGTAACAAATATAGTAAAAAAATTGATATATGCTATTTTAGGTATAAGGTAACTATAAAATTAGGTGTTGGAGTAGGGGTTTTTCAGAATCTTTTGTCTTATCAATAACAATTGATATTTACATATAAAAGAATAATGATATGAAGAAGCTGATTTTATTTGTGTTATGCGCTTTGAGCGGCTTGGTGGTGAGCGCTCAATCACGCTGGGGGATTACTCCGGAGGGTGGATTTGCTGCGGTTAATCGTGTTGGAATGGGATCTAGCTGGCGTGCGGGGGTTAAGGTAGGCGTTGGTGTATCTTACCAGTTTGAACCGGGATGGATTGGATTGAAATCCGGTTTATATTATGCGAATAGAGGGTATTCGTTGGGAGATTATCCGAGAACGACGGAGTCTGCCACGTATGTCTTGAAAGAGATGATGACCGGTGGTATCACGCAACATTTTTTGCAATTGCCCGTGATGGCTGATTTCTCATGGAAAGTGTCGAAAGAGGTACGTATGCATTTAGCGGTCGGTATGTATGCCGGTGTATCTGTCAAGAATGATACGAATTGGGGATCTTCGTTTACGATGGGGTATTCGAAGGAGCCGCAGGCGCTTGGTAAATATGTCAAATCTACTGGCCTAGGGTATAGTTATGGTTATGGCCATTCGGGATATGATGAGGCTGAAAACGCCGATCATCCATTTCGAGACGTGAATTCTTTTGATTGGGGATTGACAACTTCTTTTGGTATAGAGGTGAATAACTGGGTGATGAATCTGGGATATGATCTCTCTCTAGGTGATGAGGGCGGTAACTATAAGATCGATGGCGATAATTTCTCTCTGTATGAGGTAAGAAGTGTCGGTGCCAATTACAATACGATGAGTCTGACGGTTGGGTATAAGTTCAAGCTTTAACAGCAAATCACTCATAGGATACGAATCTGACGAATATTCGGTGTCTTTTTTTAATAGATATGCAGCTTTTGAGATTGTTTGATCATCTATAACTTATAGAAACTTAAATAAATAAGATATTATGAGAATCATCAATCCGATAGGTGGGATCATCCTGCTTTTTGTCTTGCTGGGCACTCTGGGGTGTAGCGAGGACTCATTTCAAGATGAGGCTAAGCCGGTGATTTGTCCTAGTGTTGTTTATCCGGAGGGAGCTAGATTGGCGCGAGTTTGGTACGGTGCGGGTATTTCCTCTCCTCAGAGTCTGGCGAAGGAATATGTGTACGATGAGTCGGGACGTATCTCCAAGGTATTATATCCATTGAATACGGAGGATGGAGAAGGATACTTGATTGGCTACGTTGAATATGTTTATGACGAGTGGGGTTTTTTGTCTAAAGAAGTTTACTTCAACAGAAACCTAGATCAGACGTATCATAATTTGTCTACGCTTCATTATAAGTATGATGAACAAGGCCGGAAAATAAAGGAGATTACTGAATATCCGGTTATTGGCAAGAGCAAGGTGACAGTCTTTTCTTATAAGAATAATCTTCTGGAACGGAAAGTTGAGTACGACGAACTCGGCCGGAAGCTTACTTATACGGACTATGAGTACGATGAGACAGGGTTGTTGACAAAAGAAACGATTCGTGATCCCGAAACGTCCGAGGTTCTCCGATATAGCGAGTATCGCAATGAGAACGGATTGAACATGGAGATCATGGTTTATGCCGACCTTCCGACAGAAAAAGAATCCATAGAGCTTCGTCGGATCACGAAGTCCTATGATCAGAATGGCAATCTGCTTCAATTAGTCTCTGAAGAATTGGCTTCTTCTAGCTCCCAGTCGAGTTTCTCGGAGTCCTATGAGTATATTTGAAGGCGTTCGTGATGACTTTATTCGATATGGAATGTCATCACGAATGTTTTTTCCTTCGTATAGGGTGCCTATTCGTCCAATCCTTGTTCGTTCGGATTTCCGGTCTTCATGAAATACCCTTATACAATAAGACCCCTTCCGTGGTTGTTCTCATTCTTTAATGATTGGTTTTGCGAGTGGAACGGCTCCGTATAGTCCCATATCCGATCAATGAGAACTAGCGAGAATGTGCTGTCATCTTCGGATACCGTACCGTAACGAAGGCCGAATCCACCGCTTATAAAAAGAACTACATTTGCAAATGACAAAGTCTCTTTAGTCGTAGCGTCTATAATTTTTCCCCAAAAAGATTGTTTACTTAATCCTTTTGAGGAAAGGGAGAGTCAACAATATGAGTAGTGATAAAACTACTTTCATTTTTTTCTATTCGTAAATTGTGTAGGTTATTATACGATTACCATCTTGACGAAGAGTCATATAATAAGGTTCTCCCATGGGCAAGTCTCCTATATAAATAGGATAGGTCTGTTGTGCGGCTAAGGAGATATACTCTTCTTGTAGTACATTCCCGAAAGAATCCATTATTTCCACTTGCAGATCCGAGATATCCTTATTGCTGGATATATAGATGATATCTCCTTTTTGATCAATGGAGATAGGAAAGCTTCTGCCATCTTCTGGGCAGTGGTTTGAGTTATTAGGAACTGCTTGTATGGTTATTGACGATCCTTGTAAGAGTCCCCAAAAAATCAATCCGATAATATACATGTAATTTCTCATGGTTGTTTCGTATTTGTTTTGGCTACAAAGGTAGGGCAGGGAGTGATATATTGCAAGTAAGTGAATTTACAAAAAATTCACATGTTGTAATCGTTTATAAATCAGCTATGAATTGATCGAAAAACTCAGCCTTTCCGTCCTTCCCTTTTAGTTTTCTATACATGCGGATGCGGGCGTTGGTGATAGCCGAATTGCTTCGGTTCAGCATTTGGGCGATTGTTTTGAGCGGGAGGGAGATCTTGATCAAATAACAGATCCGTAGTTCTATCTCGGATAGTTTTGGGTAAAGCGTCAGCAAGCGATCCGTAAAGCGAGGGTATGTGAGATCGATGGCGGTATGCAGTTCTTTCCATTGTTCGTCGGTTATCTTGGCAGAGTTCTCGCTCCACTGATGGAAGGTATGGTAGATCCCCGAGTTTATAAAACTCAGCTCCTGAGGGGGAATCTTTTTATCATTTGTTTCTTGTTTGGTGGAAGAAGATAAGTTGACCTCCACTTCTAGAAGACGTTTTTGTAAATAACTTTTTTCGTCTTCGAGTTGTTGGCTGCGGGTTTGAAGGTCTTTTATCATTTGTTTCTCGTTTTCCATAAGGGTCGAGCTGTTTTGGTAGGCTAATTCTTTTAGCATACGTGCGGTCCGGGCCAATCGCAGAATCTTCGCTTTTTTGTGTTGGAGCCTGTTATAATATAGATAACCGCTGCTCGCTAATATAATCAGTCCGCAGGTCAGCAATAAGAGTCAGCGTTGATGGCGGCTGTTCTCTTCTTGCAGCCTGTTGTTTTCCGCCTCGTAG
>ONZS01001855.1_pt1 | contig 9236 bp, 7 predicted proteins | sample 1670921 | NCBI WGS metagenome assembly ONZS01 (sample SAMN06348104, study PRJEB24527) | human gut metagenome | biome: human gut; feature: ankylosing spondylitis patient; material: feces | host: Homo sapiens | place: China | collected 2015-10 | reverse complement strand
GTGAATTTAGGATGAATGTAGGTATTGGAGTACCAAACTACACAGGAACTCCTGAGACTGTAGTGTGTATGCATTTTAAAGTATGGACATACGGTACGGCTCCAGAAGCTTTAGGATATAACTATTATCAAGGTAATTATAGTGGTGAGGACGAAGCTAATAAGAAAGGTAATCCTAGTGCTAAACAACTTTGCCCTCTCCATCATTTATATAATGGGACAGATTCTAGTTTAGAATAACCTTAAGTAGAGTAGTATGAGATTACTAGTATTCTTTTTAGGCTTGTGTCTCCTTGTCGCATGCGATAAAGACGATAAAGAGTTAAGTGAGAATGAAAAACTCGGAACATTGGGTTTTATTTTTGAGGATGAATTCTCAGACACGATCCCGGTTATTAAGATATCTCCAACAGATACATTACTGCCGGTTAAGATTGTGAGAGAGAGTAATCCCCAGTTAATAAATAAAACATATTCTTTTGATCGATATATACCTATCAAAGTACCGGAATCCAAGGATTCTACTCATGTACAACCGGGATATCATTATGATATGGATGCGGAGTTGTCATTGACTGTTCCTGCTAACCAATACGAATATACTGTAACTCCATTAAGGATTTATCCTGAGCATATAGATAGGAGACTTTATATTAGTTTTGATATGGGGTATACTTATACTGGTATCCGGACTGTTCATTATTATCTGGAACCTATGCGATAATATATGATATTTTCGCTGATAAGCAGGGGACTTTTGTTAAGGTCCTCTGTTTATCGGCAAATCATATTTCTGTCGAAGAAATGGTTAATTTACTTTATTTTACTCTTTTTATCTTTCAAAGGATAAGGGTATTTTGTTTTTTCCTGTCTTAAAAATAAAATGTATAAGTTATAAAAAGAGAGAGTATGAAAAATGTGAGATGGCTAATAGCTACTTTATTTCTTGTTTCTATTTGTGTTCCTTCATTCGCCCAAGTAGAGCATGGGTTATTAGTAGGTGCCGGTGTTGGATTTCCTTTGCAGGACGGTTGGAAGGAGACTACTTGGGGTGATAAATCGAATTTGGATTATCGGAACGATTATAAATTGAATAGTATGATCGGTTATCGCTTCCGATTCCTTCCGGAACAGAAATTCTTCTATGACTTGGATGTTACGATGGGATTTCAAAAGATGGAAACTGTCAAGTCTTCTCGTTATCTTTCTTACGAAGGTATGGAAGGTGGTTCACATATATTCAAGGGAGGTACTGAGACGATCGATGAATTTGTGATGCCTATCTCCGTAGCCGCTAGTTGGAATTGGCGTTTTACCAAGAAATTCTATTTAGGTGTCGGTATCGCTCCTACACTTTATGTACAGCCACAAGCCGTGTTTGATCTGTCCGTGATGGCGAAGGTGGGATATCGTTTAAGCAAGCATTGTGAGTTCGGCCTTTCTTATCAGTATGGCTGTTTCAATACCTTGAAGCATTTCAATAACGGACCGGCTAATGGCCGTCGTGGACATCTTTCGGATTTGATGCTCTCTGTATATGTTCCTTTTGTTTTGAAATGATGGAATAATAAAATATAGAAACACATAATGTTTTATTTAGAACCAAAACAAAGATGAATAACTGCCTATAAGAAAAGAGTACGTGAAAAAGAGCCATGTGTAGAGAGATAATTCTATGCATGGCTTTTGCTTGTATATGATGTATAAATTTTGAATAATTATTGAGGCCTTTTTGCATTTTTTGTTTGCGATATTGTCTCTTTCGTGATTAAGAACTATCTTTGACAAACTATTCAATATAAGGCTAATGCCAAAAAAAATGAAAGCTTTAGGTATTGACTCTGGAATAATTTGGTAAGTCACGGGCCTTGAACCGGGGGAATAGGATTGAAAGTAGAATATTATAATAGTTAGGGATATGCGTATTGTTGCCTTTTTTAGTGCTATTGCCGTAATTATTCTGCTATTGGCAGGATGTGGACATGAGAAATCAAATAATTCTCAAGTTGTTAATTTAGTTCAACTTGGTGGAGTGGAGTATCCGGAAATACCGAAGTCGAATATCATTCAGCTAGAGAAATCTGATTTCCCGAAAGGGGAGATCCGTTCTATTGAGCGGATACCGATTGACTTGGAGATCGAGCTTCGGGAAGTGAATATATTGGCTAAAGGCAACTACCTCATCGTTAAACACCTTGAGTGGCGGGAGGGAGCCTATCTTTTGCATGTACTCTCTTTGCCCGATTATAAAACGGTTGCTCAATTAGCCCCTTTTGGCGAGGGACCGGATGAGTTCAATGATATACGCATGATACCCACGGAAGAGACCGATAAGCTTTGCTACGTCTGGAACATACGTAATAATCGGATCTTTAGCTTGTCCACTACCCTTAAACTAGAGGAGTATGATCAATTGGCTGAAATCCCTGAAAATAAGATAGTCCCTGATAAGCCTTTATATATGGGAGATGGCAAGATGCAGGTTAGTCTAGGTTCAAATGATGGAATGGGAATAGGATTGGTAAGCTTGAATGATACTATAGTGAAGGGAACCGTACCTTTCCTGTTCGCTGAAGGAGCAGGTTGGTTTTTCTATATCGGAAATTTGGCGCATAGCTTTTCAAGAAAACGAGAAGCATTTGCGTTTACCTTTCATGACCGGATCGTTTTCTTTGACTTTGATGGTAACCATGTGAAGATGTGCCGATTTGGAGATAAAACCTTACAAACTACCTCTTCGCCGGATAATCCTCTCTATTATTACAGTTGTTTCGCAAGTGACAAGTATGTCTATGCCGTTTACCGGGAATCAAAGAAAGATACGGATGAAACGAATCCCTTGTATCTGGAGCAATTTGATTGGGATGGGAATCCGGTAGCTCGTTATTCGTTACCCAAAGGAAGAGGCCTATACACTGGATGTGCGACAGAAGATAATTCGATAATCTATATGGTAGATTATTATGAGGACAATTTCCTGCATAAGATTGTTTTGAGCAAAGACTAATAAATTCTAGTGCTTTTCCCGTGATTTTTGTAGATTTGCGATTCTTTTGATAAAAAAATAGTATATAGCAAGGATCGGAAATGAAAAGAGGTGGAAAGGATATTGAATCGTTGGATAGCTTACGGGTCTTGTCCCTGTTCTCAGGATGTGGGGGCATGGATTTAGGATTCGAGGGGGATTTTATATGTCATCGTAAGTCTATATCTCCTCAAAGTACGTGGATTCAAGAGGTTATTGATGAACACTGGGTTCGTTTACAGAAGAATCGTTTTCGAACGGTCTTTGCGAATGATATATTGAAAGAGGCACAAACCGCTTGGCTTCAATATATGGATCGATTCGGATATGATAAAAACGTTTATAATACAAAGAGTATCGTAGACTTGGTGAAAGAGCATCGAGCGGGGAAAAAAGTTTTCCCTAAAAATATAGATGTCGTCACGGGAGGTTTTCCTTGCCAGGATTTCAGTGTCTCTGGTAAACGTTTGGGATTTGAGTCGAATAAGGATCATACCGGGAAATTGCGTGAGGACGATGAGGCCTCGGAAGAGACGAGGGGTAAACTTTACTATTGGATGAAGCAGGTGATCGATATTACGAGACCCAAGATATTTATCGCGGAGAACGTGAAGGGACTGGTGAATCTGGGAGACGTGAAAAGTATTATTCAGAGAGACTTCGCCCATGCGGCTGGGGATGGATATATTGTTTTAGATCCTCAAGTTTTACATGCGGGCAATTATGGGGTTCCGGAGTCTAGAGAGCGTGTGATTTTTATCGGGATACGTAAGTCCGCGTTAAAGGTTAAGGCTTTAAGAGCGCTTCAAGAGGAGAAGATACCCAAAGCTTACGATCCTTATCCGAGTCCGACACATGCTTGCACCGTGGAAGATAAGAAACTATTGCCACCGGTGGTTTGTCGGGATGTATTTGTAGGATTGGAGGAACCGGATAGGACAGAAGATCCATCCCAGCGGTATTATTCACAGGCGAAATATATGGGAGCTCATTGTCAAGGTCAAAAGGAGATCGCGCTGGATAATATTGGCCCGACGATTCGTTCCGAGCATCATGGAAATATAGAATACCGTCGTTTATCCCGGGAGCATGGGGGCGTTATTACGGAAGAATTAGACGCCGGGTTACAAGAACGTCGCTTAACTCCTCGAGAATGTGCTTTGATACAGACGTTTCCGCCGGATTATACGTTTGTCTCCCATAAAAAGAACAGTACACGTTTTGAGTTAAGTGCCTCAGGCGCTTATAAAGTGATCGGTAACGCGGTTCCTCCGGTATTAGCGTATCATATAGCGAATCGCATACAGACTTTATGGCCGTTGTATTTTAAAAAGAGATAATTATATCGGAATTCCGTCCAGAACTTATGTTGCCTAACCGATATGAGGTCTGGCTTAATGATATTTGGAAACTTATATCTCCGCAAACGGCTTAACGACTTGTATATGGAATTAGTAGGGGATTGAGACGGTTGATTTAGAACTAATAGCGAATCAGAAGGGTTATACAAATACGTAACATTAAAGTTTAAAGCTATGAAGTTTTTTATTGACACGGCGAATCTGGACCAGATCCGGGAAGCGAATGAATTGGGAGTATTGGATGGCGTGACGACTAATCCGTCCTTAATGGCGAAAGAGGGAATCCGGGGGGTGGAAAATCAACGGAAACACTATTTGGAAATTTGCGAGATCGTGGGCGGGGATGTAAGCGCCGAGGTAATCGCTACCGACTTAGAAGGCATGATAAAAGAAGGGGAGGAGTTGGCCGCTTTACATCCTAATATAGTCGTTAAAGTACCTTGTATCGAAGCGGGGATTAAAGCGATAAAATATTTCACCAGAAAAGGCATCCGTACGAATTGTACGCTGGTTTTCTCTGTCGGTCAGGCGTTATTGGCGGCTAAGGCCGGGGCTACGTATGTATCGCCGTTCGTCGGGCGTTTGGATGACATCGCCAGCGACGGGATAGAGCTGGTACGTAAGATCGTGGAAATGTATGATTATTACGATTATGATACCCAAGTATTGGCGGCTTCTATCCGTAGCACCCAGCATATCATCCAATGCGTGGAGGCGGGGGCGGATGTGGCTACCTGTCCTTTGTCCGCCATTAAAGGCTTATTGAAACACCCGTTAACGGATAGTGGGCTGGCTACTTTTCTAGCGGATTATAAGAAAGTAAACGGATAGAAAAAAAATAGTACCTTTGTGCGGATTAATTCGTAAACGCATTTAAAAGATTACTATCGTGGCAAAAGTTGTGGAAACCCCTTTGATGAAGCAGTATTTCGATATAAAAGCGAAACATCCGGACGCTATCCTTTTATTCCGGGTTGGAGACTTTTACGAGATGTATGGCGAGGACGCCGTGATTGGCGCGGAAATACTGGGTATCGTACAGACCAAACGTGCGAATGGCGTAGGGCAGCATGTTGAGATGGCGGGATTTCCACATCATGCCTTGGATTCTTATCTGCCGAAATTGGTGCGGGCCGGTAAGCGTGTGGCTATTTGTGATCAGCTGGAAGATCCTAAATTGACTAAGAAATTGGTGAAGCGGGGAATTACGGAATTGGTGACTCCCGGTGTTTCCATCAATGATAATATACTGAATCATAAAGAGAATAATTTCTTGGCCTCTATCCATTTCGCCAAGGAGGTATGTGGTATCTCTTTCTTGGATATCTCTACCGGCGAGTTCATGACGGCGGAGGGTTCTATTGACTATATCGACAAATTACTCAATAATTTTTCCCCGAAGGAAGTGTTGATCGAACGGGGAAACAAGAAACGTTTCGAGGAGGCTTTCGGTCCTCGTTTCTTTATCTTTGAGCTGGATGATTGGATCTTTACGACCTCGGCCGCCGAGGATCGCCTGTTGAAGCATTTCGAGACGAAGAACTTGAAGGGTTTTGGCGTACAACACTTGAAATTAGGTATTATCGCTTCCGGGGCGATTCTGTATTATCTGGACCAGACCCAGCACACGCATATTTCCCATATCACCGCTTTATCTCGTATCGAGGAGGATCGATACGTCCGCTTGGATAAGTTTACGGTACGCAGCTTGGAACTGGTGGGTACGATGAACGATGAGGGAACAAGCTTGTTGGACGTGATCGATAAGACGATCTCGCCGATGGGCTCTCGTATGCTTCGCCGGTGGATACTATTCCCGCTAAAGGATGTAAAACCGATCCAAGAACGCCAAGAGGTCGTGGATTATTTCTTCCGTGAACCGGAGACAAAGGAGTTGCTGGATACGCAGTTGGAGCAGATCGGCGACTTGGAGCGTATTATCTCCAAGGTAGCTGTCGGCCGTGTATCTCCTCGTGAGCCGATCAAGGAGGCATGTATGGCGAGTGAGGAACCCAGCTTATGCCGTATCGGGGAGCAATTGAACGTTTGCGCCTTGATCCGCGACCGGATTGAGAAAGAGATTAATAACGATCCCCCTTCTTTGGTCAATAAGGGGGGAATTATAGCGAAGGGTGTCAACGAGGAATTGGATGACTTGCGTGCCATCGCTTATTCCGGTAAGGATTATTTGTTGAAGGTACAGCAGCGTGAGATCGAATTGACGGGTATCCCAAGCTTGAAGATCGCTTTCAACAACGTCTTCGGCTATTATATAGAGGTACGTAATACCCATAAGGATAAAGTCCCGGCGAATTGGATCCGTAAACAGACCTTGGTGAACGCCGAGCGCTATATTACCGAGGAGTTGAAGGAATACGAGGAGAAGATATTAGGGGCGGAAGAAAAGATCCTTGCTTTGGAGACTCGCCTTTTCAATGAGCTGGTATTGGCCTTGACGGAATATATTCCGCCTATCCAGATGAACGCGAACTTGATCGGGCGTATCGATTGCCTTTTATCTTTCGCCAAGGCTGCGGAGGCGAATAAGTATATCCGTCCGGTCGTGAGTGATTCCGACAAGATCGACATAAAGGGAGGTCGCCACCCGGTAATCGAGAAACAACTGCCCTTGGGAGAACCTTATATCGCCAATGATGTCTATCTGGATGACGAGAAACAACAGATCATCATTATCACGGGTCCGAATATGGCCGGTAAGTCCGCCTTATTGCGTCAGACAGCCTTGATTACGCTCATGGCGCAAATCGGTTGCTTTGTTCCGGCCGAGAGCGCCCATATCGGTATCGTGGATAAGATATTTACCCGTGTAGGCGCCTCGGATAATATCTCGGTGGGTGAGTCTACTTTTATGGTCGAGATGAATGAGGCTTCCGATATATTAAATAATATGACTTCCCGGAGCTTGGTGCTTTTCGATGAGTTAGGCCGGGGTACCAGTACCTACGATGGCATATCGATCGCTTGGGCGATCGTGGAATATATTCATGAGCACCCTAACGCGAAGGCGAAGACGCTGTTCGCTACCCATTACCACGAGCTGAACGAGATGGAGCGTGCCTTTAAGCGGATCAAGAATTATAACGTATCGGTCAAGGAAGTAGGGAATAAGGTGATATTCTTGCGTAAGTTGATACCGGGAGGAAGCGAGCATAGCTTTGGTATCCACGTGGCGAAAATGGCCGGTATGCCTAAAAGTATCGTGAAGCGTTCGAATGAGATCTTGAAGCAGTTGGAGTCCGAGAATCGTCAGGAAGGCATCGGGGGTAAGCCTGTAAAAGCGATCGCGTCTGCCGCCGAGGGGTATCAGCTGAGTTTCTTCCAGTTGGATGATCCGGTGTTGAGCCAAGTACGGGATGAGATCAAGAACTTGGACGTGAATAATCTTACCCCCTTGGAAGCCTTGAACAAACTGAGTGAGATTAAGCGGATTATTACGGGGAAATAATCCGCTTGATCGTATTACCGATGATTGGTAATCATTTACTTTTTAGGTCTCACCAACACTACCACCCGGTTGTCATCCTCTTCCAATGTCGCGGCCACCTCTTTTAGTTTGCCTTTCAGCTTTCCCCTTTTATAGTCCTGGCAAAGATCGGAAGCATTGATGGTAGAACACAATTCGCCTTTTGAATTGATGGGAGGAAATGTCACCATATAGATTTCTTTCTTATAAGAATAATCATCGTTGTATGTGATATAGTTGAAAAATTTCTTTTCTTGCGTATCGTATGCGAAGTACTTTCTCGGGAAACCTTCTCCTGTGTTAAAATCATATATATTCGTTACGCTTTCCATGAAATAATAACGATCGGAAATCAATCTTAAGACGACGAAAACGCCCGGATCCATGGTGTGGATAGGGGGTGTTCGTGCGATAAGCGGGCGCAAACTGTAATCAGGCATTAAGGTGTAGACCGTATCTGCAGAGGCCTCAAATAGAATCCAATTACCGTTAAAAGGAATTATACTGTTATACGGACCTGGTCCGGCTGCTCTTGTTTCTCCTTTATCATAAAGTCTTTCAACGATATGGAATAATTGCTTCTCTTTATATGGAACCGTGATTTCTTTCGTTATACTTCCATCTTGCTTCGACACAAGCAAGAACGGTACCTCAAAATTAAACTTATCATAGCAAATCAAGTTGTCCTTGTCATAATCAAGCATTTCCACGTAAAACGAACTTTTCTCGCTTCTTTGATTCAGACTTCGTTTGAAATTTCCTTCCAAATCATAAACCCTTATCTTTTTCGCATGAAAATCATTTACGAAAATCTCTTCGTTTTCTTCATCTAACGAAACCGATCTCATAGACACGTATTCTTCTCCACCTTGTCCCTTGCGATTTATTTTGCGAATAGCTTTTCCGTTCCGGCCATATACGAAAATATTGCCATCATCGTAAAAGTTTGTCACGATTATGTATTTCTCGCCAACCGCCTGCACGCATGCCCGATTGATAAACTCATCGTTTGTTTCCAGCGGAATATACTCCACATCCATGAAGTCTTGAAGGACCAACTCTTTTTTGGTTGAATAACTATCGTTTACATCCACGGTTATAAGACCATCGGTCGATGAATGGTCGCCTCCACATCCAGCCATAACAAACAGGATGATTATCCCTGTAAAAATGAATCTTTTCATACGCGTATGATTTTTGTTTAACTTATGGTGGTGAAGATACTATAAAAAGCCGATGGTTTTCACGAAATTATCCTAATTATTTGTTGATCTCACTGGTAATTTCCTGCACATCTTGGAGCGTAAAACGCCCTAACAATTGCATGACGCTGAAGCCCCCGTCATCCATGTCGGCTATCATGATCA
>ONZS01001812.1_pt1 | contig 9526 bp, 9 predicted proteins | sample 1670921 | NCBI WGS metagenome assembly ONZS01 (sample SAMN06348104, study PRJEB24527) | human gut metagenome | biome: human gut; feature: ankylosing spondylitis patient; material: feces | host: Homo sapiens | place: China | collected 2015-10 | reverse complement strand
GAACGCAATGCGGATTCTGAAGAAATAAGCACAAACAAAAAACAGGGTGCGCCCATCCGGACGCACCCTGCAAAAATCCACACACGATAAGTAAGGCAGGGAGTTCCCCAGCGGGAACTTCCTGTTTTTCTTTGCCAGAGATATGAGCCTGTTCCGCCTGCCACGCGGCAAACTCCCGCTGACCTTCCTCACTGTTCCAGCAGGCAAGGATGGCCGGGTAGAATGCCCGTGCCAGACGTTCGATGGCTTCATCGGGATAGGGGGAAGTGTTTGTGGACTTTTTCTTTTTGTTCAAACGCACGCTCCTTTGATCGTCCCACCGCAGCAAAGCCGGGCAAGAAAATCAAAGTTCCATTTTTATCAGGCGCAAGGGCGCGGATGCTTTCCGCCCTGCACTTGCGGCTGGTGGCTCGTTGATGGCTTACAAGTGCCTGTCGTTATGCGGTCTTTTCTTCTTCAAGGGCTTCTGCAAGAGCCTTTTCCAGATAGGTTTCGATTTCAGTCAGGTAGTTAGCAGGTCGCTGCATTGCGAAGCGGAGAACCTTCTGCTTTTCCGGGTCAGTGAAATAGCTGGGATTGTTTTTGAGCGTTTTCTTCCATGAGTTTTTCATCATTTCGGTCGCACGGCTCAAAGATTTGTAAACCTTCATAAACTCGTCCGGCACATGATAGCACCGGAATTCTTCTGTTTGTGGCGTGGGCATGGGAACGGGTTCCGCTTTTTCAGGCTCAAATTCAGCGCTGGCAGATTCCAACACTTCCAATGCCTCTGGATGCAGGATTTGAGCAAGGACATCTGAACGATGCTCGACACTTGCCTGCACAAGCTTGGACATTTCTTCGTTGGTGAACTTCACTTCACCGGAAAAGACTTTCTGCTTGATGCCGGGAGAGAGGTTGTCCGCAATGTCGATGCCTCGTGTATAGTGGCTGGCACGGAGAACAGAGGCACGGCTGACACCGTTTTCTTCTGCGATTCGGTCGCAGGTTTTCTTCCCGGAGTGGTGGTTATCATCGTGAGCACCACCACTTTTCTTTGCTAAAGTGTACTGATTGCCCCGAAAGATTTTTGCAGCCTTCTTCTCGGCTTCGTACTGCTTCCCAAGCAGATAGCGTTTCTGTTCGGGACTCAGGTTTCGCCGTCCCAACTGATTACGGCAAATCCACGCAATGGCTTCTTCGCGGTTCTCAAATCGGAGCGGCATGGTGGAGAAATAAATCTCTGGGTGCTTTTGGAGGATTGCATAACGATTGTGGCCGTCAACAAGGGTATTGTTCCAGACGATCAAAGGAGAGAGCAGCTTTCCTTCCTTGAGGATGTTTTCTTCAAGCTGCTTGTACTCATCGTCCGTCAGCGGGGGGATCTGATTCTGGAACTCCGGGTCAATTTTCAGATTGATCATACGCACACTCCTTATCTCTCGTGATGCTGCGTCCGTTCGTCCTCACAGAAAAACAGAGCAACATTCTGTTTTGCATCTTTCAGCTTGAGCAGCTCGTTCTTGGCTTCCTTGTACTGCTCGTAGAACTGTGCCTTTTCGGATGCCAGCTGCGCATACTCGGCTTCCAGCTTTTTCGGGCTGGGCAGCTTGGTGATGTTGTTTGCCTTAAAATAGGCCACTGCTTTCCGATACGCTGTAAGTTCTGCACGGTGCTGTTCTTCAAAGGTTGCGGGGGATTTGGCAGCTTTCAGTTTCTGCGCAAGTGGTTGATACAGCTTGTAATCTGCAACATAACTGCGCAGGTTCTTGTTTTCTACCATGCGGGTTTCGAGGTCAAGCACAAATTCCTTTGCACTGTCGTACTGCGTTTGCAGTTCTTCAATGCGCTGGTCGAGTGCATCCTCGTCCAGTAAACCTTTCTCCTGCAAGAGAATCAAGGTCTGCGACATGGCTTTGAGGTTGTGCTTTTTCGCCCAACGCTCGTAGCCGATGCCCTTGCCCTGCTTCAGCTTCGCCTGAATATCGACCAGTTTCCCGATGCGGTCAGGCTTAAACTGAATCGTGCGCTTGCGCTCAGCATTTTCCTGCAAGGCGGCAAGCACAAGTTCTTTCTCGAACTTGTCACCGATGCTGCGCGCCCGGATGAACTTTGTCCTTCCAGCAGGCAGATAGCTGAGCCGTCCACGGCTTTCCTTGACGGTAATGCCGTACTGCTGCAAGAGCCTGTCCGAGAAATCTTCAAAACTCGTTGCAACATTGAGAACCTCCGAAATCTGTCTCCGCAAGACTTCTTTTGCGGTTTCAAACTTCGTTTGTGTGGGCTGCTGACCTGTTGCGAGCAGGGCAGCGTTTTCACGGTCGAGTTTCAGTTGACCTCGCTGTTTCATCCAGTATTCGCGCTCGCTCACACGAACCTTCGAGCCGTTGAGCAGGTCGATCTGGTACAGTCCAGCACCTTCGCACAGCTCCATGACCTCGACACGCAAGTGCCGCATGGTCTGGGCCGTGCTGGAGTGCTTCATGCCTTCTAGCCAGTCGCGGGGCTTTTGCATATAGGGCTTGCGTTCCACTTCTCGCGTTCGGATGCTGCCGATCACGATGTGGACGTGGATGTTTCCCGAACGGTTGTGCCCATCCGGGTGAGTGCAGACGATGGCAGGGTGACCGGGGAAGTTTTCTTCGCAGAATTTCAGGCCAAGGGCCTGTGCCTTTTCCATCGTCAGCCCGTTGTCGGCTGCATCTCTGGGGTCAAAGCTGATGATATACTGGTGGCTCTTGATATCACCATGCTGGGTGTTCTTACCATACTTGCGGTTTGCCAGCAGACAGGCTGTTGCAAACGAGAAATCGCCGCACTCAAGTGTATCGAGGATGTACGATTCTCGCAGCTTCGGTCTGCCCTGTTCATCCAGAAGTTGCTTCCCGGTGAACGCATCATGCTGGTAAACGAGGTACGCTTCGATGGCGGTGTAGTCCGAATTCTTAGAGGCGATATGCTTGAGCGTTGCCATACAGTTCACCCAGAACTTTCTCGGCGCTGAGCCGGAATGCAGTCAGGTCTGCAAGTTCGGCAAGGAGTTTCGCCCGGATCTGCTCGGTGTCCGCACCGCCGGAATTGAAGTACCTTGCAAGCTGGTTGAGATTGCTGCCCACCTTGCTGCACTGAGCAAGCAGGGTGGAAACGGCGGTCAGGGTTTCTTCGCCGCCGCCTGCAACGATGATCGTTTTCTCGATCTTGACGTTGTGGATGGCGCGGCGGATAAAAGTGGAGAGGGAGAGATTCAGGAGTTTGCAAGTGAGTTCCAGTGACGCTTTTTCCTCCGCTGTCACACGGAACTTGATGACGTGCGTTTTGTTGTTCGGCGTGTCGTGGCGCTGGGAATTGCTAGGAATCGGTTGAACATTCGTTTTGGTCATTGTACCTCCTGTCTGTTCGATAACTCCTCGGTGAAGTTATGTAAAGCACGACACGCCGTTGCTGTTCGCACCGTCAGGTGCGAACCATGAGCAGGGTTTGGGGCAGGCACGCCCCAACAAGATCACTTCGGAAATGCAGACGCATTGAAGAAGTGAAGTCCCGGATGGACAGGAAATTTTCAAGAATTGAAAATTTGTGGCCACGGGACGGTTCTTGCCCTCTACCGCTGCGCTCAAAACGCTTCATCAGCAAATGTTTCCGAATTGTTAAGACGCAAAAAATAAGTAAAAGGTCTCTGCTCATGTATGGGAGTCACCGTTTGCTCCGAACGCAGTTCCTGCCCCTGTTTGTGCAGCGGCGTTGACGAAAAGTCGGTATCACGTTCGGTCGGCTCATGAGATTTTCAAGGTGCGTTTCCCGTAAAAGAAAAATACCGCCCATGCAGCATAGCGATGGATTTTGTCGGGTGAAACAGCGGCAAAATGAATCGGGTGTGTTGCGGGGCGGTAAATTCTTTTGCGGACTTTCCCTCACTGAAGTGGTGGGTCTCACGGTGATAACCAACCACTTTCTGTGGCTGTGTTCAAAATGAACACGACCACATCTTGTGGATGAATTTGAACCAATCCACAAAATCAATGGGATTTACAAGAAAAATACCACGGCATGTAGAATGCGTCAAGAGGGTTTTGAAAAATTTATTGAAGTGAAGCAAGAAAAGTATGACACATCTTGTAGCTTTAGGAAAAAATACGCTATGTGAATCAGAACAACCCCCATTTTCTGTCTGCGGTAGATCTTTCTATTGCCGGCAGCAACAGGATGTTGCTTTTTTGACCATTGTCTAACAATCGATGCAAAAAAATGCAGGGGAAAAACCCCTCAGATGGTTAGGCAAAACAAATTCACAAAGTAAAAATAGCACTCCCACCGGGCGTTGCCAAGCAGAAACAGACAAGTTTACAGGGACGAAATTTTTTCGATGCGGGAAACGTTTTGCCTCCTCTATGCCGCAGGGGAAGCTCCAATAACGAAATCTTTTTCAAAATCTCCGAAAATGCCTAAACTCCTTGACAGAGGAGACGGCAGGGCGTATTATTTTGGCAGAAGGACCGCTGAGAAGCGGCTTTTTATAGAATGAAAAGTTAGTTTTACCTAACTCAAAACTCTGCCCTATACGAAGAAATATATCTCTTCTATTTACAGGTGGAAAATAAATAGAGAAGGAACGTATCACGATGAAAATCTACACATTTGGTGCAGAGGATGCCCCGGTGCTGTTGCTGCTGCCGGGCACCTGTTGCCATTGGAAAAGCAATTTCGGTGCGGTGATCCCGCTTCTGGCTGACAGCTTCCGGGTGCTGTGCGTCAGCTATGATGGCTTTGATGAGACTGAACAGACCGAATTTCCCACCATGCTGGAGGAGACCGAAAAGATCGAGGCCTACCTCAAGACCCACTGCGGCGGTCACATCCGGGCAGCCTACGGCTGTTCTCTGGGCGGTTCCTTCGTGGGGCTGCTGGCGGCACGGCAGAACATCCACATGGACTGTGGCATTCTGGGCAGCTCCGATCTGGATCAGGCATCGCCGCTGGCGGCAAGATTGCAGACTGATTTTCTGCTGCCATTGATCTACCCTGTGGTGCGGGACGGAAAGTTCAAGGCAAAATTTCTACAAAAGCGTCTGGATAAGCGTGCCAGAGAGTCGGGGGATTATGTCAAAGCCTTTCTGAAAATGTTCGGTGAGGCCCGCCCTTATGTGACCATGCAGAGCTGTAAAAATCAGTTCTACTCCGATCTTATCACTCCGCTGCCGGATAAGATCCATGTGCCCGGTACCGAGATCCATATTTTTTACGCCCTGAAAATGGGCGCAAAATATCGTGCCCGGTATCAGCAGCATTTTGCACATCCTGTTCTCCATGAGCAGAACTTGCAACACGAGGAATTGCTGGCCTGTCACCCGGAGCAGTGGGCGCATCTGGTAAAAAGTATTGCATTGTGAACGGTAAAACGTATCTGGAGCAAGCAGGATTTTGTAAGATCCAGAACCACAAAAATAAAAAGGGCTGGCTGTGCATCACAGCACAGAAATGAGGTGCGATTATGTCAAAAAAGGCAACGGAATTCCAAAGAAAAGCAATGAGCCGGATGTACCGGGGCAAGGAGATCTTTAAGCCTTTGAACACCGGCTGGATCGACGAGAATGTTGCCTGCGTGCGGGAGTGGGTGGCAAATATCTTCTTCTACCGCAAGGGCGATACCACCATTATGATCGATGCCGGATACAACTATGAACGGTTGGCAGAGAAGATGCACTGGCTGGGGATCGACCCGCAGTCCATCCGGCACATCCTCATCACCCATCAGGACACCGACCATGTAGGCGCGGTGGAAGCAGATAGCCCGGGGCTGTTCCGGAATGCAAAGCTGTACATTGGCGAGATCGAGAACCGGTATCTGACCGGAGAAGCACGCCGCAAGGTCATCTATCATCTCTATAAGCTGCCGCAGGTGACGATCAAGAATGAAAAAGTGCTACTGCACGATGGTGAGGTCATCGACATCGACGGGATCAGGATCGAGTGCTTTCTCGTTCCCGGTCATACATGGGGGCACATGGTATACCTTGTGGACGGGAAATATCTCTTTACCGGCGATACTCTCTGGTTCGGTGCGGACGGCGGATACAGCTTTATTTCTGCACTGGCAGAGGACAATAAGCTGGCAGTGAAGTCTCTGGCGTTGCTGGAGAAAAAACTGAAAAAACGCGGGCTGCATCCGCTGTTCATTACCGGTCACACCGGCTGGACGGACAACATGGAGTTTGCCTTTGCGCACAAAAATGAGCTGTGCTCGCCCTTCAAGAAAAAAGTCCACGACCTCAATGCGCTTTATGACGCCTATGATGAATCCGATGATACCGAAGAAAAGGCAAAAAGCGGGTACTTGAAGGGCGTGGGAAGATAAGGAAGTGCAGGCGGCGCACCGGCACTCTTTGACGCGATGACAGAGCGTGATCCGAAAAAAATAATGCTGCAAAAACCAAGGGGCGGATGGTATGAGAACTTTGGAATATGGAACAGGACATGAAAAGACGCTGCTGTTTCTGCCGTGCACGGCAGAGCCGGAGTGGGCGTTCACCGACTCGGTTGGTCTGCTTTCGCAGGATTACCATGTGATGCAGATCGTCTATGATGGTCACGGCGAAACGGGAGAAGACTTTATCTCTGTGGAGACGACAGTAGACGAGGTGACAGATTGGCTGCAAGCGCACGGCATTACCCGCTTGAACGCGGCATACGGCTGTTCTCTGGGTGGGGCGTGTCTGACACGCTTTCTCGCCTTGGGAAAAATCCCGGTCGAGCGCGCCGTTATTGATGCAGGCATTACGCCGTATCGGATGCCGCTGATCTTGCGCCGTCTCGCTTGCCTGCGAGACGATCTTGGTTTCAAGCTCATAGCGAAGAGCCGCAAGGTCCTTGAGACGGTCTATCCGCCAGAGCGCTGGACGATGCCGGGGCGCGATCCAGTGAAGGAATATGACGCGCTGGCGGCGTATCTGAAAACCTATTCAAAACGCACCGTCCGCAACATTTTCTGGTCGGCGAACAATTATACTCTGCCGACGAAGCCGGCTGAAATGGGCTGCCAAATCACGTATTGGTACGGCGAAGAGGAAAAGCAGGCGCGACACAGCAATATCTGCTTTATAAAGCAATATTTTCCACGGGCGCAACTGCATGAAATTCCGAAGATGGATCACGCGGAGCTTGTGATGATGTATCCGCAGGAATTTTACCGGAGAATCATGGCGTTCCTGACACAGGCACAGGCAGCTCAAAACGAAAGAGGCTGAAGAAAAGGAAGAATCAGAATGCTCTATCCGCAGCTTTTTGGATTCAACGGAGATATAGGCTTATGAAAATCATCGTTGCAATTGCTTTTTATTTTCTGTATTGGGGCGTATGTTTTCTTGGAACAGGCACGGACAAGAAAAATCTCATGGGGCTGCGTTCTTATCCCGAAGAAGTTCAAAACCGTGTGCGAAGCGACCATCAGCTTGGAAAGGCTGTTCCGAAGGGAAAATCCACCGCTGCCGTTTGGCTCAGCAATCTTTTGCTTTTCACAGTCGTGTTTTCCGCTTTAGGACTTGCGCTGAGAGGTGTGCTGAACTTGGACGGTTATCTGTCGGCATTTTGGTACTTTCTTGCGTTCAGCGAGGGGCTTGGGCTGTTCGATCTTTTGGTGATCGATCTTCTCTGGTGGCGCAACACAAAACGTACCCGCTTTTCTTTCCTGCCGGAGAAGAAATACTATCAAAATCCAAAAAAACATATCGAATCGTTTTGGCGCGGCATCCCGTTGTTTGCCGCAGTCGCTGCACTGTCAGCCTTGATCGTCACAGCGTTTTGAACCATGCCCGCCCTGTGCAATGTGGATTTTGCAGCGATGGAACTGCTTCACGCAAGGCTGGTGCGGACGACCACCTGTGTGGACGGTTGCCGATGCGACTATACCATCTGCGGCGATAAGGATCCATACGTAAAGGAACATCCCGAATACCGGGATGAAAACGGATACAGGAGGAATAAGTAATGCTTTTACAGGTGATTCTGGAAGGTCTTGGGCTGGGGGCTTTGCTGGTTCTTGTCTGTGCTGTGGGCATCTGCAAAGGGGCTGTTGGGATGGTGCATCTTTACAGCCCGGCGGTGCAGCAGCGGTGCGTGAAGCTGGGACTTACAAGCCCGGAACGCATCCGACGCAACAGCTTGCTGTTCAAAGCCGTCTGCGTCCCCGGCTATATCAGCTATGTGCTGGTCTGTGTCTATGGGATAAACGGTGTGCGCAGCTTTGCGGCGGGCTTCTGGCAGCTGCTTGTCATCTTGTCCGTTATGAATCTCATTGACCGCTTTTTGATCGATGGCTACTGGGTGGGGCACACGAACGCATGGACGATTCCCGGAACAGAGGACCTGAAGCCCTACATTACTGCAAAAGACAAGCAGAAAAAGTGGCTGTTCGGCACGGTGGGGATGGCGGTCATAGCGATGGTGCTGGCGGCAATGATGACAGTACAGTGATCGGAAAGACCCTTCTGTCAGCGGCTTTTTCCGCTTCTTCGCAAGGGTCGGGGACAACGGGATGAAAATGCAGATCGTGAAGATCGGATTTGGAGGCAAGCAATGAAAATGAGCAAAGAAAAACGAGCGCTTATTGCGGGCATGATTGGATGCTTGCTCTATGTAATCGGTGACTTTTTGTTTGCGGCGACCGGGAAAAGCCAAAGCACAGAATCCATTGGGCTGATGGTCAAGGTCGCCTATCTTGATATGGCAACATGGCGCATGGTGGTCAGCATCATCTGCGGTGTTCTCGGAACGGCACTCTATTACATCGGTTTTCACCAGATGTGGAAGCTTTTGAAGCAACGCCTTACCCAACCGAAGCAGCAGAAATGGGTCAAGCTGTTTCAAATCGCCTATCTCACCGGCACGGTCTGCTGGGGCTATGTTCATGCTATGTTCATGAATGTGGCGCTGATCTTCAAGTTTACCTTTGAGAAATACGGCGATATGCAGGCGGCAGCTGAAATTTCCAACAAGGTGTTTTACTGCAACGCCGCGCCGCTGCTGGCAGCATATATCCTGTGTGATGTACTTCTTTCCGTCGTGATGCTCGTTATGATCTGGAAAAGGATGCTCCCGCTGAAAAACACAGTACAACGGATATTGGCATCCTTCTGCAACCCCATCGTTTTTACGGGGATTGTGGGCAATCTCTTCACGCTTCTGCCGTGGCCGCTGGATCAGATCGATCACGGCACGGAATCCGCCGGACACCTGCTGATTTTGGTATTGGGGCTGGTTTTGCTTCGGGAGAAGGCAAAATGCGGAGAATGTAAGGAGACCGTGCAATGAAATACATAGGTATGCCCATGGGAATGTGGGTGCTGTTTGCTGGCTCCTTTCAAAAGCAGCTGACCGCTGTGCTGGGCTATGATGCAGCTACCGCAAAAGCCATCACGAAAAAGGCAAAGCCGCAATACCGGCAGCTCATTCGCAGACTGCCGGAGTTTGAAAAAGCGGACCGTTTCAAAATGAATCTTATCAACTGCGCAATGCTCGGCGCGTTCATCCTCTCCATGCCGCAGCGCCCGGAGGT
>ONZS01001796.1_pt1 | contig 9628 bp, 7 predicted proteins | sample 1670921 | NCBI WGS metagenome assembly ONZS01 (sample SAMN06348104, study PRJEB24527) | human gut metagenome | biome: human gut; feature: ankylosing spondylitis patient; material: feces | host: Homo sapiens | place: China | collected 2015-10 | reverse complement strand
AACCGATACCTAACAGTAATAAGATACTGGCAGCGATGGAGATAACTGAGTACTTGATCCGACGTAAATTTCTTTGTTTATGTTGACCCGCATGTATACGAGTTTGCATCTTTTCCCAAGAAACTGCCAGATCCGGTTTCGCTTCCGATACCTCTTCTTGTATTTTGTCCCAGAGCAAGGTGATGTCGACGAATAACTCGGCGTTATCCGTTTCTTTTATCCATGCGTCGAACAATACATCTTGTTCCGGGGTGGATTCGTGTTTTAATTGAGCTATAAGTAGCCCCCATGGTATGATTTTTTCCATTACACCGAAATTAGCCTTTTATAATAGAGACACGGTTTTGGAAAAGAACCCTAACGTCTCGAATGAAATTTTTTCAGAAAAGATAATGATAGCCTTTCCCTAAATGAGCTTTAATATGTTTGAGCGCTTTGGTTATCTGGGCTTCTACGGTTTTTACCGTGATATTCATATCCGTGGCGATTTCTTTGTTAGAACGATTCTCCATACGGCTTTTTAAGAAGACTTCCCTACATTTGTCCGGTAAGGCATAAATGGCTTCGTTTATCAGTTGTTCCAGTTCTTTCATCTCGATAGCGGATTCGAAAATGGATATATTCTCCGTGTAAAGCTCTTGTTCATGGTCTCGGAGATAGTTTAAGGTCCGGTTACGGGCAGAGGTGAGGAGGTAAGCTTTTATGGATAATTTGATCTCGATTGTCTTTCGTTTCTCCCAAAGGGCCGTGAATACATCCAATACTATTTCCTCCGATAACGTATCTTTCTTTATATAGAAAAAAGAAAGTCGATACACAGCGGTGAAGTAGGTGTCGAAGAGATATTTGAATGCCGCCTCGTCATCTTCTTTGATTCGTTGTAAAAGAAAGATATCATCGATATTTTTCATCATACCATTAGATTTACTGATCCTTATCTCCGCAAAAATAAGAGAATATGATGAAATATGTATACATATGGCTAATTTGTCATAATTTTCTTGCATGAATTAGCGTAGAGACTTGCCTATGTATAGAAAGAATTTGAAAGCTTTTGATAACTTTGTATGTATTAGTATTTAATATTCATTCAAAACTTTATGTCAATGAAACACGTCTACTTGGCTTTGTTAGCTTGTGCTACGCTATGTGTACAAACACTTTCAGCTGATCCGATAGGTTCGGCCGAAGCGCTCCGGATTGCCCAGCAACAGTATTCGATGGAGAATACCTCGGTGTTGAGGGCCGGTTCTTTTCCTGAGTTTAAGTTGGCCTACGTAGGGACGGAGGAAGGCATCGAGGCCCCTTCTAAATTACGTTCCTCGAGTGTGGAGAATGCCTTGCTTTACCTGTATAACGTAGGGGATAACCAAGGTTTTGTAATCGTATCCGGAGAAGATCGTGGAAAGCAGTTATTGGGTATATCCGATAAGGGGGCTTTGCCGGAGAAAGGTCTGTCCGCTACGATGGAGAATTTTATGCGTATGTATATCCATTATGTAAAGGCGTTACGGTCCGGGATGCCTCTAGCGGTGGATAGTGTTGAGGCTTCTTCACGGTTTCCGGAGGCGGTGATCCCTTTGATTAAAACGGAATGGAAGGATGATGCTCCCTACAATGAGATGTGCCCGGTTGTCAATGATGTTCTAACTTTTGCGGGTGGGGAAGGTGTCGCTATGGCGCAGATCATGAATTATTATCAATATCCGAAAAGCGGTATGGGTAACGTAAATTATAAGAATCCGGGAAGTACGTTGCTTGTTTCCGCTGATTTTGGGCATACAACGTATGATTGGGAAAATATGCCTGCTACTCTTGATGAGTCTTCCTCTTGGGATGAGATAGAGGCTGTTTCCACGCTGATTTTTCATTGTGGAGCGGCTGCCTATATGAATTATGAATGGGATATGGGGGCTAATAAAGAAGATGTACGGAAGGCTTTCATTAATAATTTTGGATATGATAAGAATATACAATTGTATGATAGGACCTTCTTTTCCGGAAAAGAATGGACGGATCTGCTGAAAACGGAACTAGCCGCTCAACGTCCGGTTTATTATGAAGGAGGTAGCGGAGAAAATAATCAGGCCTATAAATGGGCATTTGTTTGCGATGGCTATAATCGGAGCGGACTTTTCCATTTAAATACGGGCTGGTTTGGTAGTGGATATTTTGAGTTAGGTGCGATTGACGATAATTTACGTACTTACAATGAACGCCAAGCCATGATCACGGGTATCCGCAAACCGTCTGATGACTCGAAGCCTGTGAAGTTGTTAACGATCAGTTCTTTGGGTACTAAAGATATTGAAAGTATCAAGCTAGGTGAGAAGTTTCCGATTACTTATAACCTATTTAACTTGGGGAAAGATGGGAGCTATGTCCATACATTAGCCTTTTTCGAGGAGAATGAGGCGGTGGAGTTGCCTATCAGCGAAGCGGCATTTTTAGATACGATCGCGGACTTTCAGCTAGGTAATTATATAACGAAAGATTTCCTTTGTGAGTCCCTAGGTATCCCGGATACTACGGTTACTCTGTATATGTACGTACTGGGAGGAATGGAAGGAGATAGCATCCTACGTCCGATCCGTTCGGTAAATCATCCGTATGATTATATCTTGTTGGATGTGAAGGATAGCGTTATTTCTTTCTCACAGGCACGGAATAGCTTGACCGCCGATCCTGTAAAGGTCGAGTATGATGCGGAAAGTGGGACCGCTACCTTTGAGGTGACTTTCTATAACAAGCAAAAAACGAATTTCCAAGGTACGGCCGGCCTTTACGTGCGAGATCCTAATCTCTCGATAGACGATTACAGTTGGGAGGTGAATAATTGGCTGGAGATTCCGGCAGGGAAGAGCCAGACGGTATCTTATAGTGGCTCGTTTGATTGGGGTATTGGTGATATGCTTGCCGTAATGGCTACTTACCAAGGTGACTTGAGTGAGCTGTGGGAAACCAAGTATACGGATATCCGTGAAAGCTATCGTACGTTCTGCCTAAAGATCGATGGTTCGCTAGTGGTTTCTAATGAGGTTACCGAGCCGTCTGTCTCGGATTTGGAATATGCGTTTGATTCCGCTTCCGGCCTATTATCGGTTCAATCGGATGTGGCGATAGAAAATATGATGCTTTATACTTACGACGGTGCGTCTGTCTGGGGAACTACCATAGATAGCCGGAAACAATATACGACTACCTTGTCGATACCTTCCGGGCATTATATCTTACGTATAAAGACGGCGGATGGAATAATCTCTAAGAAGATTTATAAGCAATAAGAGTTCTTTTGATCACTAATAAATAGAGTGTCCTAAAAAGCTTCCGGCGATTTAGGACACCCTGTTGTTTTTACTTAGGCTGTTATGGTCTTAAAAAAACACGTACATGTTTTTGGAAAAAGTCGTACATGTTTTTCGGAAAACACGTACATGTTTTTTTAAGGGGAATTCCGGCATTATTTTAATGCGCCTCCAACCAGTTCTCTCCCTCGCCGCAATCGGCGATTAAGGGGACTTGTAGTTTCATGACGTTTTCCATTTCCTCCAGCACGATTTTCTTTACCTCCTCGGCTTCCTCTTTGTAGACATTGAAGTTTAACTCATCGTGTACTTGGAGGATCATCTTGCTTTTCAATCCCTCTTCCTCAAAGCGTTCGTAAATGCGTACCATCGCTAGTTTGATGATATCGGCGGCGCTCCCTTGGATAGGGGCATTGATCGCGTTTCGCTCGGCATAGCCGCGTACGACGGCGTTGTGTGAGTTGATATCCGGAAGGAAACGCTTGCGCTTGAAAATGGTCTCTACGTATCCTTTTTCCTTGGCTACCTTGATGCTCTCCTCCATGTATTCCTTGATGCGGGGGTAGGTGCTGAAATAACCGTCTATCAGTTCCTTGGACTCAGAACGAGGGATGCCCAGACGCTCGGCGAGCCCGAAGACGGAGATGCCGTAGATGATACCGAAGTTGGCGGTTTTCGCCTTCCGGCGCATATCGCTGGTTACTTCTTCTACCGGGATTCCGTAGATCTTGGCGGCTGTGGCGGCGTGGATATCCGCTCCGCTTTGGAAAGCCTCGATCATATGCGGGTCACCGCTCAGGTGGGCCATGATACGAAGCTCGATCTGGGAGTAGTCGGCCGAGAAGAAGAGGCAATCCGTATTGTCCGGGATAAATGCCTTACGGATCTCACGGCCCAGATCGTCCCGTACCGGAATGTTTTGCAGGTTCGGATTGGTAGAGCTGAGGCGTCCGGTAGATGTTACCGCTTGGTTGAAAGAGGTATGTATCTTTCCGGTCTGCGGATTGATCAACTCGGGTAGAGCGTCGATATAGGTACTTAATAACTTTTTAAGTCCGCGGTATTCAAGGAGCTTGCCGATGATGGGATGTTTGCTGCGAAGTTTCTCCAATATATCCTCGCTGGTACTGTAACCGCCAGTTTTGGTCTTCTTCGCTTTCTCGTCCAGCTTCAAGCGGTCGAAAAGGATTTCGCCGACCTGTTTCGTGGAGTTGATGTTGAATTCCGTGCCGGCCAGCTCGTAAACCTCTTGCTCCAGTTTGTTCATGGAGGCGGTAAGTTCCCCCGAAGATTGCTTAAGCGCTACCGTATCCAGCGTGACGCCAGTGGCCTCCATTTCCGCTAATACATATATTAATGGCATCTCGATCGTGGTGAAGAGGGATTCCAGTCCTTCCTTCTTTAACTCGGGTGCGAAATAATTCTTTAGCTTGAGCGTGATGTCCGCGTCCTCGGCGGCGTATTCGGCGATTTGCTCCACGGGTACGTTTCGCATCGATAACTGGTTCTTTCCTTTTGGGCCGATCAGTTCCTCGATGTGGACGGTCTGGTACTTGAGGTAGGTCTCCGCTAGGTAATCCATTCCGTGCCGCAATTCCGGATTCAGCAGGTAATGGGCGATCATCGTATCGAACAGAGGACCGGCTACCTTCACGTTGTATTTACGAAGTACCAAAATATCGAATTTGATGTTTTGCCCGATCTTTAATGATTTCGGATTTTGCAGGGCAGGGGAGAAGCGTTCCACTACTTTCGCCGCCTCTACTGAGTTGGCGGGAACAGGGACATACCAAGCCTCGTTTTCTTTCACGGCGAACGACATTCCGACCAATCCGGCTTTCAAGGGATCGATGCCATCGGTTTCCGTGTCAAAAGCGAAAAATTCTTGACCCAATAAAAAGCGGGCTAAATCGGCTTGTTTTTCCTCTGTATCAGTTAAATAATAGTTATGGGGGGTGGACTTTAAGTCCGTGAGAATCGATTTTTTGGGCTCTTCCGTACTCTCGGGCGTAAAAATCGCGAACAAATCGCCTTGAACGGGACCTTTCGGAGCGGCTTTGACCGGCTCAGAACTTAGTTTGTTAATAAATGTTCTAAATTCCAATTCTGTGTAAATCTCAGTCAGCCGCTCTTCGTTTGGCTTTTCACGAACGCAACGGGCGGCATCGAACTCGATAGGGACATCCGTCTTGATCGTCGCCAAGAATTTGGAGAAACGGATTTGCTCGGCGTTCTCCTCTACCTTCTTCTTTTGCGCGCCTTTCAACTTATCAGTGTTCGCTAACAGGTTCTCGATACTTCCGAATTCGGTCAGTAGTTTTTGAGCGGTCTTCTCGCCGACACCCGGACAGCCGGGGATATTATCGGAAGCGTCGCCCATCAGTCCCAGCAAGTCGATCACTTGCTCCGTACTCGTGAGGCCGTACTTGTTTAAGACCTCGGGCACGCCCATGATCTCGTAATCGCCTCCGAATTTCGGACGATACATAAATATATGTTCGGACACCAATTGGCCGTAATCTTTATCCGGCGTCATCATGTACACCTCGAAGCCTTCCTTCTCCGCCTGTTTGGACACGGTGCCGATCACATCGTCCGCCTCGTAGCGGGGTACTTCCAGAATCGGAATATTGTAAGCCTCTATGATTTCTTTAATGATAGGGACGGATTGACGGATCACTTCCGGCGTCTCTTCCCGTTGTGCCTTGTATTGCTCGAAGGCCTCATGGCGGAAGGTCGGTCCCTTCGGGTCAAAGGCCACCGCTATATGAGTCGGGTTCTCACGTTTTAATACATCCTCCAGACTGTTGATAAAACCGAAAATGGCGGAGGTATTCACACCCTTGGAGTTGATACGCGGATTCTTGATGAAGGCGTAATAGGAGCGATAAATTAACGCATACGCATCTATAAGGAATAACTTCATTACTTTTAACACGTTTTAGTGGGACAAAATCTGGGTAAATGTACGAAAAAACTCGCTTACTCGATAGTTTTTGTTACTTTTGCGAATCTTTGCATGGAATTATGGATGAAAGAAGGAAAATAGAAGAACCGGTTTCCGCTGAATTTGAACGTTTCAATAAGGATTTCGAGGCATCTCTACGCAGCGAGACGACCCGGTTACAATCGGCTATCGACGTTATACTGAATTCTACCGGGAAGCATGTGCGTCCGTTATTGGTGCTCCTTACCGCCAAGGTCTGTGGACAGGTTACGGATAACACGATCAATTCCGCTGTTTTGCTGGAGCTTTTGCATACCGCTACATTGATTCACGATGACGTGATCGATGAGACGAAGCAATTGAACGCTATCTTCGATAACCGTATTTCCGTGTTGGTAGGTGATTATGTGCTTTCTACCGCTTTGATCCGTTCCATACAAACCGGCGATTTGCGGATTGTCGGGATTATCTCTAATTTAGGCAGAGACTTGTCCGAAGGTGAGATCAAGCAATTGGAGACTGCCGAGGAGAGTATTTTAGACGAGAATTGTTATCTGCAAGTTATCAAGAAGAAGACGGCTACCTTGCTTTCCGCTTGTACGGAGATTGGGGCCATTTCATCGGGCGCCTCTGCGGAGGTGATCGCTCTTTGCCGTGAGTTTGGCGAGTATCTGGGGTATTGCTTCCAGATTAAGGATGATATCTTTGATTATTTCAAGGAGGCGAATATCGGTAAGCCGACGGGAAATGACATTCGTGAGGGTAAGGTTACGCTTCCATTATTATATGCCTTGCGGCAGGGTAGGGAAGAGGAGGCCGCCCGTTATTTGGATATGATTTTACGGAAGGATTTCGCGGCGGAGAATGTCGATTCCTTGATCGAGTTCGCCAAGGCGAACGGTGGAATCGAATATGCCGAGGCCCGCATGAAGGAATATCATGATAAGGCGGTCGATGTTCTTTTGAGATTACCCGAATCCGAGGCCCGGACATCCTTGATCCAGTTGGCCGATTATATCATGACTCGCTCCAAATAGAAATTCCTTTATCTATTAGTTGTAGAGAGATGGCTCTTGTTAGTAAAAAAGTAAGTATGCTTCAATAGCCAATGAAGTTAACTTACTTGACGAAGTAAGTTAACTTCGATGCCAAGGTAAGTTAACTGACTTTGAGAGTGCTTACCGGACACAGGATTCTAAGTCATCTGCGCCCGGTTTATTAGAATGGACTATTTCCCGAGTCGTTTTTCTATATCACCGACCAGACTGCTCGCTCCTATACGGAACAAATCCTTGTTCAGCCATTCGTTGCCCAGTATTTCCTTTACGATCGTATAATATCGAACTGCGTCTTCCGCCGTGCGTACGCCTCCGGAGATCTTGATGCCAACCTTGTTTCCGGTGATGGAATGGTAGGTTTTGATGGCTTTGCACATGGTATAGGCGGCCTCGAAAGTGGCTCCCGGGTATCCTTTACCCGTGGAGGTCTTGATGAAGTCCGCACCGGAATACATGGCTAGGATGGATGCCTTTTGGATGTTCTCCGCTGTGACTAAAGCTCCGGTCTCTAGGATTACCTTTAAATGGGCGTGGCGACAGCTCTCTTTGATCTCTTGTAATTCTTCCGTCAGTTCCTCGAAATTGTCTTCCATGAAATAGCCTAGGTTCATGACAACGTCGATTTCATCGGCTCCTTGCATGACTGCCATGGCCGTTTCGGCGATCTTGACTTCCGTAAATGTCTGTGAGGATGGAAAACCTCCGGCAACCGACGCGATCTTAACCTCTTGTGCGGTAAGTGCCTGCTTAACCGTTTCCACGAATAGGGGATAGACGCAAATAGCGGCTACGTTCGGGACATCCGGACGAGTTCCCTCGAAATCATTTACCGTGTCTACCATCTTCCAGATGCTTTCTTTGGTATCCAGACTGGTTAATGAGGTCAAGTCGATGCAACCATGAATCGTTTTCAATACTTCCGGTGTAAAGTTTTCTTGGAAATGTTTCTCTAAAAGAGCGTTTACAGCCTCGGTGGTCTGGGTATCCGGCAGGGCCGGCTCAAACTTATTGAAAGCTTCATGATAACGGTCTATCTGTACGGAATTTGATTCGTGTTCATGTTCATGATGATGATCATGTCCACATTCGCAATCGTGATGATGTGCCATATGCTTATAGTTTTTGATTGTTTATATGTCGTTCTTTATCTCGGTCTGTTTTCTTTTGGAGATTCTTCTCGAAAGCGGCGGTAAGATCTACTCCGGTCTGGTTGGCCAGACAGAGCAATACCCATAACACATCCGCCATTTCATCGCCTAAATCCCGGTGTTTGTCACTTTCCTTGAAAGACTGCTCACCGTAGGTACGTGCCATGATCCGGGCTAGCTCGCCCACTTCCTCGGTGAGGATGGTCATATTGGTAAGCTCATTGAAATAACGGACCCCATAGGTCTTGATCCAAGAGTCTACCATTTGCTGGGCTTGTTGTAAGGTTATATCTGCCATACTTATTCTTTATTTTGAGAGTCGATAATAATAGTAACCGGCCCGTCGTTTAAAAGTTCAATTTTCATATCAGCTCCGAATGTTCCGGTTTGTACAGGTTTTCCGAGTTGAAGCCCTACCTCTTCGCAAAAAGCTTTATACATCGGAATGGCGATATCCGGTTTAGACGCTTTTAAGTAGGAGGGGCGGTTCCCTTTTTTCGTAGAGGCGTGTAAGGTAAATTGGCTGACAACCATGATCTCGCCTCCCGCTTCGATAACCGAGCGGTTCATGACCCCGTTTTCATCGTCAAATATGCGTAGGTTGGTGATCTTTTTTGCCAACCATTCAATGTCTTCTTGCGTATCCTTGTCCTCGATACCGACTAATACCAATAGCCCCTTTCCAATTTTGGACTTAAGCTGTCCGTCTATCGTGACGGAAGCGTGCTGCACACGTTGTGTAACTGTTCTCATCTTGTTCGCTTTTTGTTCGCTTTTGTTCTATTTTTGTTCGCTTTCTGTTCGCTTTCCATCCAGTCCCTCTTGTAGTGCCTTGGCTTTCGCCTCGCCAATCACGGATTTCAGTTCCTCGAAGCTTGCTTCCTTGATTCGTTTTACGCTTTTAAAGTGACGTAAAAGTAATACTTTTGTCTTTTCACCGATACCCTTAATGGTGTCTAATTCGGATTTTGTCTGGGTCTTACTTCGTTTATCCTTGTGGAAAGTGATGGCGAAACGGTGTACCTCGTCTTGTATCCGGGTAAGCAGATGGAATAGCGGACTGTCCAAACGCATGCCAACGGTTACGGGTGGGAACCCGAATAATAACTCCGAGGTTCGGTGCTTACCATCTTTCGCTAGTCCGGCGATTGGAATGGACAAGCCTAATTC
>ONZS01001791.1_pt1 | contig 9661 bp, 6 predicted proteins | sample 1670921 | NCBI WGS metagenome assembly ONZS01 (sample SAMN06348104, study PRJEB24527) | human gut metagenome | biome: human gut; feature: ankylosing spondylitis patient; material: feces | host: Homo sapiens | place: China | collected 2015-10 | reverse complement strand
AAACTTTGTTATATTCTGCTAAAATACTGGATAGCATCAAGAGTGCTTCCAAATATGGCATTTCTGCCGAATCTCCTTCGTTTGATTTAACTAAAATAATGAGCCGTAAAGAGAAAACGGTGAAAATGCTGACTGGTGGGGTAAAGATGACTGTGAACTCTTACGGAGTGACGATCGTGGAAAAAGAAGCCTTTATAGAAGGAGAAGAAAACGGGCTGATCCGTATCATCTGTGACGGAGAAAGATATGAAGTGAAATATCTGCTGGTATGTACCGGTTCCGACACGGTTATTCCTCCGATACCGGGACTGTCGGAAGTTAGTTACTGGACGTCAAAAGAGGCTTTGGAGATCAAAGAGCTTCCTGAAACGTTGGTTGTTATAGGTGGTGGAGTCATAGGAATGGAGTTTGCTTCTTTCTTCAACAGTATGGGAGTGAAAGTGCATGTTGTCGAGATGATGCCGGAGATACTGGGAGTCATGGATAAGGAAACCAGCAGTATGCTTCGTATGGAATATGCAAAACGTGGAGTCACTTTCTACTTGAATACAAAAGTAATAGAAGTGAAACCTGACGGAGTCGTCATAGAGAAAGATGGGAAGGCTTCTACTATCAAAACGGAAAAGATCTTGCTCAGTGTGGGGCGTAAAGCAAATATTACCAATGTCGGATTGGATAAGCTGAATATAGAACTTCATCGGAATGGGGTTAAAGTAGACGAATATCTTCAGACTTCTCATCCCGGAGTATATGCGTGCGGTGATATTACAGGCTATTCTTTATTGGCGCATACGGCAATTCGGGAGGCGGAAGTGGCAATCAATCATATTTTAGGAGTGGAAGACCGGATGAATTATAACAGTGTGCCGGGAGTTGTCTACACCAATCCGGAAGTGGCCGGCGTAGGTAAGACAGAAGAAGAGCTGACCAAACAGGGCATTCCTTATCGTGTTACGAAGTTGCCGATGGCTTATTCCGGACGTTTTGTTGCGGAAAACGAACAAGTAAATGGAATATGTAAGCTGATACTTGATGAAGCTGATCATATTATCGGTTGTCATATGCTTGGAAATCCTGCGTCGGAATTGATTGTGATTGCCGGAATAGCTATTCAGAAGGGCTATACGGTTGAGGAATTTCAGAAGAATGTATTTCCCCATCCTACGGTTGGAGAGATTTATCATGAGGTGCTTTCATAACACTTTTACAGATATTTATTTTCATCTGGCGGCAGAAGAGTATTTGCTGAAGCAGGAAACAGATTCTGTTTTCATGCTTTGGCAGGACACTCCTTCTGTAGTGATGGGAAAACACCAATCTGTACAGTTGGAAGTGAACCGGGAATGGGCGGAAGAACAACAGATTCAAATAGCCCGTCGGTTTTCGGGTGGGGGAGCTGTATATCATGATTTGGGTAATGTCAATTTAACTTTTATCGAAACAGTGTCCCGCTTGCCTGATTTCAGTCTTTATCTTCATCGGATATTGGATTTCTTAAAACTGATAGGATTGCCGGCAAAAGGAGATGAACGTCTGGGTATCTATCTTGATGGTCTGAAAATATCGGGGAGTGCCCAGTGCGTACACAAGAACAGGGTGCTTTATCATTGTACTTTGCTGTATGATACGAATCTTGCTGCTTTAAATAAGGTATTGAATCCGGAGAGGGACATTGAGACGGGCGTGGCATTGCCTGTGTATGCTGTTCCGTCTGTCCGTAGTGAAGTCACAAATATCAGTCGTTACTTACCTATGGAAACGGTTGATCATTTCAAAGCGATACTTTTCGAATATTTTAGTCAGAAGGGATGTGCTGATACTTTCAGTGAGAAAGAATTGGAAGCAATCCATAAACTTCGGACTGAGAAATATATTTGCGAAGACTGGATCTTCAGTCGTTGAGTCCGGTTAAAAATACTTTAACTTAAAACTTTCTTTTTCAGCGGGTTGTTCTAATAGTTCAAGGTTGAATAATAAATTTACTGTCTATGTCAAGATTCGAAATAAAAATGCCTAAGTTGGGCGAGAGTATAACCGAAGGGACGATTGTCTCTTGGTCTGTGAAAGTGGGGGATGTCATTCAGGAAGACGATGTTCTCTTCGAGGTAAATACGGCGAAAGTCAGTGCGGAAATACCTTCACCGGTAGCCGGTAAGGTAGTGGAAATTCTGTTTAAGGAAGGAGATACAGTCGCTGTAGGTACAGTGGTTGCTGTTGTAGATATGGGAGGTGAAGAGGCATCCGATGAAGAAACTGCAAGTGGAAAAGAAACTCCAGAAAGTAAGGAGAATGCTTCTTCTGATGCAGAAAAAGTATCTTCTCAGGTAGCAAAGGCTGAGGAACGCTGGTATTCTCCTGTGGTGATTCAATTGGCACGAGGTGCAAATATTCCGAAAGAAGAACTTGATTCGATACAAGGCACAGGATACGAAGGCCGGTTAAGCAAGAAAGATATAAAGGATTATATTGAGAAGAAGAAAAGGGGAATTTCCGAAGTCTCGAAGGCGGCGATACCTACCGGTGATGCACTTACGGCTTCTATGCCTTCTTCGACTGGAGGGGCTGGCTCTATGACAACTTCTCCTGTGGCGGCTTCCGTGCAAACTCCTGTTGCTGCACCGTCTGCTCCATCTAAACAAGCACCTGCAGCTGCTAATATTCCGGGAGTAGAAGTGAAAGAAATGGATCGTGTCCGCCGGATTATTGCGGATCATATGGTGATGTCCAAGAAGGTTTCACCACACGTAACCAATGTAGTAGAGGTAGACGTAACCAAACTGGTACGCTGGCGTGAAAAGAATAAAGACGCTTTCTTCCGCCGTGAGGGAGTGAAACTGACCTATATGCCTGTCATAACAGAAGCTGTTGCAAAAGCATTGGCAGCATATCCTCAGGTCAATGTATCTGTTGACGGATATAATATTCTTTTCAAGAAACATATCAATATCGGTATTGCTGTTTCTTTGAATGATGGCAATCTGATAGTTCCTGTGGTACACGATGCCGATCATCTGAACTTGAATGGATTGGCTGTAGCTATAGACTCGCTGGCATTGAAGGCTCGTGATAACAAATTGATGCCAGATGATATTGACGGAGGTACGTTTACCATTACTAATTTCGGTACATTCAAGAGTTTGTTCGGTACGCCGGTGATCAATCAGCCCCAGGTTGCCATTTTGGGAGTGGGATATATTGAGAAGAAGCCTGCCGTAATAGAGACACCGGAAGGTGATACGATTGCTATCCGTCATAAGATGTATCTGTCCCTGTCTTATGACCATCGTGTAGTTGACGGTATGCTGGGAGGCAACTTCCTGCACTTCATAGCCGATTACCTGGAAAACTGGAAGGGCTGATAACAGATTGTTTCATTCATTAAGAACTTCATTAACTATGAAAAAGAAATATGATATAAAGACTACGGATGTTGAAACACTGAAAAAGTGGTACCATCTGATGACATTAGGGCGTGCTTTGGACGAGAAGGCGCCGTCTTACCAGCTGCAATCCTTGGGTTGGTCATACCATGCTCCTTATGCGGGGCATGATGGTATCCAACTGGCTGTCGGTCAGGTTTTCACATTGGGAGAAGATTTCCTGTTCCCTTATTACAGAGATATGCTGACTGTGCTTTCTGCAGGAATGACTGCGGAAGAGATTATATTGAACGGCATTTCGAAAGCAACCGATCCCGGTAGCGGCGGACGTCATATGTCGAATCACTTCGCCAAACCGGAATGGCATATTGAAAATATATCTTCTGCTACCGGAACGCATGACCTGCATGCGGCGGGTGTAGCAAGAGCAATGGTATATTATGGGCATAAAGGAGTAGCAATCACTTCGCACGGAGAATCTGCTACTTCCGAAGGCTTTGTTTACGAGGCTATCAATGGAGCTAGTCTGGAACGTCTTCCAGTGATTTTCGTTATACAGGATAACGGATATGGCATCTCTGTTCCTAAATCCGAGCAGACTGCCAATCGTAAAGTAGCCGAGAACTTCTCCGGTTTCAAGAATCTGAAGATTATCTACTGCAATGGAAAAGATGTGTTCGATTCCATGAATGCCATGACTGAGGCACGCGAATATGCGATCAGTACCCGTAATCCTGTGATTGTACAGGCTAACTGCGTTCGTATCGGCTCTCATTCCAATTCGGATAAACATACACTTTATCGGGATGAAAACGAACTGGAATATGTGAAAGAAGCCGATCCGCTAATGAAGTTCCGCCGGATGTTATTGCGCTATAAGCGCTTGACGGAAGAGGAACTGCTGCAAATTGAAGCTGAATCAAAGAAGGAACTATCTGCTGCCAACCGCAAGGCGCTGGCTGCCCCTGAACCTGATCCTAAAAGCATTTACGATTTTGTGATGCCCGAACCTTATCAGCCGCAAAAATACAAAGAAGGTACTCATCAGGAAGAAGGAGAGAAGACTTTCCTGGTCAATGCAATTAATGAAACATTGAAAGCGGAATTCCGCCATAATCCGGATACCTTTATCTGGGGACAAGATGTGGCAAACAGAGAAAAAGGCGGGGTCTTTAATGTGACCAAAGGCATGCAGCAGGAATTTGGCGAGGCGCGTGTATTCAGCGCACCGATTGCCGAAGATTATATTGTAGGTACAGCCAATGGTATGAGCCGATTTGACCCTAAAATCCATGTAGTGATAGAAGGAGCTGAGTTTGCAGACTACTTCTGGCCTGCCGTAGAACAGTATGTGGAGTGTACTCATGAATATTGGCGCAGTAACGGTAAGTTTGCTCCGAATATCACTTTACGGCTTGCTTCCGGAGGATATATCGGTGGTGGATTATATCATTCCCAAAATATAGAGGGTGCTCTGACAACGTTGCCGGGTGCACGTATTGTCTGTCCTTCTTTTGCAGATGATGCAGCCGGATTGTTACGAACCAGTATGCGTTCAAAGGGATTTACCTTGTTTTTGGAACCGAAAGCTCTATATAATTCGGTAGAAGCGGCAGCTGTTGTTCCGGAAGATTTTGAGGTTCCTTTTGGAAAGGCACGTATTCGTCGTGAAGGAACGGATTTGAGCATTATTACTTATGGCAATACGACCCATTTCTGCCTGCACGTAGCAGAGCAACTGGAAAAAGAAAGTGGCTGGAAAGTCGAAGTGATCGATATTCGCTCATTGATACCATTAGATAAGGAGGCGATTTTCGAATCAGTGAAAAAGACTAGTAAAGCATTGGTTGTTCACGAAGACAAGGTATTCTCCGGTTTCGGTGCGGAACTTGCGGCTATGATCGGAACGGATATGTTCCGTTATCTGGATGGTCCGGTGCAGCGTGTCGGATCTACATTTACTCCTGTCGGTTTCAATCCGATTCTGGAAAAAGAGATATTGCCGGATGAGGCGAAGATCTATGAGGCAGCTAAAAAGCTATTGGAATATTAATGGAATAAAATGGAGGTATAGTATATGAAGAAGATTGGTTTGTTTTATGCCACCAAAGCTGATAAGACTACTTGGGTGGCAGAGAAAATTCAGAAAGAATTTGGAAAAGATAGGATAGAAGTGGTGCCTATTGAGCAGGCATGGCAAAATGATTTTGCAGCTTACGATTGTTTAATAGTAGGTGCTTCGACCTGGTTTGACGGAGAACTTCCTACCTATTGGGATGAGTTATTGCCGGAACTTCGTACATTGGACTTGAAAGGGAAAAAAGTAGCTGTCTTCGGGTTAGGAGATCAGATACGTTATCCCGAAAACTTTGCTGACGGAATCGGACTGCTTGCCGAGGTATTTGAAGGAGACGGGGCCACACTGGTCGGTTTTACTTCTTCCGAAAGATACACTTTCGAACGTTCCAGAGCGTTGCGTGGTGATCGGTGGTGCGGTTTGGTCGTCGATTTGGATAATCAATCCGAGCAAGCGGAAAAGAGAATCAGGGAATGGTGCGAACAGGTAAAGAATGAGTTTGATTCAAAACCTTAATACTTTATATCTGTTTCCCGGTAACATAACAGAAGGAATATTATATCATACCATTCTTTTCATTAAAGGATGGTATGTACCAGATGCTCATCTCGTACACTACTGGATGAGCATCTGGTGTATAACAAGATGAGCATGCCGTACAGCACGAGATGAGCATCTCGTACATCTTATCTCTACTACAAATATATGCTGTCTTTTAAAGATACGTGGTCTGTGTCTTCTTGAAACAGATAAGGAAGATTAATGCTTAATATGTGAACTTCACTGCTGCCCAGCGGTTTTTCTCCTTATGATGTACGAAGGTCAGTCCGTTCTTTTCTGCTTCCCGGCGGATGAAAGGAATGTCGTCCACATAAAATCCACTCATATAAAGTTCCGATCCCGGGTGCATGCAGGCAACGTATTGCTTCATGTCGTTCAATAGAATATTCCGGTTTATATTAGCGATGATGATATCAAAGGGCCCTTTGCCAACAAGCGATGAGGCATCTCCTTGTGAAACGGCGATGTCGTCTACGTGGTTTAATTCAATGTTCTCAATAGAGTTTCGTACACACCATTCGTCAATGTCAATAGCGATACATGGGCGTGCTCCCCGCATGCGGGCGAGAATAGCTAAGATCGAAGTTCCACAGCCCATATCCAGAAGTGATTTATCTTTCAACTCATTGTCCAGTAACTCCCCGATGATGAGGCTTGTCGTTTCATGATGTCCCGTGCCGAAAGCCATTTGCGGATTGATAACGATATCATAAGTTGCCTGGGGTACATCTTTATGGAAGGTACTATGGATAACACATCGGTTATCGATCACAATCGGCTGAAAGAAATTTTTTTCCCATTCTTCGTTCCAGTCTTTGTCTTCCGCTTCAACGTATGTATAAGTGATCTCCGTATCGGGCAGAGGAAATTCGGTTATTGCATTTTTTATTGTATTTTCATCGCATAATGCCTGTTGTATGTATGCAGTCAGTCCGCCTTCGCTTTCAACAAAACTTTCAAATCCGGCTTCACCTAATACGGCAGCCAGTACGTCATTTACTGTTTCTGTGCATGGACTTGTATGGAATGTGAACTCAAAATACTTCATAGTTGTTTTTAATTTGGTGAATCTTTTGCAAAGATAGTTAGAAATAGGGATTTCCCTATTATCCTTTGGGGAAAATCTCCCTAGAGTGGCGAATCTCTTCCTTATCTTTGTAATGTGAATAAGTTTAAGTAATTACATAAACCGAGATGATATGAAAAAGATTGTTTATTTCTTGCTAATTGCTTTATGCCTCCCTATAGGCTTGATGGCACAAAGCGTTGATGACGACCTTTATTTCGTACCTTCTAAAGACAAAAAGGAGAAGAAAGAAACGACTCCGGAAAAGAAGGAACCGAGAAAGCAAGTCACGACCAACATCTATACATCACCGGGCACTACCGTTGTAGTTCAGGACCGCAAGGGAAAAACACGGGATGTGGATGAATATAACCGCCGTTATGACGCTCGTGAGAATGAATTCGTAATGGAAAACGATACCTTATATATAAAAGAGAAAGCTCAGCCAGACTTGGAAGGAGAATGGGTAACCGGTGAATTTGATGGTTCGCAAGAGGACTATGAATATGCTGAACGTATTATCCGTTTCCGTAATCCACGTTTTGCTATCAGCATTAGCAGTCCACTCTATTGGGACGTTGTTTACGGACCTAATTCATGGAACTGGAATGTATATACTGATGGTATGTACGCTTATGCTTTCCCGACATTTAGTAATCCGCTTTGGTGGGATTGGCGTTACAACTCCTACGGTTGGGGATGGAACTATGGCTGGGGATGGAATCGTCCTTACTATGGTTGGGGATATTACCCGGGTTCATGGGGCGGCTGGTATGGTGGCTACTGGGGTGGCTTCTATGGCGGCGGTTATTGGGGACATCATCACCACTGGGGTGGTGGTCCTAGCTGGGGCTGGGGCGGTGGTCATAGAGACATGCTATACACCAATCGTCGTTCTCCTAACAGGAGTGTTAACCGTACTACCAATGGTACCAGATATACCTCTAACCGTTATCAGTCTTCTCGTCCTTCATCAGTTCGTACATCTTCGAATAGAACAACTTCGGGACGTGTAGTAGGAACCAGAGAGAATAGTACACGGACAGGAGTAAGTACAAGAACTAGTTCTTCTCGCAGAGATACCTATACTCGTCCGAGCAGTACTCGTACCAGCACATCTTCGGGTATGAATCGTAGTAGTAGCACTCGTACTTCTTCTTCAAGAAGTGAAGGTACTTATAATAGGGGATCTTATTCAAGAGGAAGTAGTAGTTATACACCTAGTCGCTCTAGTAGCTCTCGAACATATACTCCTAGCAGTAGTAACCGTTCTAGTAGTAGTTCTCGAACATATACTCCTAGTAGCAGTAGTCGTTCTAGTAGTTCCAGTTCTTATTCTCCTAGTAGCAGTTCTTCTCGTTCTAGTGGTTCTTCGTATGGAGGCGGAAGTAGTAGCAGTAGTCGTGGAAGTTCTTCCGGTGGTGGAGGTTCAGCTAGAGGCGGTAGCAGGAGATAAAACTATAGCATATAATAATATTTAAGGAAACGTATGAAAAAGAAAATAAATATAGCTGCACTTGCTCTTATTATGGTGGCAAGTGCAAGCGCCCAGACAATATACGATGGTGCTAAGTTTACGCAGAAGGATTTGAATGGAACTGCCCGTTTTGTAGGAATGGGAGGAGCAATGGGTGCACTAGGAGGAGATATTTCTACTATGGGGACAAATCCGGCTGGTATTGGTATATATCGTAGTAATGATATAATGGGAACTTTCGGCTTTTCTTCTTTTGGTTCGGAGAGTAAATATGAAGGATCAAAGTTTAATGTTGATAAGACTCGTGGATCATTTGATAATATAGGATTTGTGTTTTCTTCTAAAATTGGAAATCAGACCGCTTTGCGTTATGTGAATTTTGGATTCAGTTACACTCGTTCCAAGTCATTTGATAAGTATATGACAATGGAAGGTTTGATTAATCTGGGGCCTGGAGGAACAATTCTTTCTCAGACTAATCAAATGACGAATCAAGCGAACACTATGATTAAAGCGAATGGTGACTTTATCAGTAAGTTAGCTGATGATAAGATTAATCTGTTTACTGATAGTCAGACTGGCTGGCTGGCTGCTATCGGCTGGAATGGATATTTATATAATGAAAATGAAGATAAAAATGGCTATATAGGTTATTTACCTCAACCATATTCATGGTATGATGGACATGAAAAAGGAGGAATCAATCAGTATGATTTTAATGTTGCTTTTAATATAAGTGATCGTGTTTATTTAGGATTGACCATTGGTGCTTACGATGTTAATTACTCAAAGATTTCTACTTATGGAGAGGAGTATGGGGAATATATTGTAGAAAATGTGAATTATGGTACTCCAAGTTATGAAATGACTACTGAGAATAAAATAGATGGTTCAGGTGTGGATTTTAAGTTTGGAGCTATCGTGCGTCCATTTGAAGACTCTCCATTCCGTATTGGTGTTTCTGTTCATACTCCTACATTTTATAATTTGAAAATTAAAACGAATGTTAGAGCAGTGACATATACCCCTGATTTTGACTCTAAAAAATTAAGTGAGGCTGTTGTAGATTCTTATGATTTTACGAATGGTGTTGATTATGG
>ONZS01001776.1_pt1 | contig 9796 bp, 8 predicted proteins | sample 1670921 | NCBI WGS metagenome assembly ONZS01 (sample SAMN06348104, study PRJEB24527) | human gut metagenome | biome: human gut; feature: ankylosing spondylitis patient; material: feces | host: Homo sapiens | place: China | collected 2015-10 | reverse complement strand
CGAAAGCGAAATGATCGTAAAGTAATCCGGTGCCGCCTTTTACCGTATGTTTCAGCGTACCGAAAGAACCTGCTGATACGGAATATTCGCCGTAAGGCTTTAAGGACGGTTTCTCGGTCTGCATGGCGACCGTAGCGCCAAAAGCCGCGGCTCCGTTCGTAGAGGTTCCGGCACCTCGTTGGATCTGGATCGATTCTACCGAGGAAGCTATATCGGCCATATTAGCCCAGAATACGGTATGAGACTCGGAGTCATTAACCGGTACGCCATTGATCGTGATATTGATACGGTTCGCATCTGTACCCCGGATACGAAAACCGGAGTAACCGATACCCGTTCCGGCATCCGAGGTCATGATAACAGACGGGGATTGGGAGATAAGGAATGGGATACCTTGCCCGTTGTTCCGGCTGCTTAGTTCTTGTTTGGAGATGTCGCTATAAGCTACCGGGGTCTCTTTCCCGACTTTGGTAGCGGTAATAACCACTTCATCTAAAGATACGTCTTTTGAGATTTTCAAGGAGTCGACCGGACTGGGCATTTGTGCCTTGGCGGTTGTAGCCAGCAAGGAGCCGGCCAAGATAACCAATACATTTTTCATCTTTTCATCTTTTTGCTTTAAAACTGAATAGAAAGGATCGGAGAAGCATGAATCCCTACGACAGCATTACCTGTACAGGTTCTATGGGTATGATCTCAGCCCGCTCCTTTCGTGAAGGATTCTGCGAGCACCCCTTCGTATTCGGCAGCAAAGATAGGCATAAAAGTGTTAATAAATATTACTATCAATAGTAAATCGGATTTCTATAGATATTAATTCTGATTACTATCGATCGTAATCCGGTTTGTGTCGTATTAATTTTTTCTGCAAAAAGATGAGGATATTTTGAGAACTCATTGATTTTTTGTATATTTGCGGGCGATTAAGTGAAGTTGAGGAGGGGGCGGGTAGTCCCCTTCTTTTGTTCTTAACAGATATGTGTATGATAGAAAAGAAAGTGGTAAGCCAATTAGTAGAGGAAAAACTAGCCTCTTCAAGCAATTATTTAGTAGACGTAGTGATTAAACCGGGGAACCTGATAGTCGTTGAAATTGATAACGATGAAGCGGTAAGCATTGATGATTGCGCTGAGTTGAGCCGGTATTTGGAGGAGCATCTGGATCGTGACGTCGAGGATTATGAGCTGGAGGTTGGCTCCGCCGGCATTACTTCTCCTTTTAAGGTACTTCGCCAATACGTCAAGAACATCGGAAACGAGGTGGAGATGCTGTTGAAAAACGGCTCGAAGCTGACAGGTGTGTTGAAATCTGCCGACGAGAACGGTGTGGTTGTCTCTGTCGAGAAGAAGGTGAAACCGGAGGGCGCTAAGCGGAAGGTAACCGTGATAGAGGATGAGTCGTATACATTTGATGAAATAAAATATACAAAATACTTAATAAGATTCAAGTAAGATTATGGCCAAGAAAGAGGAAACAATCAGTATGATTGACACCCTTGCGGAGTTCAAGGAGTTGAAGAATATCGATAAAGATACGATGATTAGCGTTTTGGAAGATTCGTTCCGTAACGTGATCGCCAAGATGTTTGGCACGGATGAGAACTATGACGTGATTATCAATCCTGAGAAAGATCGGAAGAGCACACGTCTGAACTCCAGAAATCTGGAGAAACCGTACGGTTGTGGCTGATGATGAATTGGAGGATGAGAACTTGCAGCTTACGTTGACGGAGGCCCGTAAAATCGACGCCGACTGTGAGGTGGGCGAGGAAGTGACCGACGAGGTGCATTTCGCGGACTTCGGACGTCGTGCGATCTTAAACTTGCGCCAGACTTTGGCTTCAAAGATACTTGAATTGCAGAAAGACAGCTTGTACGCTAAGTATAAGGATAAAATCGGCCACATCATCGCCGCTGAGGTTTATCAGGTGTGGAAGAAAGAAATCCTGTTGCTGGATGACGATGGTAATGAGTTGCTACTGCCGAAATCCGAGCAAATCCCGACCGATTTCTATCGTAAGGGAGAGACCGTACGTGCGATCGTTCAACGTGTGGATAACTATAATAACAACCCGAAGATCCTTCTTTCCCGTACGGATAAGGTCTTCTTGCAGCGGTTGTTTGAGTTGGAGGTTCCGGAGATTAATGACGGCTTGATTACGATCAAGGCGATCGCCCGTATCCCGGGAGAGCGTGCCAAAGTGGCTGTCGAGTCATACGATGACCGTATTGACCCGGTGGGTGCTTGCGTAGGTATGAAAGGCTCTCGTATTCACGGAATCGTTCGCGAGTTGAGAAACGAGAACATTGATGTGATTAATTACACCTCAAATCTCTCTTTGTTTATCCAGCGTGCTTTAAGCCCGGCTAAGATCTCTTCTATCCGTGTAAATGAGGAAGAAAAGAAAGCTGAGGTTTATCTACGTCCTGAGGAGGTCTCTTTAGCGATCGGTAAGGGCGGTCTGAATATTAAGTTGGCTTGTATGTTGACTGAGTATACGATTGACGTATTCCGTGATATCGAAGGAGCGGACGAGGAGGATATCTACTTGGATGAGTTCTCCGACGAGATCGACAGCTGGGTGATCGACGCACTGAAGAATATAGGATGCTATACGGCGAAGAGCGTCCTTGCTATGAACCGCAATGAGATTATTGAACGTGCCGATCTGGAAGAGCAGACCGTGGACGATCTTTTAGCTATCTTATCTGCGGAATTTGAAGATGAAGGTAACGAATAAGTATTACGACAAAGTTAGATATGCCTATAAAATTAATTCAAGTACAGAGAAAATTGAACGTGGGAATCAACACGGTGGTTGAGTTCCTGCACCGGAATGGGTTCTCGGTTGAGGATAATCCCAACACGAGGATCAGTGATGAACAGTATGCTTTGCTCGTAAAAGAGTTTGGAAAGGATCTGCCTGAGAAAGATCGTAATTTTGCGGCGGATCGTGCGCAGAAAGAGGCTCCTTCTGTGAAAGAAGAGAAGACTGCGGAAATAAAGACAGTGATACCGGAAGAATTCAGGCCTAAGATCGTAATGAAGGGTCATATCGATTTGGATGGTGGACAACATAAAAAACAGCAGGAAGAGCCGAAGGCTAAAGAGGAGCCGAAGGTGAAAGAAGAGCCTAAGGTAAAGGAAGAGCCGAAAGTGAAGGAAGCGCCTGCCGCTCCCGCTGCTCAAGCTCCTGTTAAACCCGCGCAGCCTGCGCAGGCTCCCACGGAGAAAAAAGAAGAAAAAGTTATAGTAGTGGAAGTGGAAAAAGAAAAAACCGTAGAGAAGCAACCGGTTGTTGCGGAACCTAAGGTGGAAAGTGTGAAACCGGAACAGGAAGTAGAGAAGACCGAGGAAAAAGACGATAATCTTTTCCGTTTGAACTCGGTTAAATTGGAATCAAAGATCAAGGTAACCGGTAAGATTGACTTGGATGCGCTTAACCAATCGACTCGTCCGAAGAAGAAAACGAAGGAGGAGAAGCGGAAAGAGCGTGATGAGAAGCAAAAGTTTAATAACAATCGGCCGGGTAATAATAGCAACGGTCCGGGCGCTCCTCATAAGAGTCCGAATTCGCCTACTTTGATTAAACCGAACGCTCCTGCTAAACCGGGTGAGGAAGGTGACGCTAAGAAGAAGCGTAAACGTATCAAGAAAGATCGGGTAGACGTGAATAATACGCCGGGTACGAATTATCCGCGCCCGAATCGTGACGATCGTCCGAATAACGACCGTAAGCCTCGCTTGAAGAAGCCGGTGAAAGCGGAAGTTAGCGAAGAGGATGTTCAAAAGCAGATCAAGGAGACTTTGGCTCGCTTGACCAACAAGAATAATAAGAATAATAAGGGGGCTAAATACCGTCGTGATAAACGTGACGCCGCTGTGAAACGTGAGCACGAGTTGATGGAACAGGAAGAACTGGAAAGCAAGGTATTGAAGCTGACCGAGTTCGTTACGGCCAACGACTTGGCGAACATGATGGACGTATCTGTAACGGAGGTTATCGGTACTTGCATGAGCATTGGCCTTATGGTTTCGATCAATCAGCGCCTGGATGCGGAGACGATCAATATCGTGGCTGAGGAGTTCGGTTATAAGACTGAATATGTAAGCGCGGATGTTGTCGAGGCGATCAACGCTGATGAGGAAGATGATAACGAGGAGGATTGGGTAGCCCGTCCGCCTATCGTAACGGTGATGGGACACGTTGACCATGGTAAGACTTCTTTATTGGATAATATCCGTAGCGCGAACGTAATCGCCGGTGAGGCCGGTGGTATCACGCAGCATATCGGAGCCTACAACGTGAAGTTGCAAAATGGCCGCCGTATCACGTTCTTGGATACTCCGGGTCACGAGGCGTTTACCGCTATGCGTGCCCGTGGCGCGAAGGTGACGGATATCGCGATTATTATCGTGGCCGCTGATGATAACGTGATGCCTCAGACGATTGAGGCGATTAATCACGCTTCGGCTGCCGGTGTTCCTATTGTTTTCGCTATTAATAAAATCGATAAGCCACATGCTAATCCTGAGAAGATCAAGGAGGAGTTGGCGAATATGAATTACTTGGTGGAAGACTGGGGGGGTAAGTACCAGAGTCAAGAGATCTCCGCTAAGAAAGGTATCGGTGTCGAGGAGTTGTTGGAGAAGGTACTGTTGGAGGCCGACCTGTTGGATTTGAAAGCGAATCCGAAAAAACGTGCGGTTGGTTCTATCATCGAGTCTTCTTTGGACAAGGGACGTGGCTATGTATCTACCATATTGGTGGAGAACGGTACGTTGAAGATGGGAGATATCGTTTTGGCGGGAACTCATCAAGGACGTATCAAGGCGATGTTCAACGAGCGTAATCAACGGGTGGAGAAGGCCGGTCCTTCCGAGCCGGTATTGATCCTCGGTCTGAACGGTGCTCCTCAGGCCGGTGATACATTTAATGTATTGGAGACTGAGCAAGAGGCGCGTGAGATCGCTAACCGTCGTGAGCAATTGCAGCGTGAGTTAGGTCTTCGTACGCAGAAGATGCTTACCTTGGATGATATCGGACGTCGTATCGCCGTGGGTAACTTCCAAGAGTTGAACGTGATCGTGAAGGGTGACGTGGATGGCTCCGTAGAGGCTTTGTCCGACTCCTTGATCCGTTTGTCTACCGAGGAGATTCAGGTGAATGTAATTCATAAGGCGGTTGGTCAGATTTCCGAGTCGGATGTGGTTTTGGCAGCGGCTTCGAACGCTATCATTATCGGATTCCAAGTTCGTCCGTCTTTGCAAGCACGTAGAAACGCCGAGAAGGAAGGTGTAGAGATCCGTTTGTACTCTATCATCTACGATGCGATCGAGGAGGTGAAGAGCGCTATGGAAGGCATGCTTTCTCCGGAGATCAAGGAGGAGATTACCGCTTATGTGGAAGTTCAGCAGGTATTCAAGATCACTAAGGTCGGTACGGTTGCCGGATGTATGGTTAAGGAAGGCAAGATCAAACGTACGAACAAGATCCGCTTGATACGTGACGGTATCGTGATCTATGCCGGCGAGCTAGGCTCTTTGAAACGTTTCAAGGATGATGCGAAAGAGGTCGTGGCTGGCTTGGATTGCGGGTTGAATATTACGAACTTCAACGATATCCAAGTGGGCGATATGATCGAGGCTTACGAAGAGACAGAAATTAAGAAGACGTTATAACGATGAACTGGTTGGACATTACATTGCTATGTCTGGCAGGGATAGGATTTGTGAAAGGCCTGTTTGATGGAATCATCAAACAGGTTGTTTCGCTTATAGCCCTAGTGATCGCGATCTTTTTCTGCGGAAAAGCGGCGGCTTGGCTGAAAGGATATATCTTGGCGTTGGGTTGGTTTCCGGAAGAAGGGGTTACGATCTTGAGTTATATAGCGGGTTTTATCTTGATTATGGGGGTGTTTATTTTAGCGGGAGAACTGGTTACCAAGGTGGTAGGGGCGACACCGTTGAGCGTTATCAACCATTTGTTTGGTGGTTTTTTCGGGTTGCTGGTCGTTTTGGTCTTTACCAGTTTGCTGTTGAACGCGCTGGAGTTCGTGGATCGTGGATCGGTCTTGATTCATCGCCAATCAAAGATAGAATCTCGTTTTTATTATAGCGTGAAGCAAATAGTACCAACAATTTTCCCACATAATTTGTTTTCATTAGGAGAATGAAGGGCTTTTATCAATGGTTAATTTTTAATTATGCAGGATTCAAATCATATAATTAATGAGGTAACGAGCGGAGATTATAAATACGGCTTCGTTACCGATATTGATACGGAGGTGATCCATCGTGGATTAGACGAGGAGACGGTCCGTATTATCTCTGCCAAGAAGAACGAGCCGGAATGGTTACTCGAGTTCCGTTTGAAGGCTTTTCGCCATTGGCAGAAGTTGGAGATGCCTACATGGCCTCACTTGAATATCCCGCCAATCGATTATCAGGACATTATCTATTATGCCGCCCCTAAGAAAAAAGAGGGACCAAAGAGCTTGGATGAGGTAGATCCTGAGTTGTTGAAAACATTCGATAAACTGGGTATTCCTTTGGAAGAACAGAAGCATTTAAGCGGAATGGCGGTAGACGCCGTGATGGATAGTGTTTCCGTGAAGACAACTTTCAAGGAGAATCTCGCGGAGAAGGGGATTATTTTCTGTTCGTTCAGCGAGGCTGTACAACATCATCCGGACTTGGTGCAGAAATATTTGGGCAGCGTGGTTAGTTATCGTGATAATTTCTTCGCCGCCTTGAATTCGGCCGTGTTCTCGGACGGTTCGTTTGTTTATATACCGAAGGGCGTACGTTGCCCGATGGAGTTGAGTACGTATTTCCGTATCAATGCCGCTAATACCGGACAGTTCGAGCGTACCTTGATTGTCGCTGACGATGAGGCGTATGTAAGTTATCTGGAAGGATGTACGGCGCCGATGCGTGACGAGAACCAATTGCATGCCGCTATCGTGGAGATCGTGGCGAACGAGCGTGCCGAGGTGAAGTATTCTACCGTACAGAATTGGTATCCGGGTGATAAGGAAGGTAAAGGCGGTATCTATAACTTCGTGACGAAACGAGGTTTGTGCAAAGGTGAGGGTAGCAAGATCTCTTGGACGCAAGTAGAGACCGGTTCGGCGATCACTTGGAAATATCCGAGCTGTATCTTGGCGGGTGATAACTCGGTAGGTGAGTTTTACTCGGTTGCCGTGACCAATAATTACCAACAGGCCGATACGGGTACGAAGATGATTCATCTGGGTAAGAATACGAAAAGTACGATCGTATCCAAGGGTATCTCTGCCGGTCATAGCCAGAATAGCTATCGAGGATTGGTAAAGGTGTCCGCCCGTGCGGAAGGCGCCCGAAACCATAGCCAATGCGATAGTTTGTTACTAAGCTCTACTTGTGGAGCTCATACGTTCCCTTACGCTGATATTCAGAATGAGACGGCGATCGTGGAGCATGAGGCTACGACGAGTAAGATCAGCGAGGAGCAATTGTTCTACTGCCAGCAACGGGGTATCTCGGTAGAAGAGGCTGTCGGTTTGATCGTGAATGGATATGCCCGCGAGGTAATGAATAAGTTACCGATGGAGTTCGCCGTCGAGGCTCAGAAATTACTAACGATCTCGCTGGAAGGCAGCGTAGGATAGAATAATTTTCAATTTTCAACTTTCAATTTTCAATTAGAAAAGATGTTAGAGGTTAAGAATTTACATGCCAACGTAAATGGCAAAGAGATATTGAAAGGTATCAACCTGTCGGTGAAAGCGGGTGAGGTACATGCTATCATGGGACCGAACGGTTCCGGAAAAAGTACGTTAAGTAGTGTATTGGTAGGTAATCCCGCTTTTGAGGTAACGGAAGGAGAGGTTATCTTCAACGGTAAGAATCTGCTGGATCTTTCTCCCGAGGATCGTAGCCGTGAGGGTATTTTCTTGAGCTTCCAATATCCGGTCGAGATCCCGGGAGTTAGTATGGTGAACTTTATGCGTGCGGCGTTGAACGAGCACCGTAAATATAACGGTCTGGAACCGGTTTCGGCTACGGACTTCTTGAAATTGATGCGTGAGAAACGTGCTATCGTCGAGCTGGATAATAAACTGGCCAGCCGTAGCGTGAACGAAGGTTTCTCCGGTGGAGAGAAAAAGCGGAACGAGATCTTCCAGATGGCGATGCTGGAGCCGAAATTGGCGATCTTGGATGAGACGGATAGTGGTTTGGATATCGATGCCTTGCGTATCGTAGCGCATGGCGTGAACCAGTTGAGGACTCCGGAGAATGCCGCTATCGTAATCACGCACTATCAGCGTCTGCTGGATTACATCAAGCCGGATGTGGTTCATGTGCTTTACAAAGGCCGTATCGTGAAGACCGCCGGTCCGGAATTGGCCTTGGAACTGGAAGAGAAAGGTTACGACTGGATCAAGAAAGAGATGGGAGATGAGTAATATGAAGGCCGAGCAACAATATATCGATCTTTTCGCCCAATGTGAGGATCTGGTATGTCGTCATAGTACGCCGGTGATGAATGCCCTTAGGGCTGATGCCTTGGCGAACTTTGAGCGACTCGGATTCCCCTCCACGAGAAGCGAGGATTATAAATATACGGATGTAGCCCAAGCGTTCGCTCCGGATTACGGTTTGAATATCAACCGGGTCGCTATCCCAGTGAATCCTTATGACGTGTTCCGTTGTGACGTGCCGAACCTGAGCACATCGTTATACTTTGTCGTGAACGATACGTTTTACGATAAGGAATTGCCAAAAGCGCATTTGCCGGAAGGCGTGTATGCTGGAGGGTTGAAGGCTTTTACGGAGCAATATCCGGAGATCGCTTCCAAGTATTACGGAAAGGCGGCGCCGAGTAGCAAGGATGGTATTATTGCGTTGAATACGATGTTAGCCCAAGATGGTTTTGTGGTGTATGTACCGAAAAATGTCGTGGTTGAGCGTCCTATCCAATTGGTGAATATTTTCCGTAGCGATGTGGATACGATGGCGAACCGTCGTGTTCTGGTGATTATGGAACCTCATTCGGAAGCGAAGCTATTGGTTTGCGATCATAGTATCGATGACGTGAAATTCTTGGCGACTCAAGTGGTTGAGATTTTCGCGGAGGAAGGTGCTCGCTTTGATTATTATGATTTGGAAGAAAGCAGCGAGTCTACGACCCGTTTCTCTTCCGTACACGTAAAGCAGGCGGCCTCGACCAATGTCTTGGTAAACGGCATTACGTTGACGAATGGCTTGACTCGCAACAATTATTATGTGGAACTGAATGGCGAGTATGCCGAGTCTACCTTATGCGGTATGTCCGTTCTGGACAAGGAGCAACAGATGGATACCTATAGCCATATTACCCATGCGGTCCCGAATTGTACCAGCAACGAGTTGTTCAAGAACGTACTGAATGATCATGCCGTAGGTGTCTTCAGTGGACGTATCTTGGTGAAAGAGGATGCCCAGAAGACTGCCGCTTACCAGACGAACCGTAATCTGTGTGCTACCCGTGAGGCACGTATGTATAGCAAGCCGCAACTGGAGATTTACGCGGATGACGTAAAATGCTCGCACGGTATGACTACCGGCCAGTTGGATGAGAACGCCTTGTTCTATATGCAAAGTCGCGGTATCCCGCGTGACGAGGCCCGTATGTTATTGAGCGTGGCTTTCACTTCCGACGTGATCGACCATGTACGCTTGGAGGCGTTGAAAGACCGTTTGCATAAACTGGTAGAGAAACGTTTCCGCGGTGAGCTGGCTAAATGCGCCGGTTGCCGGATTTGTAAATAAT
>ONZS01001770.1_pt1 | contig 9831 bp, 9 predicted proteins | sample 1670921 | NCBI WGS metagenome assembly ONZS01 (sample SAMN06348104, study PRJEB24527) | human gut metagenome | biome: human gut; feature: ankylosing spondylitis patient; material: feces | host: Homo sapiens | place: China | collected 2015-10 | reverse complement strand
TGCCCTGCCACCGGGTGGTGGGCAGCGGCGGAAGCCTGACCGGCTATGCGGGCGGAGTGGAAAAGAAGATGCGCCTGCTGACGCTGGAAATGAACCGCCCCAGAATTCGTAGACAGGAATAAAAAGCAGCCCTATGTAGGGGGTGGCTTAATAGGACTGGCGAAGTGCAAGCGGAGCCAGTCCTGTTTTCGTTTGAATGCGTTCATGGTTGTAAAAGTAGATATAATCGTCGATCATCTTGTTGGCTTCCTCAAAGGACTCCGGCTTGTGTCGGTAAATGCACTCGGTTTTGAGGATGCCAAAGAAGTTTTCAGCCAATGCATTGTCGTAGCAATTTCCGCGCCTTGACATAGAGGGCAAAATGCCGTATTCTTTAGTCAGGTCGAAATATGCTTGCGAGGTGTATTGGAACCTCTGGTCGCTGTGGAGGTGCAACTCCCGGCGACTTTCTGTTTTTACAGACTTCATCGCAAGATGAATGGCATCCAACCCAAGACTTCCGGCAATTTCTCTGTGTGTTCTCCCTTCTTCTCTCATGGAAAGAATCTGCTTTTCGTATTGGTCGATTTTTGTATACTTTCTGGACATAGCAAAGCCTCCTCATGTGGTTCTATTATCCTACATGGGGAGGCCTTTTGTGTCTATTGTCTACTTTTTACGGACTGGTTCAATGGGGGGACATATCATCCTTCTCATACACCCGATGGCAGCAGGCCATTCTCCTTTGAGTAGGCATATGCCTCCTCCTTAAAATGTCGGATGGCGAGGGCGTTTAGATGGTCGGGGAATGCGCTGGAGATAAGGTAGCAGATGCGCGTCGGGGGCGGATCGAGAAGCTCGTAAATTTGAACAGGAAACTCACGGGTCAGTTCAGGAAGGTTGCTGCGCTGGACGATGGCCCAGCTGCCGGGCTGCTGGAGGAACTGCTTCATCACGTTGCAGGAGTCCACATGGATGAGGTAGTTGCGGGTGCCAAAGTGGCTGTTGTGCCATGTGTCGAAAGCGGGATTCCAGCGCTGGTAAATTTCAGCTTTGGGGTCGAAGCGGTCGAGGGTGGTGTGGATGGGTGGGCCGGGCTGCTCGCAGGCCTGCACGACCACATAGTCCAGCCTAAAGAGAGCATCGCAATCGACGCCCGGCACCTCGGAGGAGGTGGAGACAAAGGCAAGGTCGAGCTGCTTGTTGGCTACCATCTGATAGGCCTCAATGCTCTGGTAGATAAGAAGAGACATCTTGGTGTGGTGACGGGAGATGACCCGGTTGCAGATGTCCGGCACGAGGGTGGCGCTGAGGCTGCCAATGGTCGAGATGGTGAGGGAGTTGGAGAGGAGGAAGCGTGTTTCGTCTATCTCACCATAAAGCTCTATGAATTTTTGCGCAGTCTTCAGGAATGCCTCGCCGCGCGGGGTGAGAATGATGTTCTTTTTGCCCTTTTCGCGGTGGACAAGGGTACAGCCCAGCTCGTTTTCCAGTTGTTGGATGCGGGCAGAGATGGCAGGCTGGGTTTTGTAGAGCAGATCCGCCGTCTTGGTGATGCTGCCCGTTTCGCAGAGGACGACATAGGTCTCGAAAAGGTCATGATCCACAAAAATTCCACTCCTTCTTTGTAAAATATAAGCATTTTTTATATTATAGAGAAAAATAATCGATTTGTCAATAAATGCAAAACGTGGTATGATATGCACAAAGAATGCAGGAGATGTGAACAAAATTAAGAAATTTTGCCAGCAAAAACTGCAAAAACAGACAAGCGACCCCGAGCACATCAAGACAAAAGGAGTAATTACTATGGCTGCAAGCAAGTACACCGCAAACATGTTCGACGCAGAGGAACTGGCCGCTCTGCGTGAGAAGTTCAACTATGTTGATACCGACATCAAGGGCCGTCACCGCTTGTTTATGGACAACGCCGGCGGCTCCCTTCGCCTGAAGGCCGCAGAGGACGAATTTAAGCGTGTCAGCGAGATGCCTGATGCCTCCGAGCACTCCAACGAGCTGGCTCTGGAACTGCTGGCACTGGAAGATAAGGCCCGCATCGACATTAAGGGCGTTATCTTCGGTGCAAAGACCGGCGTTATCTACCCCAGCTACACCGCCTCCCAGATCATGATGGATGCGGCCCGCATCTTCGCCGACCATGCCAAGGGTACCAACTATGTCACAACTGTGCTGGAGCACCCCTCCTCCTTCGACGCTATGACCTACAACGCCCGGAAACACGGCTGTGAGCTGCGTGTGGCACAGGCCAACCCCGTTACCGGCGGCGTGGACGCTGAAGCAGTCCTCGACCTCATCGACGAGAACACTGCTGTGCTGAGCTGCATGGCCGCGTCCAATATCTCCGGCTACATCTACGACTTGAAGACCATCTGCAAGAAAGCCCGCGAGATCAACCCTGACATCTTCATCATCTGCGACGCCGTCCAACATGCCCCCCACGGTGTACTGGCCCCCGAGGAGCTGGGCGTGGACATGATGCACTTCGCCCCCTACAAGTTTTTTGGCGTCCGCGGCTTTGCGCTGGCATGGCTGTCTGACCGCGTGGCCGAGTTTGACCACTACCGCCTGCTGGGCAAGGCCAAGAACGACTGGGAGATCGGCAGCCCGGCTACTGCACAGTTTGCTGCCGTGCAGCAGATCATCGAGTATGTCGTTGCTCTGGGTAAGGTGAAAGATCCCGATGAGACGGACCGCCGCGCCCTGTACGAGGTCGGCATGAAACGGATCGCCGATCACGAGCGCGGCCTGTTGGAGCTGATGCTGGATGGCACCGACAGGATGCCCGGCCTGCGCCACATGGAGGGCGTTACCGTTCAGATGGATGGCAAAGACCTGACCACCCGCGACCTCATCCTTGGCATCGAGCTGGCTAACATTCCCTGTGAGCAAGCCGTTAAGGAGTACGACAAGCGGGGCATCGTTACGTTCGACCGTTCCGCTTCCAGCCTGTACTCGCGCCGTATGCTGGACGCTTTCGGTCTGAAGGGCGTCGTCCGCCTCTCTCCCCTCCATGTCAACTCGGTGGAGGACATCGAGGAGTTCCTGCAGATCACGGCTGACATGGTCAAGGCTGCAAAGTAAGAAAGAATCGGATAAGCAAATTTGATATAGGAGAAAATACCATGACTGAGTCTAAGAATCAAAAGAAACTCGGCCTCGGTGGCCGTATCCTCATTGGCATCGTCATCGGTCTTGCCATCGGCTTTATCTCGCCTTCTCTCGCCTCGGCATTGTCCCCGCTGGGCACCATTTTCCTCCGCTTACTGAAAATGATCATGGTCCCGCTGGTCTTCTTCAGCATCACCAGCGGCGTCTGCAAGATGGGCGACGTCAAGCAGCTGGCCTCTGTTGGTCTCCGTTTTGTCCTCTATATCCTCTTCACCTCGGGTCTGGCCTCTGCGGTTGGCGTCATCGTGGGCCTCATCTTTCAGCCGGGAAAAGGCACTACCGAATTTCTGGACGCGTCGGCCAATGTGGAGAGCGTGACCTATAACTTCATCGACAATGTCGTCTCATGGGTGCCCGATAATGTCGTCAACGCGATGGCAACGGCCAACATGCTGCAGGTCATCGTCTTCGCCCTCTTCCTCGGCGTGGCCCTGTTGAGTCTGGGTGAGAAGGCGAAGGTCTTTACATCCTTCATCGATCAGGGCAGCGACGTCATGCTGAAGATCGTCGAGTACATCATGGCGGTCTCTCCCATCGGCATCGCCTCCCTGATGGCTACGATGGTCTCTACCATCAGCGGCGCTACTATGAAAGAGGTCATCTCTTTTATCATCATGGACTACGGCTGCGGCATTGCTATCTTGCTCGTTGTCTATCCGCTCCTCATCAAGCTGCTGGCCCACGTGCCTGTCATCCCCTTCATGAAGAAGATTTCTGAGCCTATGATCGTTGCCGTCACCACTACTTCTTCTGCCGCCACTCTGCCCATCTCCATCAAGGTCGCCGGCGAGAAACTGGGCGTCCCCGAGAACATCTATGGCTTCACCCTGCCTTTGGGCAACACCTGCGGTATGAACGGTTTCGCTATGTTCATCGGCCTGTGTTGTATCTTCGCTTCCAACCTCTATGGTATGCCTGTCACGGTTGCCTCTCTGGCCCAGTTCATCTTCCTCGGCATCATCCTCTCGGTGGGCGCTGCAGGCGTAAAGGGCGCAGGCATCGTCATGTCCACCGTTCTGCTGGAGGCCATAGGTATGCCTTTGACCCTCATCCCCATTCTGGCTGCTATCTGGCCTGCCATCGACCCCATCCATACCCTGATGAACAACACCAGCGACCTTGTGGGCACTATGCTCATCGCTCGTCAACTGGACAAGGTGGATATGAACATTTATAATAGCTGATAGGAACAGCCACAACAAGTAGCACACGAAAGAGTACATAAGATGAGAACACCGGAAGAACAGCTGGTAGATGCCAGCCTTGATATGGGAAAAGCCCTGCTTCTAGCGGGCGGTGAGGTGACGCGGGTGGAGGACACCATCACCCGCATCCTCCACGCCTATGGGATGCATAAGGTGGGTGTGTTTACCATTACCTCCCTTATTGAGGTCACGGCACGCACGCCGGACGGTGACGAGATCGTCAAGGCCCGGCGCATCGCCGGAGGCTATGCCACCAACCTCGACCGGGTGGAACAGTTGAATGCCCTCTCCCGCGAAATTTGTGCCACCTGCCCTCCGCCGCAGGACATCACTGCCCGTGTGGAGGCCATCAAGTACCCGAAGCCGGAGGCGGCGTGGATCAGCTACGTCGGCGCGATGCTGGCGGCGGGAAGCTTCACCGTCTTCTTCGGCGGCAGACTGGCCGATGTCCCGGCGACGATCATCCTCGCCTGTTTCATCAACTGGATGGATCGGAAAGGCATCTACAAAAAGGAGAACCAGTTGCTGTTTTATCTGGTCTGTTCCATCGTGACGGGCTTTCTGGGCTGCGTCCTCGTCCGAGTGGGCATCGGTGTCCATCTGGATAAAATTCTCATCGGATGCATCATGCTGACCATTCCTGGCATCCCCATTACCTACGCGATGCGGGATATGCTGCTGGGCGAGAGCATCACAGGTCTGTTTCGGTTTGTGGAATCCCTGCTCATCGCGGCCAGCATTGCGGGTGGCTTCCTGCTCGCGACTGTCCTTGCAGAGGGGGTGCTGTGATGGGGCAGATATTAGCTGGTGCGCTGGGAGGCCTCGGCTTCTCCATTGTCTTCGGCGTGCGCAAAAAGTACATGGTGCTCATCGCCCTCAACGCTGGCTTGTCGTGGGCCGTCTATCTGGCAGTGAACGCGCTGGCCGGGGACTTTGCAGGCAATATGGTGTCGGCCATGTTCTGCAGCCTAATGGCCGCAGTTCTGGCCCGGCGCATCAAGGTTCCTACCGTCGTGCTCCAGATGCCCGCCACTGTGCCCATGATTCCCGGTGGCAGCCTCTACTACACGATGCTCTATGTCTTCTCGGGCGATATGCTCAATGCCAAGATCTGTTTCCTCTCTACCATCCGCGCGATCTTCGGTATGGCCATCGGCTTTGCTGTGGTGAGCGTCCTGCTCAGGACGCTGGCTGAAAAGCGTGACCGCGCCACGCACGGCGCTTGATCTCAGGTCTTTCATGCGGGGAGCTGCTTATCTTGAACACAATACAACAATGTGCCTCTTTTGGCTGATCTTTTCTATACTTGTACCACATCCCATTCCTCTCCGCGGAAAAGATAACTCGCCCGCTGTACGGTATAATGCTGTGCAGCGGGCGTTTTTTGTGTTGCGGATACGCTCATTTTCTGCTATAATCAAATCGACAACCGAAGTTCAAACAAAAAGTTGTAGCACGAAGGGGGGCGTCCGTATGCATTTCCAATACGGCGAAGAGGAGACAGGATACCTGAGCCGCAGGGACGAGCGGATGGCGGCGGTCATTGCGCAGGTGGGGCACATCGAGCGGGAGGTGGATGCCGACCTCTTTTTAGCGGTGGTACACCACATCGTCGGCCAGCAGATCTCCACCAAGGCACAGGCCACCATCTGGAAGCGGATGCGGGACGAGCTGGAGACGGTGGACGCTGCCGCCGTCCTCAGGGCAGGGGAGGAGAAAATGCAGAGCTTCGGCATGACCTTCCGTAAAGCCGAGTACATCACCGACTTTGCCCGGAAGGTCGGGAGCGGGGAATTTGATCTTGACGGCATCTGGGAAAAGCCCGATGACGAGGCGATCCGGGAGCTGAGTGGTCTGAAGGGGGTCGGTGTCTGGACGGCGGAGATGATACTGCTCTTCTGTATGCAGCGGCCCAACGTGTTCAGCTACGACGACCTTGCAATCCAGCGGGGCCTGCGGATGGTGTACCATCACCGGAAGATCGAGCGGAAGCTGTTCGAAAAGTACCGCCGCCGGTTCAGCCCCTATTGCAGCGTGGCGAGCCTCTATCTTTGGGCGGCGGCAGGCGGCGCGGTGCCGGGCCTGAAAGATCACGCGCCCGCGAAACGAAAGAAGGCAGTGTGAGCCGTGATGACGTATACGATGCACTATGACTCGCCGCTGGGAGGGATACTGCTGGCGGCGGACGAAGAGGGCCTGACCGGGCTGTGGTTCGAGACGCAGAAATATTTTGCGGCAAAGCTTGCCCCGGAGCATGAGGAGAGGGTGACACCGGCGCTGGACGCTGCCTGCCGCTGGCTGGATGTCTACTTTTCGGGTCGGGAGCCGGACTTCACGCCGAAGCTCCATCTCGTCGGCTCAGACTTCCGGCAGGCGGTGTGGGCGCTGTTGCGGAAGATCCCTTACGGCCAGACCACGACTTACGGCGCGCTGGCGGGGCAGCTGGCCGAGCAAAGCGGAAAGCGCGTCTCGGCACAGGCAGTGGGCGGCGCTGTGGGGCACAACCCCGTCTCCCTCATCGTGCCCTGCCACCGGGTGGTGGGCAGCGGCGGAAGCCTGACCGGCTATGCGGGCGGGGTGGAAAAGAAAATGCGCCTGCTGACGCTTGAAAACAGCGAGGCAGCGAAATTTTATCGATAAAAAGCAGGGCATCCCGCCGGGATGCCCTGCTTTTTGGTTATCTGAAATTACTTGTTCCGGATGTACTCGTCGATGGCCTTGGCGGCAGCCTTGCCTGCGCCCATGGCCTTGATGACGGTGGCTGCGCCGGTGACGGCGTCGCCGCCGGCATACACGCCCTCGCGGCTGGTCTTGCCCTCGTCGCCCTCAGTGACGATGCAGCCGTGCCGGTTGGTCTCGAGGCCCGGCGTGGTGGAGCGGATGAGGGGGTTGGGGCTGGTGCCCAGACTCATGATGACGGTGTCCACATCCATCGTGAACTCGCTGCCCTTCTTCTCGATGGGGCGGCGGCGGCCGGAGGCGTCCGGCTCACCCAGCTCCATCTCGATGCAGGTGATGGCACTGACGAAGCCGTCCTCGCCGGGCAGGATCTCCACGGGGTTGCAGAGGGTCTTGAAGATGATGCCCTCCTCCTCGGCGTGCTCGACCTCCTCCTTACGGGCAGGCAGCTCGGCCATGCCGCGGCGGTAGACGATGTAGACCGTCTCAGCACCCAGACGGAGGGCGCTGCGGGCAGCGTCCATTGCCACGTTGCCGCCGCCCACGACAGCCACCTTTTTGCCGGTGCGGATGGGGGTCTTGCTGGTGGGGAGATAGGCCTTCATCAGGTTGGAGCGGGTGAGGAACTCGTTGGCGGAGTAGACGCCCTTCAGGCTCTCGCCGGGGATGCCCATGAAGCGGGGCAGACCGGCACCGGAGCCTACGAACACGGCCTCGTAGCCGTACTCGTCCATCAGCTCGTCGATGGTGAGCACCTTGCCAATGACCATATTGCACTCGAAATCAACGCCCATCTTCTTCAGGCCGTCGATCTCCTGCTGCACGATGGCCTTGGGCAGACGGAACTCAGGGATGCCGTACATCAGCACGCCGCCGGCCACATGCAGGGCCTCGTAAACGGTGACCTTGTAGCCAAGCTTTGCCAGATCGCCTGCGGCGGTCAGGCCGGCAGGGCCTGCGCCGATGATGGCCACCTTGTGGCCGTTCCATTCGGGCACGATGGGGGCGGTGTGCACATTCTCACGGTGCCAGTCGGCAACAAAGCGCTCCAGGCGGCCGATGCCCACCGGCTCGTTCTTGATGCCGCGGGTGCACTTGCCCTCGCACTGGCTCTCCTGCGGGCATACACGGCCGCAGACAGCGGGCAGGGAAGAGGAGCGGTTGATCACCTGATAAGCGGCTTCAAAGTCGCCCTCGGCCACATGGCCGATGAACTCGGGGATATCGATGCCCACAGGGCAGCCGGTCTGGCAGGGTTTGTTCTTGCAGTGCACGCAGCGCTTTGCTTCGTTCACGGCCATTTCTTCGGTGTAGCCAAGTGCAACTTCCTTAAAGTTCTTGTTGCGCACATTGGGGTCCTGCGTGGGCATGGGGCACTTCTTCGGGTCCATATTGAAAGCCATCTTATTTTACCTCCTGATTGAGCAGATTGCATGCCGCTTCACGGGCGTGTGCCTCAAACGGGCGGTACATGGTGCCGCGGGCCATTGCCTCATCAAAATCCACCAGATCGCCGTCAAAGTCGGGGCCGTCCACGCAGGCGAACTTGGTCTCGCCGCCCACGGTCAGGCGGCAGCCGCCGCACATGCCGGTGCCGTCGATCATGATGGGGTTCATGGAGACGATGCTCCTGAGGCCGTGCTTCTGGCAGGTCTTGACCACGAATTTCATCATGATGAGAGGGCCGATGGTAATGACGAGGTCGTACTGGTTGCCAGCGGCCACCAGCTCGTCGAGGGCGGCGGTGACGACGCCCTTGGTGCCGTAGCTGCCGTCGTCGGTCATGATGCGCAGCTCATCGCTGCAGGCTTTGAACTCATCCTCGAGGATGAGCAGATCCTTATTGCGGAAGCCCACGACACTGTGGACGACGCAGCCCTGCTCGTGCAGCTCCCGGGCGATGGGCAGAGCGATGGCGCAGCCCACGCCGCCGCCGACGACGCAGACCTTCTTCAGGCCCTCGGTCTCGGTGGCGCGGCCCAGCGGGCCGACGAAGTCGTGGACGCTCTGGCCCACCTCAAGGCTGTTCAGCTCCATCGTGGTGCCGCCGACGATCTGGAAGATGATGTCCACGGTACCATTCTCCCGGTCGTAGCCTGCGACGGTGAGGGGGATGCGCTCGCTGTCCTCGAACGGGCGCACAATGATAAACTGGCCCGGCTTTGCCTTTTTGGCAATGAGCGGGGCTTCAATGACCATCTTTGTAACGGTGGGGTTGAGCGCCACCTTTTCCGTGATCTTGTACATTGCGTTTGCTCCTTTTCCTGACGACATATTCCCATGCATGAAAACACGCCTGATCCCCGGTGCAGCCCGAAGCAGCAGGCGCGAAAGTTCAGCAACGATTTGACAATCTTAATTATAACTGCTTTAAAAGGGGAAAGCAATTAAATTTTCTTCGCGTCAGTCTGGACAAACTTGAACGACGGCGCGGTTTTGTGCACGGCGGGGGGACGGCGACGACTCTTTTTTCGAAAAATGCAAATTTATGGTTGACAAGAGCGGAAAACTGCGGTATAATAACCGACGTCGCCGGAAACACCCGGCGCGCCACAATGGATCTGCGGCCGTAGCTCATCTGGTAGAGCGCCACCTTGCCAAGGTGGAGGTAGCGAGTTCGAGCCTCGTCGGCCGCTCCATTTTTGTGGAAGTTTAGCTCAGCTGGGAGAGCATCTGCCTTACAAGCAGAGGGTCAGCGGTTCGAGCCCGTTAACTTCCACCATTTGGCCCGGTAGCTCAGTTGGTTAGAGCACCAGCCTGTCACGCTGGGGGTCGTCGG
>ONZS01001760.1_pt1 | contig 9893 bp, 7 predicted proteins | sample 1670921 | NCBI WGS metagenome assembly ONZS01 (sample SAMN06348104, study PRJEB24527) | human gut metagenome | biome: human gut; feature: ankylosing spondylitis patient; material: feces | host: Homo sapiens | place: China | collected 2015-10 | reverse complement strand
GCCAGAGGAGCAGTGTGCCAGATACGTTCCAAATAGTCTTCCATGGAGCGGTCGGAGCTGAAGTAGCCGGAGTTGGCCACGTTGAGCAGGGCCTTGCGGTTCCATTCGAGCTCATCAGCGTAGAGGGCCTCGATCTCGGACTGGATGTCCATGTAGGCGGAGAAGTCGGCCAAGGTCATGAACCAGTCCTTGGTCAGCCAGTCGGCCACGAGCGGGGAGTAGGCGTTGCGGTCGCCGTTGGAGAAGGTGCCGTCGGCCACCATATCGATGGCGTGCTTCAGGCGCGGGTCGGCCTCGTAGTAGGAGGCGGGATTGTAGCCCTCGGCGTACTTCTTCTCGACCTCGTCGACGGTCATGCCGAACAGGAAGAAGTTCTCGGCGCCGACGCGCTCACGGATCTCGACGTTCGCGCCATCGAGCGTACCGACGGTCATCGCGCCGTTGAGGGCGAACTTCATGTTGCCGGTACCCGAGGCCTCCTTGCCGGCCTGCGAGATCTGCTCGTCGAGGTCGGTGGCGGGAATCAGGTGCTGGGCGAGGCGCACATTGTAGTTCCACGGGAAGTACACGGCCAGCTTGCCCTTGACGTCCGGATCGTTGTTGACCACGCGGGAGACGTTGTTGATGAGCTGGATGGTCATCTTGGCCAGGTAGTAGCCCGGGGCGGCCTTGGCACCGAAGAACACGGTGCGCGGGGTGACGTCCTCGGCCTTGACCTTGCCGGACTTGATGTCGGCGTAGGTGGAGATGACGGACAGGATCTTCAGGGACTGGCGCTTGTACTCGTGCAGGCGCTTAACCATGGTGTTGAACATGGTGTTCGGGTCGAGCTCGAAGCCGTACTCGCGCTTGGCGTAGGCGGCGAAGTCGACCTTGTTGGCCTTCTTGACGGCGGCGAACTTCTTGACGAATTCATCGTCCTTGGCCAGCGGCTCGAGGCCCTTGAGCATCTCCAGGTCGGAGAGCCACTTGTCGGTGCCGAGGCCCTCGGTGATGAGGTCGGACAGGCGCGGGTTGGCGAGCTTGACGAAGCGACGCGGAGTCACGCCGTTGGTCACGTTGGTGAACTTGTCCGGGTAGACGTCGGAGAAGTTCTTGAGGGTGACGTCCTTCAGGAGCTGGGAGTGCAGCTCGGCCACGCCGTTGACGTGGGAGCCGCCGTAGGTGGCCAAGTAGGCCATGCGCACGGCGTCGCCAGTGTAGATGGCCATGTCCTTGATGGTGTTCTTGTCGACGCCCTTGGACTTGAGCTCGTCCTCGAACTGCGCGTTGATCTTCTCGATGATCTCAAGGTGACGCGGCAGCAGCTCGCCGATCAGGCTGGCCGGCCAGACCTCAAGGGCCTCCGGCAGCAGGGTGTGGCAGGTGTAGTTGAAGGTCTTGGTGGTGATGGACCACGCGGTATCCCAGTCGTAGCCGTACTCATCGATGAGGATGCGCATGAGCTCGGGGATGCCGATCACCGGGTGGGTGTCGTTGAGCTGGAAGACGATCTTGTTCGGGAAAGTCGTCAGATCCGGCTTGTCCTGGCCCGGGTAGAAGACGCGGATGGCGTCGTGCAGGGAGGCGGAGACGAAGAAGTACTGCTGCTCAAGGCGCAGTTCCTTGCCGACCTTGGTGGAGTCTTCCGGGTAGAGAATCTTGGAGATGTTCTCGGCCTTGACCTGCGGGGTCACGGCTTCCATGTACTCGGAGCGGTTGAAGGCGAGCAGATCGAACTCGTCGTAGCTCTTGGCGCTCCACAGGCGCAGGGTGTTCACGCGGCCGGACTTGTAGCCGGGGACCAGGTAGTCCACCGGCACGGCGCGCACGGACCATGCGGGCTGCCAGGTCTTGGTGCCGTCGGCGTTCTCGACGACCTTGCCGCCGAAGGAAACCTTCTGGTCGCGGTTGTAGTCGATGTGGCCCCACGGCTCTTCGTTGGCCAGCCAGTAGTCCGGGGTTTCGACCTGCTTGCCGTCCTTGTCGAACTCCTGCTTGAAGATGCCGTACTTGTACTGGATGCCGTAGCCGAAGGCCGGCACGCCCAGCGAGGCGAGGGAGTCGATGAAGCAGGCGGCCAGACGGCCGAGGCCGCCGTTGCCGAGGCCCGGCTCGTATTCGGCGTCGACGACGTCCTGGACCTTGAAGCCGAGGGCTTCCACGGCCTTGTCGAACTGCTCGGTCAGACCGGCGTTGAGCAGCGCGTTGCGCAGCTGCTTACCCATCAGGAATTCTGCGGACAGGTAGCCGACGGCCTTGGTGTTGCCGTTCACGGTGTCGGCCTGGGTCTTGAACCAGGAGTCGGCAAGGTGGTTGCGCACGGCCTTGGATGCGGCGACATACACGTCAGCAGGGGTAGCCTGCTCGGTGGTGACGTTCTGAGTGTATTTCAGTTGTTCACGAATCTCGTCGGCGAATTGTTCCGCCGTGACAGGAGACTTCGGTGCGGTGATTTCGGTCATTCTGACTTTCCTTCCGGGATAAGTGCCCGTGTTTATTATGCCGCGCGATAGGTATCGTCGCACAAACGTAAGCATGAACTCTCCGTAACGACGATGGCGGAGCGTTCTTGCATACGTTCTCATTTAGAGCGTAGCACATGCCCCGATATTCCGCATCACACCGTATGCCATCGTTTGCATTATGGAAGATCTTCCGGCTCCGGTGCCATGATGGGATACATGGCAGTAATTCTTGAAAAAGACCTGAAACGCGGGCATGACGCGCTGGTGCAATGGCGTGCCGCGGCCCGGGAGCTGGCGGACAACACACCACATCGTCTGACCGTCTCCCCTGTCTTGCCACGCCCGGTGTGGGCGATGGCCGTGCGCTACTCGCTGTTTCTGCTGGAGCGGCGCGCACCCGGCCCTGGCGTGGAGGTGCGTGTCGCGCCGTGGGGGGCGGTCAAAATCTTGGACGGCCCGGAATCGGACCCGCATAACCTGACCCCGCCGGACGTCATCGAGCTGGACCCGGAAGTCTGGCTGCGGCTGGCCTGCGGCATCACCACATGGGCAGAGGAAAAGGACGCCGGCCACATCAGCGCGGTCGGCGAGCGCGACGACCTGAGCGACCTGCTGCCGCTGTGAGGCGCGAAGCGTAAGTAAGCCACCAGCGGCGGCACCATCAGCCATAACCACAAATCCCCTTGTGCTCAACCAAGCACAAGGGGATTATTACGAGAAGACCGGCGTTCAGCTCTTCTTGGGCTTGAGCGCGGAAGGCATGGGCATCGGAATCGGCTTGCGCGGGGCCGGCTTCGGTGCGGCAGGCGCGGAGGCCGGGAACTCGCCGCTGGTCGCCTTTGCGGCGGCTTCGGCAGCCCACTTGGCGTACTCGTCGAGGTCATCCTCCTGCGTAGCGGGAGCTGCCTCGGCGGCACCGGAAGCGTGGTCATCAGCAGCGGAATCCACATCCTTGTCCGCATACTGGTCATCGATGTCGGCGAACGGGTCAGGAGAGCCCATTCCCGGCTCCTGCTCGCTCAGCTCTTTTGCCAGCTCATCGTAGTCGGTATCGGTGGTCAGGTACTTGAGCTTTCGGGCAATTTTCTGCTGTTTTGCTTTTTGACGTCCGCGGCCCATCTGACCCCCTGCGATTACTGTGCTGTTCGATTCATCAACAATAGAGAGTACCACTAATAGTGGCTTGTTCGTTGTCGGCTCACACTTTTACCATAAAAAGCGTTTATTTAGGGCATATTCAAAGGATTTTCGCATGACCGACGAGCAGCAACTGACAGCGGCAGGCAATGAGATGAGCGCGAGCTTCCTCGCGGCCAAAAAGCGTTCGGACGAAACGCTCGCCAAGCTGGAGGCCAAGCCGTCGTCCTTCACCATGTTGACCGGCGACCGCCCGACCGGCCGGCTGCACCTCGGCCACTACTTCGGCTCGATCCGTGAGCGTGTCGCCATGCAGGAGCGCGGCGTCAACACGAACATCATCATCGCCGACTACCAGGTGATCACCGACCGCGACACCACCGAGCACATCCAAGACAACGTGCTGAACCTGGTGCTCGACTACATGGCCGCCGGCATCGATCCGAACAAGACCATGATGTTCACCCACTCCGCCGTGCCGGCCGAGAACCAGCTACTGCTGCCGTTCCTGTCCTTGGTCACCGAGGCCGAGCTGCACCGCAACCCGACCGTGAAGTCCGAGATGGAGGCGTCCGGCCACGCGCTGACCGGTCTGCTGCTCACCTACCCGGTGCATCAGGCGTGCGACATCCTCTTCTGCAAGGCCAATGTCGTGCCGATCGGCAAGGACAACCTGCCGCACGTGGAGATCACCCGCACCATCGCCCGCCGCTTCAACGAGCGCTACGCCAAGAAGAACCCGGTGTTCCCCGAGCCCGCCGCGATCCTTTCCGACGCACCGGAGATACCGGGCCTCGACGGTCGCAAGATGAGCAAGTCGTACGGCAACTCCATCATGCTGGGCGCCACCGCCGAGGAAACCGCCAAGCTCATCAAGAAGAGCCCGACCGATTCCGAGCGCCGCATCACCTTCGACCCGGTTGCCCGCCCGCAGGTCTCCGCCCTGCTGACCACCGCCGGCCTGGTGACCGGCCGCGACCCGAAGGACATCGCCGAGGAGATCGGTGATTCCGGCGCCGGCGCGCTCAAGGCATACGTCATCGAATCAGTCAACGAGTTCCTGGCCCCGCACCGCGAGCGCCGCGCCGAGCTGGCCAAGGACATGGATTCCATTCGTGACATCCTGCACGACGGCAACAAGCGCGCCAACGCCATCGCCGAGGAGACCCTCGACCAGGTGCGCGAGGCCATGGGCATGAAGTACTGATTTTCCCGCCGCTCGTAGCAAGACGCCGTGTCAGCCCCAACTGGGCAACTGATACGGCGTTTTTGTATTGCGGCGTCTGCTGTGTCCTATCTTCACTTCGAGGGGCGGATTTCTTGTTTTTCCGTGCAACGCGGCTATCAAGACGGACCTCTGTTCACTTCATGCCGATGGCTTGCATCAATACGTACGCTCCCCGCACAGCAATGTCATTACGACGTGTTGCGGCATAGCGCGCATGGCTTCCGGAGTATCGGCGGCGTATGGGTCGGCGTCCAGCAACACCACATCGGCCGGGTCGCCGGATGCAAGGCGGTCACGGCCAGTGGCGGTCGAGGCTGCCAGCGAGGTATGCACATCGAGGCACTGCTCGGGCTGGAACGGCTCGCGGTCAGAGCTTTCGGTGCCGAGCACGGCGGCGGAAATGGCCAGCCACGGGTCCAGCGGGGCCACGGGCGCATCCGAGCCCATGCGCAGCGTGGTACCGGCGTCGTGGAGGGCCCTGAACGGATAAGGGATGCCGGCCGGGTTGGCCCAGAAACGGGTGATGACGTCGCGGTCATCCATGGCGTGCTGCGGCTGGATGCTGGCCGTGAGCCCCAGCTCGGCGAAACGCGGGATATCGACGGGTTTGAGCATCTGCGCATGCTCGATCGATCCATGTGCGTGCGTGGCGGCGACTGCGTTGAGCGCAATGGTGTTCGCTTCGTCGCCAATGGCGTGGCAGGCAATGTCGAAGCCATGCTCGGTGGCTAGGCGCATATAGTCTTCGATTTGCTGCGGCGTGTAGCTCAGCGTGCCATACGTCAGCGGCTCGATGCCCGAATACGGCGTGGAGCAGTAGGCGGAGCGGGTGTTGAGCGATCCGTCCGAGATGAGCTTCATGGCGCCCACATGGCCAAGCCCGGCGCTGCCCGGCAATTCCTTGCCGGTATGCCAACCCGCGTCAATGGCGGCTCGCAACCGCTCGGGGTATACACCGGCGTCCACGCGCAAACCGTTAATGCCGGCCGCGAAACGATTGATCCATGTATCGATGTTTTCGGCCATTTCATAATCGCGGATGCCCACCACGCCCTTGCTTGCGGCGTCCTGTTCGGCCTCGCGCAGCAGACGGTCAGTCTCTTCAGCAGCGCCCGGCGCCTTGTCGAAGGCGGTGTAGGCGTTGAACCATTCGAGTTCACCGACCAGACCGGATTCGTCCACATGTACGCCAAGCCTGCGGGCCGCGGCGGAATTCACCCATCCGCAGTGCATGTCCGCGCTGGAGAGGGCCACCGGCTGTTCGCCGGTCACGGCGTCAATTGCGGCCAGTGTGGGCTGCTCGTCGTCGGCCCACAGCGAGTGACGGAATCGCATGCCCACCACGAAGGCATCTGGGTCAAGCGTGTCGGCGGCGCGGCGCTCATCCAGATGACGGCGCAACATGTCCATCGCTTCGGCGGCGGAACGGGCATTGATGAGGTCCAGTCGGCCCAGCGTCTTAGCCCATTGCGTGAAGTGCGTGTGGCAGTCCCACAGGCCGGGAATAACCCACAGGCCGTCGGCGTCGATGGTGGTTTCGTCGGCGGGTGCGGCGGCCGACGTTGGGATTGAGACGCTGCCAGAAGCAATGGCATTCGTCGCGTATTCCAACGATGTCGTATGCGCCTTAGTCTGCATCGTGCTGTCCGAAGCCGAGACCGTTCCAGCAGGGCCGACAGACGCAACAACCCCATCGCGAAGCACCACATCCACGCGGTCCTGAGACCCCGGAACACCGGCATTGACAATACGCACCAAGCTACTCATACCGGCCATCATGCCACCTTTGCATGAACGCCATGGAGATTCGTCCAAGTTGAATCGCGCCGTCGACGGCGATTCCCGCTGGCTGCCTGCAAACCCCTACGTTCCATGTAATTGCGGGATGGCCTGCAACTGCGATGAACACCCATAGTTTATCCACCGACTTATCCACATTTATCCACCGAAAAATTGGGGCGGTAGACAGGGCCGGTAGCCGGACTCTACACTGCGAGGACAAAGCGAACATCACGAAGGGGTGATCATCATGGGTAGCTCAACGGCATTGACCGAGCTGACAATGCAGAAGTACCAACGAATGCAGACGTGCGCAGATGTTCAACGACGAAGCGCATGGCGCCCACCCTATGCCCTGACAACAGCGTTGGAGCTTTTGTCAATTGAAGTACCCCGCATATCAAGCAAACACAGAGGCCTTGCAACTACAACCATTGTTGCGGTTCCACACGCCAATGACAAACGGCACATTGTGGGGGTCAAAGTGGTTGTATGGCCTTTTCCACTAGACACGGTCATAATCGAGGGACAATTCACATGCACTTCACCAGCTTGCACATGGGCCATGTTCTCCACGTATCTCGAACTTGAAGAACTCATCGTTCTCGCTGATTCCATGATGCGACGAGATCGAAGGCTCTGCAGAACAACCATCGACGCCCTTTCTCTGTATCTCGATGAGGCCGAGGCCCAGGTGCGAGCCGACAAAGAGAATGGCACCAATTCGTATTTGTTCCGCGGGTATAACAAATGCCGTCGCGCCCTACTTTTGGCGCGCGCGGGCACAGATTCCTCCATGGAAACACGAACTCGTTTGGTTCTCTTGAAATACGGTCTGAATTGCCCGCAGGTGAATTATCCAATATTCGTAGGAAACAACACCAGACCCATATATCTCGATCTTGCATACCCTGAATTCAAGATATGTATCGAATACGAAGGCTCTCATCATGCCGGGCAATGGCTGAATGACGCGAGACGCCGCCAGATGATCGAAGATGCTGGCTGGAAGTACATTCAAGTCACCAAATTAGATATTGGCGACGAAGCGGGAGAAGAGGCCCTTGCCCGAAGAGTTGCCGAAAGGATACAGGAGGTTACGGGCAAAACGGTCCAGCTCACGATGCGGCAAACTACCCAGCAAATTAGCGATGTCCGAAAGCTACGCCGTATTCCACTGTACAAACGGCTGAAATTCGAGCCTCTGCTGCCAATTATTCCGACGGCGCAGGAATAATAAGCCCGGTAGAGTCAGTCCGCACCGTCCGCACCGCGCTACGGTATTCAAAACCCATTTCAAGGGGCTGATTTGGCCTCCACCGGAGGTCTACTTCCGTTTCAAGGGGCTGATCATCCGGTAGACCACGTGTATCAATGCCCTTACGTCAACGCCATTCCGCCGTTTTGGAGCCGCGTCTACTCAGGCATCAGCCCCTTGAAACGGAAGTAGATCTCTCCAGAACGTCAAATCAGCCCCTCGAAGTCCGTTTTGGCCTCAATGGTTCCTGCCGAACCACAAAAAAGCCACTCCTCTGCCATACGAGCCGACCGCACAGCAGGCACGTGTCATTTGCCGCTGCGGACCTCGGACTCCATGGCTTCCATGGGCTCGTCGACGAGCACGGTGCCGGACGGCAGGGTGCCGGGCAGCGGATCGTCCATGTAGTGGTCGAATTCGTAGAGCATGCGCTTGTTCGGCTTGGCGGTCAGCAACGAAACCACCACGATGAACAGCAGCGAAATGATGAACGCCGGCAGCAGCTCATAGATGGCGAATACGCCGCCCAAGGGCTTGACGAGGTTGTGCCAGATCAGCACGGCCGCCGTGCCGGACAGCATGCCGGCCACGGCGCCGGCCTTGTTGGCGCGACGCCAGTATAGCGAGCACAGCATCAACGGGCCGAATGAGGCACCAAGCCCGGCCCACGCGTAAGACACCACCTGGAAGATCGACGAGTTCTGGTCGTATGCCACCAGAATACGACGAGTTCTGGTCGTATGCCACCAGAATGCCGAATAGGAACATGACCACCAGCGTGACCCTGGCCACAATCATGACCTGCTTGTCGGTGGCCTTGCGGTGCAGCAGCCCGCGGAAGATGTTCTCGCCCATGGCCGAAGCGCCGATGATCAGATACGAGGAGCTGGAGCTCATCGAGGCCGCGAAAATGCCGGAGACCACCACGCCGCACATGAAGCTCGGCAGCAGGGTCTGTGCCAGCACGATGAAAATGGTTTCCGCATCGGTGGAGGTCAGCAGTTCGGTGGGCATCATCCCAGCACGATGAAGATGGTTTCCGCATCGGTGGAGGTCAGCAGTTCGGTGGGCATCATCGCACGCCCCACCAAGCCGATGCACACTGCGCAACCCAGCGAAATCACGCACCAGGAGGTGGCGATGATTCGGGACTTGCGCACTTCTTCCACGCTGCGGATGGACAGGAAGCGCACCAGCACCTGCGGCATACCGAAGTAACCCAGGCCCCACGCCAGCATGGAGATGATGGTGATGATGCCGTAGTCGGAGGGCGCGCCGAACACGGCCTTGCCCGCCTCGACGAGCTGCTGGCCGGTGGCCGGGTCCAGCTTGGGCGCGGCCACCTGCGTGCCGGACAGGTAGCCGGGGATGGCACGCAGGAATTCCACGGTGTTGTCGACACCGCCCGCGCTGGCCACGGTGCCGATGAACACCACCGCGAGCGCGAAGAACATGAGCATGCCTTGAATGAAGTCGGTCATCACCACCGACAAGTAGCCGCCCACCACGGTGTAGACGAACACGACCACCGCGCCGATGATCATCATGACGTGGTAGTCGAAACCGAACAACGTGGCGAACAGCTTGCCCACGGTCACGAAGCAGCTGCCCACGTACACGCTGAAGAACACCAGGATGATCACGGCCGCGATGGTGGAGACCACGCCCTTCTTGTCATGGAAACGCTTGGCGAAGAAGTCAGGAATGGTGATGGCATCGTCGGTCACTACCGAGTAGCGGCGCAGTCGCCGGGCCACAAGCTTCCAGTTGAGATAGGTGCCGAGCGCCAGTCCGACGGCGGTCCACATCGGGTCGGCCGCACCAGTGAAGTAGGCCAGGCCCGGCAGGCCCATCAGCAGCCAGCCGCTCATGTCGGAGGCTTCGGCGCTCAGGGCCGTGAGCCACGGCCCCACGCCGCGCCCGCCCGCAAAGTATTCCTTGGAGGAGGAGTTGGAGCGTTTGGAGTAGATGAATCCGATGGACAGCATGGCCGCAAAATAGATGACCATGGCCAGCAGAATCCAGAAATCGTTGGCCAACTGCG
>ONZS01001746.1_pt1 | contig 9957 bp, 8 predicted proteins | sample 1670921 | NCBI WGS metagenome assembly ONZS01 (sample SAMN06348104, study PRJEB24527) | human gut metagenome | biome: human gut; feature: ankylosing spondylitis patient; material: feces | host: Homo sapiens | place: China | collected 2015-10 | reverse complement strand
CTCCCATAGGGAGAGGCACTGGCGTGCCGGTCAGGCCCACGCGGGACGAGCAAAGCTTACTCTATCCAAAAACAGTAGTGCCCTGCTACAGAGATTCACAACAGCTTGACATGGGATATTGTCCCGAAGCTGCTGCCCTCTGTAGCGGGGCACTATCTTTTATGCCATATTGAACTTCCAGCGGTTAGCGCAGAGTTGCCCGGCACGCCAGTGGCTCCCCCTCTGGGGGCAACGGCGACGACCGCCGCCAGCGGCGGAAACAGGGAGGAGCTGTTGGGGCAGCGGCCAGCAGGATGCAAGCGACAGCGAAGCAGACGCTGGGAGCCGCAACCCGGCCTTGGCGCGTCAGCGACTGAGAGGGCAAGGATGCTATAGGGTAGGTCACTTTTTAGAGACGCTCCTCCGATACACCGCGAACGCGATGATGGCCGACAGCACCTCGGTGACCCAGAAGGCGTGCCAGACGCCGGTGGGGCCGAGCTGGCGGCAGAGCAGCCACGCCAGCGGCATGATGAAGAGGATGTAGCGGCAGAGGGAGATGACCAGCGAGGCCATGCCCTTGCCCAGACCTTCCAGCGCTCCGGAGGAGGTGGTGGACACCGAGGACACCACGAAGCCGAGGCAGATGATGCGCAGGGCCTTTTGGCCGATGGCGATGGTCTCGGGGTTCGAGGAGAAGAGGCCGATGAGGGGCGCGGAGGCAGCCATGCAGATGACCGTGCCCGCCGCCATGATGACAGCGCTCATGCCGAGGGTGAGCTGGTAGAGCTTCGCCACCCGGGCGTGCTCCTTCGCGCCGTAGTTGTAGCTGATGAGGGGGCGCATCCCCTGCACGATGCCGCTGACGGGCAGGTAAAGGAAGGTCTGGAGCTTGTAGTAGATGCCCAGCACTACCACATAGCTCTCGGAGAAGGCGGCCAGCAGGTCGTTCAGGAACGTGACCAGCAGGGAGGGCAGGGCCAGATTCAGGATGGCAGGCACGCCGATGGCATAGAGGCGTCCTTCCAGCGAGACGTCGGGCCGCAGGGCCGTCCGGCGCAGGCGGACGGGCGATGCGGTGGTGCAGTAGACCACGAGGTAGAGGACGAGGGTGACGGTCTGACCGATGCCGGTGGCCAGCGCCGCACCGGCGATGCCCAGCGCGGGCACCGGGCCGAGGCCGAAGATGAGGATGGGGTCCAGCAGGATATTGCACACGCAGCCCGAGATGAGGGCAAGCATGGTGAGCTTCATCCGGCCCACAGCCTGAAAGATCTTCTCAAAGGCGAGGCTGGCCATGTTCACGATGGCAAAGAAGAAGACGATGGTGGAATAGGTGACGCCCATCGAGACGATGGTGCTGTCGGCGGTGAACCGGGCGAGGAAGCCGGGCATGATGGCCGTGGCCAGCAGGGTGCACAGGAGGCCGTGGAGCACCGAGAGGGCCATGCCGTGGGTGGCGGCTGCGTCGGCCTTATCGTGGTCGCCTGCGCCCCGGTAGAGGGCAACAAGGGCGTTGATGCCCACGCCGAAGCCGATGGCGACGGCGTTCACGAAGTTCTGGATGGGGAACACGAGGGAGAGGGCTGTCATGGCCTGCTCATTGATCTGGGCCACGAAGAGGCTGTCCACGATGTTGTACAGCGAGTTCACCAGCATGGAGATGACGTTGGGCAGAGCCATGGACACGAGGAGCGGGAAGACGGGCTTTGTCTTCATAAAGGTATCGTTCATAGGGGGTAAAAGCTTCCTTTCCTGAAAATTCCGCACAAGAAAAGCCACACAACGGCGGCTTTGAAGCGGGCCATTGTGTGGCGAAAAGTAGCAAGATCTATGCTGTAAAAATCCACACGGGTTTTATGAAGAGGGCGCAAAGAAATACGGTGCATCGACGACAGAGGCGTTACACGCCGCCGCCGGACAGCACCGGGACGCGGGCCGGAAGAAAAACGGAAAAGCTGCCTTCCGACCAGCCTGCGATAGGATACCACGAAACGGCGAGATTGTCAAGTGAAAAGTATGACTTTTCACAAAAGGCTTCTCAAGCGCTCATTTCGTGGTACAATGGAGCAAACGAGAACGGAGGGAACGGAATGAAATGGATGATCGCATCCGACCTGCACGGGTCGGCGTACTACGGTAAGAAAATGGTGGAGGCTTTCGAGCGGGAGGGGGCCGGGCGGCTGCTCCTGCTGGGGGATCTGCTCTACCACGGCCCCCGGAATGACCTGCCCCGGGACTATGCGCCCAAGGAGGTCATCCCGCTGCTGAACAGCCTGAAGAACAGGCTCTGCTGCATCCGGGGCAACTGCGATGCCGAGGTGGATCAGATGGTGCTGGAGTTCCCGGTGCTGGCGGATTACTGCGTCCTCCCGGTGGGCGAAAAGCTCATCTACGCCACCCACGGGCATATTTACCATCTTGAGAACCTTCCGCCGCTGGCCGAGGGGGACATCCTGCTCCACGGCCACACCCATGTCCCGGCGTGGACAGAGTTCGGGCAGGGGAATGTCTGCCTCAACCCCGGCTCCCTGAGCATCCCGAAGGAAAACAGCCCCCACAGCTACATGACGCTGGAGGATGGCGTATTTTATTGGAAAAACGTAGATACGGGAGAAATATACCACACCCGTGTACTGTGAGCGGCGGTCTGTCCGCAGGCACTTGCAATTAGCATACCAGTGTGGTATGATGAAAATGAAAAACGCCCGGGCGGCCTGTGCGGTCTGCCCAGAGGGCGCGATCCAGAAGCAGGAGGTACGAACCAATGGTGCAGACGACGCTGAAAGTGAACGGGATGATGTGTGGGATGTGTGAGAGCCACATCAACGATGTGGTGCGCAAGACCGCGCAGGTGGAGAAGGTCACTTCTTCCCACACCAAGGGCGAGACGGTCATCGTTTCGGCCCAGCCGCTGGACATCGAAGCCCTGAAGGCTGCCATCGCAGCCACCGGCTACACGGTGACTGGCGCGGAGGAAAAGCCCTACGAGAAAAAGGGCTTCTTCTCGTTTTTGAAGCACTGAGGACTTCCGGCCCCGGGAGGGGGCCTGCGAAAGGAGGCAGGCAGAGATGAGGATACTGGTCTATGGTGCAGGGGTGCAGGGCTGTGAACTGGCCCACCGTCTGCTGCAGAACAAGAAGAATGTCGTCACCATGCTGGCGCGGGGCGAGTGGAAGGAAAGGCTCGACCAAAGGGGCCTCGTGATCCGCCACTGGGCGCAGTGCCGCACCACGGTGGACCGGGTGACTACCATCGACACGCTGGCCCCGGACGACTGCTACGACCTCGTTTTTGTGGCGGTGCAGGCCGGGCAGCTGCCCGATGTGCTGCCCATCCTCAAGCAGAATAAGAGCGAGTACTTCGTCTTCGTGGGCAACGACCCCCACGCGGTGGAGGTCATGCAGGCCATGCAGCGCCCGGCGGACAAGGTCGCGTTTGGCTTTCAGGGCAGCGGCGGACACCGGGACGTGGATAAGGTGGTCAGCGCCCATGTCGGCGTGGATATGACCGTCGGCGGGGCTACAGCACCCCTTTCGGGCGTCTTCCGCTACCGCATCAAGACCGCCTTTGAGGGCGCAAAGTACAAGCTGAATTTCGTCAGCGACATGGACGCATGGCTCAAGTGCCACATCGCCCTCATCCTGCCGGCCTGCTATCTCTGCTACGCCTGCAAGGGCGACCTCTCCAAGGCCACCAAGGAGCAGCGGGAGCTGGTCCTCGATGCCGCGTGGGAGGGCTGCGAGATGCTCAAGGCCGCGCACGTCCCGGTGGACGACAAGGAGAACACCGACTACTACCGCGCCGGGACTCCCGGACGCCGGAAGATGGACGCCATGCTGCTGGTCCTCTGCAAGACCCCGCTGGGCCGTCTCTGTGTCTCTGACCACGCGATGCACGCTGTGGCCGAGATGCAGTACCTCGACGAGGCCTTCGAGGGCCTCCGCGCCCAGACCCAGACCCAGATGACCGCATGGGATACCCTGCGCGGGCAGATGCCCTCGTGGGACATCATGCAGAAGAAAACGACAAGAACAAGACGATAAGATGATGAAAAAAGAGGCAGGCGAAGGCGTCTGCCTCTTTTTGCTTTGGCGGATCACGGTCAGGCCGTCCTTCGTACAACCTCTCAGACGCTTCGCGCCAGCTCCCCTTGTAGGGGAGCCTCTGGCGAAGAGGCGAAGCTTTACGGTATGCCAAAGCCTCCCCTCGGTAGGGGAGGTGGCACGCCGTAGGCGTGACGGAGAGGTTTAGCCCTTCCAAAAAGCTTCCAGTTTCTTCTTTAAGTCCTCCGTGTCCCGCAGATACTCCAGCTGCCGCCAATGCTTCGGGAAAAGGCGGGCATATTCGCTCTGGGCAAAGCGGTCGTCCAAGAGCAGCACCACGCCCTTATCCTCCTGTGTCCGGATGACCCGCCCGGCGGCCTGAAGGACCTTGTTCATCCCGGGCCAGCGGTAGGCGTAGTCGAAACCTGCACCGTTCTGGGCGTCGTAATAGCGGCGGAGCATCTCCTGCCGGGGGCTGACCTGCGGCAGGCCCACGCCTACGATGGCACAGCCGATGAGCCGGTCGCCTGTGAGGTCCACCCCCTCACCGAAGATGCCTCCCATGACCCCGAAGCCCAGCAGCGTCTTTTCCGGGCAGGGTGAGAACCGCCCGAGGAAGGCTGCCCGCCCGGCGTCGTCCAGTCCGCTCTCCTGCACCAGCGTGTCGATGCCGGGGTAGCGGGCGGTGAAGTCCTCCCACACCTGACGCAGGTAGGCATAGCTGGGGAAAAAGGCCAGATAGTTGCCCCTCCGGCCGGAGGCCAGCGCCGCGAGGGCGTCTGAGATGGGCCGGATGCTGGCCTCCCGCTGGCGATAGCGGGTGGAGATGGAGGGCAGGCAGTAAAGTCCGAGATTCTCAGGAGGAAAGGGGCTTTCCAGAGCTACGGCCCGGGCCTCGGGGCAGCCAAGGACGGTGCGATAGTAGCCCGGCGGCGTCAGGGTGGCGCTGAACAGGGCAGCGGCCCGCCCCGTCGAGAGGCTTGCGTCCACGAAGGGGGAGGGGTCGAGGCAGAGCAGCTGCAGTTCCAGCTCACTGCCCCGGGCGGTGAGCTGGGCAACAAAGTGCTCATCGTACCGCTCCGCTGCCCGCAGGACGTCCTGCACCTCAAAGTAGAGGTCCAGAAGAGCTGTGTGGGCCTCGGCGTCGGGGGCGTCCTCCAGCCAGTCCTGCAAAGGGGCCGTCAGCGCCCGCAGCGGGGCCAGCAGGGCCGAGGGCAGCTCTTTGCAGAACACCGTGCCGTCCTGCGCATAGTCGGCGGCAGGCAGCTCGAGCGTGGGTGTCTCCGCCTGTTCCAGAAGAGAGGTCTGGCCGCTGCTGTCCTCTCCGGGGACAGTGCTGCCCCGCCGGGGCGCGAGGGCGCCGACGGCTTTCCGGCCCTCCAGAAAGGCTTTGTCGGCCTTGGTGAGGGCCGTTTTAAGGGCGCTCCTGCCCCGGCCGAGGGCGCGTCTGGCCTCGGTAAGGCTGCTCTTGCAAAAGCGGGCGGAGTACATGGTGCGGGCGCGCTCGGGCAGGTTGTGGGCCTCATCCACGAGGAAGAGCCAGTCGCCCGCGCTGTCAAAGAACCGCCGCAGGTGCACCACCGGGTCGAAGAGATAGTTGTAGTCCCCGATGATGACGTCACACCACTCGCTCAGGTCCAGCCCCAGCTCGAAGGGGCAGACCGTGAACTGCCGCGCGGCATCGGCCAGCGCGGCCCGGTCGAAGCAGCCGCTGCCCTCGTCCAGAAGGGCGCTCAGGGCGGTGTTCACCCGGTCGTAGTAGCCGTTGGCGTAGGGGCAAAGCTCGGGCAGACAGGCAGGATGGCCTTCGGCGTCCGGGTGGAGGCAGACCTTCTCCTTGGCCGTCAGGGTCACACTCCGGAGCGCCAGCCCCGGGGCAGCTGCCCGCAGCCGCGCCACGGCGTCCTCGGCGGCAGACTGCGTGGTATTGCGGGCCGTGAGGTAGAACAGCTTCTCGCCGCAGCCGGTGCCGATGGCCCGCAGAGCGGGGAAGAGGACGCTCATGGTCTTGCCGATGCCGGTGGGGGCCTGACAGAAGAGTCGGACGCCCGCCTTTGAGGGGGCGGCGGTGCAGAGGCGGTAGACCTCGCCCGCCAGCGCCCGCTGCCCGGGCCGGTAGGCCGGAAAAGGGAAGGCAAGCGCCGAGAGGCTCTCGCTCCGGCGCTCCTTCCACGCCAGTTGGCGCTGTGCCCAAGGGGCGTACTGCTCAAGAAGGTCTTGCAGGAAGGCTTCCAGCTCCCCGAGGGTGAAATGACGCAGGAAGCGGAAGACTTCATCGGTATCGATCTGATAATATGTGAGCCGGACGTCCAGCCGATCCAGCCCCTGCTGACGGCCATAGAGCGCCCCGTAGACCATCCCCTGTGCCCAGTGGCAGGGGTCCATATCCTCGGCGATGTCGTCGGCAGGGACGGCGGTGGTCTTGATCTCGTCGATGACCGTCACCCCTGCCTCGTCGGAAAAGATGCCGTCAGCCCGCCCCTCGATGGTGAAGGTGATGCCCGACGCTTCCCGCTCGCCGGAGAGAAAAACTTCGGCGGCATAGCCCTCGCCCGCCGCCTTTTGCAGCCTGCGGTGGATGCGCGCGCCCTCGTTGGCGCGGTCAAAGCCGGTGAAGCGGCTGTCGATGCTGCCGGTGCGGAGCAGAAATTCCACCAGCTGACGGACAGGCAGACGAAACGCGGGCATAGGGGTCACTTCCTTTTTATTTATAATTGAACAGGTCGGCCCTGCCAGCTGAGGCTCCCCCTTTGGGGGAGCTGGCGCGTGAGCGCCTGAGAGGGCAAGGAAGCCAACGAAGAAGCAGAATCGCTGCGATAATATCACTCTGACAAAGAGAATGCCTATCGCTGCGCAGTGACTCTATCGTGCCGAGCTTGCCCTCTCCGTCTCGCATTCGCTCGACACCTCTCCCAAAGGGAGAGACTTTCGCTCACGGCGGACTTTCCCAAAACTACTCCAGCCCCAGCATCTCGGCGCACTGGACGGCGGCTGCGTCCACCCGGTCGAAGTCCACGGCGGCGCGGTAGTAGGTCTCAAGCTCATCATGGCAGGCCTTGGCCTGCGCCATCAGGTCGGCAGCCTGTTCGAGAAGCTCGGCGGCGGCCCGCTCGTTGAAGCGGAGACGGGCGCGGTAGCCCGCCAGATTCTCCCGGTCCACAAAGCGGGTGCACCGGACGGCCTGCACACCGGGCAGCTGGACGGGATGCCACCGGTTGTCGGTGAGGAAGGCCAGCCGGAGGGCCGGGATGAAGAGATGGTCGATCTTGTCTTCGGGGTGCATGGCGCAGGGGCAGGTGATGATGTGGTAGCCCCGGGCCAGCGCCTCGGCCCGGATAAGCTCCAGCAGCAGCCGGGAGACGGCCCCGCAGTCGTCGTGGAAGACCACATACCGGTCAGCCAGCGCCTGCACCGTCCCCCGGTAGAACACCGGGCCTTTGGGGGTGATGGCCGACAGCAGCCGCAGCTCCTCGCCGGCCTCGGCTCCGTCAGGCAGGCGGGGGAGGAGTCGGGCGGAGAGCCGCTTGACGTACCGGCGCACCTTTTCGAAGTTGGCGCTGCAGGCCTCGGCCCGGCGGCTGTCCAGCAGCAGGCTTCCCGCCGAGGCGATATACCGTGCGGCCCGGCTGCGGAGGGCGGCATTCTGGGCGAAGAGGTGCTTTACCTCATCGGCGTGGGCGCGGAGGGCGTCGGCGTCCAGCGTGTGGTACAGGCTCACCACCTGCTCTTCTGCGCCCGGAGCGTCCGGCTCCAGAACGTGGGGCGCGGTGGCGTCCACAATGGCGGCACGCCTGCCGAGGAAGATGACGCCGTCCAGACTGTCGGGGTCGCTGGCGCAGTGGATGCGCTGGATGGGTTCGCCCTTCTGCTCGGCCTTGAGGGCCAGCCGCTTCATCAGAGTCGATTTGCCGCAGCCCGGCCCGCTTTTGATGAGATACATCTGCATCCCCGGTTCTCGCCGCAGAGGCTCAAAATACCCTTTGAACCCGGCGGGGGTGGTGGTCCCCAAGAAGAAATCGATCGAATCGCTGCGTACAGCACTCATATCCTAACACCTCACTTTTGTCTTAGGGTATGCAAAATGGGCGGAAAAAGTGAGGGGTGTGATGGCAAAGGCTCCCCCTTTGGGGGAGCTGGCGCGAAGCGCCTGAGAGGGCAAGGATGCTGACAAATCCCAAAGGGAGAGGCTTCACACGGCATCAGTAGGTATGCTCACACACCTCGCCGATCTTATCCCGCAGCGCCACAAAGTCGCCGAAGGCCTCGGGCTTGTTCTGGGGCTGACGGAGAAGGGCGGCGGGGTGGAAGGTGCCCATGAAGAGGATGCCGTTCTTCTCGATGAAGGTGCCGTGCTCCTTCGTCACCGAGAAGTCGGGGCGGATCATCCGCTGGGCAGCGATGCGGCCCAGACAGACCACGATCTTGGGCCGCAGCAGGCGGAACTGCTCCCGCAGCCACGGCATACAGGCCTCGCTCTCGGCGGGCAGAGGGTCGCGGTTCTGGGGCGGGCGGCATTTGACGATGTTGGCAATGTAGCAGTTGGAGGCGCGGTCGAGGTCGATGGCAAAGAGGTATTTGTCCAGCAGCTGTCCGCTGCGGCCCACGAAGGGCAGGCCCTGCTCGTCCTCGCTCTGGCCGGGGCCTTCGCCCACGAACAAGACCTCGGCGTTCTCGACGCCCTGCCCGAATACGACGCTGCGGCGGGTGGCGTGCAGCGGGCAGCGCTGGCAGGCGAGGCAGTCGGCTTTCAATGTTTCCCAATCCATAAGCTTTGAGTTCCTCTCACAAACGATCGCAAGTCAAGAGATCAGTGCAACAGTCAAACAGCATATTGACGATATGCAATCAACGCTGTTGCTGTTGCATTAAAAAGTTGAATTGCTATAAATGACATTTTCTTAACAAAACAACGCATGATTTCTTCTTTAAAATATACCACAAAATTCAAGATTTGTCTTGAAGTTTTCTGACTCTGTGCTAGAATAAAAAGGAAGGGCACACCTGTGGTGCCCGGGAATAATTGCAAAGTAATTTCGGAGGTAATCAATAATGGCTGATATGTTTGCACCCCTGGTAGCCCAGCTGAAGGCAAACCCCAAGACGATCGTTTTCACTGAGGGCAATGACCCTCGCATCCTGGAGGCCGCAAGCAAGCTGCTGGCTGAGGGCGTGCTGAAGGTCGTCATGGTCGGCAACGAGGCAGAGTGCAAGGCCGCTGCCGCTGCGGGCAACTTTGATATTTCCGCTGCTGAGATCATCGACCCGGAGAACTACGCCGGTTTCGATGAGATGGTCAATACAATGGTCGAGCTGCGCAAGGGCAAGCAGAGCGCAGAGGAGTGCGCAGCCCTGCTGAAAAAGTCCAACTACTTCGGCACCATGCTGGTCAAGATGGGCAAGGCAGACTGCCTGCTGGGCGGCGCCACCTACTCCACCGCCGATACCATCCGTCCCGCTCTGCAGCTGGTCAAGACCAAAAAGGGCGCTCATCTGGTCAGCTCCTGCTTCATTCTGGATCGTGACTGTGGCGAAGAGGGCCTGAAGCGCATTGCAATGGGCGACTGCGCCGTCAACATCGACTACACCGATACCGTCGATAAGGCGACCGGCGAGGTCAAGGTCGCTGCTTCCGCCAAGCTGGCTGAGGTCGCTGTTGAGACCGCTAAGACCGCAAAGCTGTTCGGCATCGACCCGAAGGTCGCTGTCCTGAGCTTCTCCACCAAGGGCTCCGGTAAGGGCGGTACCGTCGCTCTGAGCCACGACGCCGTCATCAAGGCTCAGGAGATGGATCCCGAGCTGGCTGTGGACGGCGAGCTGCAGTTCGACGCAGCCGTTGCTCCCGAGGTCGCACAGGTCAAGTGCAAGGGCAGCAAGGTCGCTGGTCAGGCCAACACCTTCATCTTCCCCTGCATCGAGGCCGGCAACATCGGCT
>ONZS01001745.1_pt1 | contig 9958 bp, 6 predicted proteins | sample 1670921 | NCBI WGS metagenome assembly ONZS01 (sample SAMN06348104, study PRJEB24527) | human gut metagenome | biome: human gut; feature: ankylosing spondylitis patient; material: feces | host: Homo sapiens | place: China | collected 2015-10 | reverse complement strand
ATAATAACAATTTAACTAACTGAATCAGCTAGTGATTTCAACTACTGATTCGCATTAATAACAAAAACACTCCCTATATAGAACACACTCTGATGTGCTATATTTACTAATAAAAAGAAACTCCCTCTTTGGACAAGCCAAAGAGAGAGTTCTCCTTATCTAATAGACAGCTAAAGCTGTTTTTATTTATATTCCTGCCAGCTCTTAATCTGAATATCATTCAGTTTCAATTCGCAGAATGCTTCAATAAAGGCGCTTGCCAAACGAGCATTGGTAATCAACGGAATGTTATGATCGATTGCACCGCGACGGATACGATAACCGTTCGTCAACTCACGCTTGCTGTGATTCTTCGGAATATTAACGATCAAATCAAACTTATGGTCAGCAATCATCTTCATGACGTTGTTCTCTGCACCCGGCTTTTCATCCGGCCAGTAAACCGGAGTAGTTTCTACACCGTGAGCGTTCAAGAAAGCTGCTGTTCCGGCAGTTGCGTAAATCTGATAGCCCTTAGCGAACAGCATACGGCTGGCATCCAGCAAATCTACTTTCGACTTCATTGCACCGGAAGAGAACATCACTGCTTTTTCAGGAATTTTGAATCCGGTAGCAATCATTGAATTCAGCAATGCTTCAGAGAAATCGTCACCGATACATCCCACTTCACCTGTAGAAGACATGTCTACGCCCAATACCGGGTCAGCCTTGTGCAGACGAGAGAAAGAGAATTGAGAAGCTTTTACACCAATCCAGTCGATATCGAATGCCGACTTATCCGGGCGTGAGTATGGAGCATCCAGCATGATGCGGGTAGCAGTTTCGATAAAGTTACGTTTCAGAACTTTAGAAACAAACGGGAAGCTACGAGAAGCACGCAAGTTACATTCGATTACTTTCACTTCGTTGTTACGAGCCAGGAACTGGATATTGAACGGACCGGAGATATTGAGTTCTTTAGCAATCTGACGGCTGATCTTCTTGATGCGACGAGCTGTTGCAAAGTAAATCTTCTGTGCCGGGAATACCAACGTAGCATCACCGGAGTGAACGCCCGCAAACTCTACGTGTTCGGAGATTGCGTATTCTACCACTTCACCATTCTGTGCAACGGCATCAAATTCAATCTCTTTCGTATTTTCAAGGAACTGGGAAACAACAACCGGATATTCTTTAGAAACTTCGGCAGCCATCTTCAGGAAGTTCTCCAATTCTTCATCGTCATAGCAAACATTCATTGCTGCTCCTGAAAGGACGTAAGAAGGACGAACCAATACCGGGTAGCCTACTTTTTCTACAAATCCCTTCACTTCTTCAAGACTGGTCAGTTCCATCCAAGCCGGTTGGTCGATACCCAGTTGGTCGAGCATAGCAGAGAACTTGTTACGGTTTTCAGCACGGTCGATAGAAATCGGAGAAGTACCCAATACAGGAACCGACTGACGGTAAAGTTTCATAGCCAGGTTGTTCGGGATTTGTCCGCCTACCGAGACGATCACACCACGAGGTTGTTCGAGGTCGATTACATCAAGTACACGTTCGAACGAAAGTTCGTCGAAGTAGAGACGGTCGCACATATCATAGTCAGTAGAAACCGTTTCAGGGTTGTAGTTAATCATGATAGACTTGTAACCCAGTTTGCGGGCAGTCTGAACGGCGTTCACCGAGCACCAGTCAAATTCAACCGAGCTACCGATACGGTAAGCACCCGAACCCAGTACGACTACTGATTTTTCATTCTTATAATAGTTTACATCATAACCTTCCACTGCATAAGTCATATACAGATAGTTAGTCAGTTCCGGATGTTCGGAAGCAACTGTATTAATACGTTTTACAGCCGGGAGGATACCCATAGATTTACGATGAGCACGCACTGCCAGGTTTTCTTTCTCCATGTTTCCGGTTGGATTCAGTACGAAACGGGCGATCTGGAAGTCGGAGAAACCTAACACTTTAGCTTCACGCATTACATCGGCAGGTATATCTTCTACCTTATTATAGGTAGACAGTTTCGCTTTGTAGTCTACGATATTTTTCAGTTTGCCAAGGAACCATGGGTCGATCTTTGTCAGGTCGTGGATACGTTCGATGGTATACCCTTCTTCCATTGCTTGCGCGATAGCGAAAACACGCAAGTCAGTCGGGCGAGAAAGTTCTTTATCAAGATCATCAAAGTGCAGTTCGTCATTACCTACGAAACCGTGCATTCCCTGACCGATCATACGAAGGCCTTTCTGGATGATTTCTTCGAAAGAGCGACCGATAGACATGATTTCACCTACTGATTTCATGCTTGAACCGATTTCACGGGATACACCGGCAAACTTCGTCAAGTCCCAACGAGGGATTTTACAGATATAGTAGTCAAGTTGCGGAGCTACGTATGCAGAGTTCGGAGTTCCCATCTCACCAATCTGGTCAAGTGTGTAACCAAGTGCCACTTTAGCAGCTACGAATGCCAACGGATAACCGGTAGCCTTAGAAGCCAATGCAGAAGAACGGCTCAAACGGGCATTTACTTCAATCACACGGTAGTCATCCGTTTCAGAGTTGAAAGCATACTGAATGTTACATTCACCCACAATACCGAGGTGACGGATACATTTGGTAGAAAGTTCTTTCAACAAAGCCAGTTCTTTATCATCCAGCGAGCAGGTCGGAGCTACTACAATTGATTCGCCGGTATGAATACCCAGCGGATCGAAGTTTTCCATGCTGGCTACTGTAAAGCAATGGTCGTTAGCGTCACGGATCACTTCAAATTCGATTTCTTTCCAGCCTTTCAAAGACTCTTCTACCAGAATTTGTTTGGAGAAAGCAAATGAGCTCTCTGCCAATTTCAGGAATTCTTCTTCATTGGCACAGATACCGCTACCAAGACCACCCAGTGCATAAGCAGAACGCACCATGACAGGATAACCAATTCTGCGTGCAGCAGCAATGGCATCTTCCATGTTTTCTACTGCCTGGCTGACCGGAGTTTTCATTTCTATCTCGTCCAGCTTCTTCACAAACAGGTCACGGTCTTCTGTATACATGATAGCTTCTACCGAAGTTCCAAGTACCTTTACTCCATACTTATCAAGAACACCTTGTGTGTAAAGTTCAGCACCACAGTTCAATGCAGTCTGTCCGCCGAATGCCAAAAGGATACCATCGGGACGTTCTTTTTTGATAATTTCTTCTACGAAATAAGTATTCACGGGAAGGAAATACACTTTATCGGCAATACCTTCAGAAGTCTGAATGGTTGCGATGTTCGGGTTTACCAATACTGAGCTGATACCTTCTTCTTTCAAAGCTTTCAGTGCTTGTGAACCAGAGTAGTCGAACTCTCCGGCTTGTCCGATTTTGAGTGCTCCAGAACCCAAAACGAGAACTTTCTTGATTTCCTTTTCCATTTCTTTTGTTGTTATAATAAGTTGTTATTTCTAAGTTCGTTCATAAAAAAAATGCGTTACCCTCAAAAAAGGATTAACGCATTACCAAAGAACTAAAATATCGTTTTTGGAAATAAAAGAAGAAGCCTGCCGTTTCCGGGTGCAAAACATCCGAATGTAAATAATACTTGCTTCTAATTTCCTGTTGATTCATTGTTGACTTCAAAATTTGTGCAAAGTAACGACATATTTTGCACATGACAAAAAGATATGTTCACTTTTTTACTGAAATAATTTACCGCGTTAATGAAACAGTCGTTTTTCCATTGGCTTTTAATGATTACATTCTTATCTTAAGCAGGCACAAATCATGAAGTAGCTGCATTTTGATGTTTCTTTCAGTTTTTATCCTTATCTTTGTCGCCATTATATAATAAGGTAATAAATATGGGAAAAGAAAAAATCATATTGACGGGCGACCGTCCTACCGGAAGACTTCATATCGGTCACTATGTAGGTTCGTTGAAACGCAGAGTTGACCTGCAAAACGCAGGTGATTATAGTAAGATGTTTATCTTCATTGCCGATTCACAGGCATTGACAGACAATATAGACAATCCGGAAAAGGTGCGTCAGAATGTAATCGAAGTTGCTCTTGATTATCTGGCTTGTGGTATTGATCCGACTAAAGCTACGATTTTCATCCAGTCGCAAATACCGGAACTATGCGAACTTAGTTTCTATTATATGGATCTTGTCAGCGTATCCCGCCTGCAACGTAACCCGACCGTGAAATCGGAAATCCAGATGCGTAACTTTGAAGCAAGTATTCCCGTAGGTTTCTTCACTTATCCCATCAGCCAGGCAGCAGACATTACAGCATTCCGCGCAACGACTGTCCCTGTGGGTGAAGACCAGGAACCGATGCTCGAACAGGCTCGTGAAATCGTTCGCCGTTTCAACTATATATATGGTGAGACATTGGTAGAACCGGAAATCCTGTTGCCGGACAATGCAGCTTGTCTGCGTCTTCCGGGAACTGACGGTAAAGCTAAAATGAGTAAATCGCTCGGAAACTGCATCTACCTTTCGGAAGAACCGGAAGAAATCCAAAAGAAAATCATGAGTATGTATACCGACCCGGGGCATCTCCGCGTACAAGATCCGGGAAAAATTGAAGGTAATACGGTATTTACTTACCTAGATGCTTTCTGCCTCCCCGAACATTTCGAACGTTATTTACCGGATTATCCGAATCTGGCAGAACTGAAAGCGCATTATCAACGCGGCGGATTGGGTGACGTGAAAGTAAAACGTTTCCTAAATTCCATCATGCAGGAGACTTTGGAACCGATTCGCAATCGTCGCAAGGAGTTCAGCAAGGATATCCCTGCTATCTACGAGATGCTTCAGCAAGGCTGCGAAGTGGCAAGGGCTGCGGCTGCCGAGACTTTGGCTGACGTGAAGAAGGCGATGAAGATTAATTATTTTGATGATAAGGAATTAATCGAAGAGCAGGTGAAACGTTTCTCGCAAGAGTAAAAGATTTCGTCTGGGAATAAACATAATTATAAGGTAAAGGCTGCCCTTCTTTTGTAGAACAGGCAGCCTTTCTTATCGGATATTTTTCAAAGATTCAGTTTGTTTCTTCCTCGTCATTCTTGAACAACACATCCTTTAATTTCTGATAAAGGAATGAAAGTATCAGCAATATCAATCCCAGAATGATAAATACAATAATCTTGCCAATGGTCGGCATAGCCCATAAATCATCAAAGACGAGTTTGAGCAGGACTAATCCGAAAGTCGCAAGGCTCACCATACGGAGTAGTTTCTGATGCAGGCGCATGCCCAACCCCATTTGGACGAACCCGGCAATGCTTAATGAGAGTGACAGCCCGGCACTGAAATCGTCCACTCCTACTTGCCAAAGGAAAGAGCGTACCATTGTCAGCCAAAGGAGCGTGGCAAGAATATTCAGATATACGGTGAAACGGGATTTTATGCCGATTGATGTATAGTACATACGTGCTACATAATACAAATTCGCTATTACGAACACAGCTGTCAGCCATGGTAGTACAACAGGAGGGGAAGTCCATATTCTCTGGTCGCCCCATATATTTATAATATATACAAGTACGTTTGCCCCGATAGTCAAGATATAAGAAGTGAGATGTTTCGTTATCGGGAATCGTTTTCTGAAAGCATAGCAAACACTCGAAATGGATATGGCTGTAAACAAGAACATAGCTCCGCTTCTCGTCGCCCCTTCAAAATACAAATTGAATTCCATCATAAATGTATAATAAAGTATGATTACGGAGACGATAAGCATAAAAGGATTCCAGAAGCTGTATTTCAACCGGCGTGCCGTAGAGAAGAAGGAATGATAATATTCCATTAATAAAGCAAATGCTCCTGTCGCTAATCCCACAAACAAAGAGGTGGCAAATGAACTATTCAGAAAAATTGTATCTAAGGAATGATGTTCAAACATCACACTATACACATCCATCAAGTAAGAAACGAAAGTGAGTCCTACCAGAACTTTAGCCGCATACTCATATACTCTAATTTTCGACTTAACATAGAGCCACAACAGCAATACCATTTCCGATGCCCAAAGCAAGGTTATATAGTTTCCGTCCAGTTGAATCGGAACTGTAATGGAGACAAATGTCAGCACAAGCCCCAACGTGGTATGCACGAGGAATTTATATTCCTTCCTATTCTTCCACAACCAAAGAACCAGTCCTAAATTAACAAGAGCGATAAACAGGCTCAACAAGCCGCTTGCTTTGAAAGACAATCCCATATTCTGCAAGAATAAGGCTCCTGAAAGCAAATAGATAAAATTATTCGTTATAATGACGAATACTAATCCCCGGCTCATCGTCCGCATATTCTCTCCACGAAGGATAGAGAACACCGGAAGTAGAAAGATAAAATAGAACAGAGTAGCAAACCAAAACAGATGGTTCGAAATAACCATAGAACTAGAGGTATAGTTAAACAAAAGAAAGATTCCCATTATCAGGCAAGTAAAAACAAATGAAATCATTGGAAGTTCACTCCACTTTTTATAAATGGAAAGTCCGAACATACCCAGGTTTAATATGCTCACGTAAGTGAACAGTACCAAATAACTTCCTTCCCCGCTACTCACTATGAATGGCGCAAGGAATCCTCCTACAAGAGAAATGATAGCCAACTCACGCCGATTATATACCACAGACAGAATAGACATAAACACTGTGACACCAATCAGAATGATAAAGGCCATAGTCTGCGAGAAAATATGATAATAATGGAAAGCAATGGCAACTGTAAGATAGAACACAGCGAAAGCACCACCCGCAAGCAGCGAACTGAAGGTTCGGTATTTCTTTTGCAACCGTTCGGCAACAGCCAGCAATACAGTTCCCGTCAAGAAACCAAGCACGGTACGGAAGGTTTCATTAATCCAGTTTTTATCAATGGCATACTTTACAAAGAAACCTACACCGATTACAAATATAAGGATACCAATCTTCCCGAAAAGATTCTCACCGATGAATTTTTCATAGTTCACCTGCTTCTTTTGTTTCGGAACAGTCGGGGCAACCGGAACAACCGGAGTAACCGGTACAACTGGCACAGTCGAAGATTCAGCGGATTCCTTCCGAACAGCCTCTACGCAAACTTCCTCCATTCTTGTTTCAAGCGTCTTTTCAGGCGTCTTTTCCAATGTCTCACGGACAACTGCTTCAACAACCGGTTCGTGTTTTTCCTGAACAGCCTCTTCTCGTTGTCCGGTCTTTACTGCCTTAACATGCTCTGCCGCTTGAGGCATCACAGGAATATCTTTTGTTTCTTTTTCTGATATTTCCTCTTTCGGCTTGGAGGCTTCAGCAACAGAATTTTGCTGAACCTTGAGATAATCTTCCATCCGTTTCTTGATCTCATTCAACTCTTTCTCTATCTTTCCGAAGCGATTGTCCAACCTACTCAATAAAATAAATAACATAACTAAAACGAGTAGTGCATATACGGTATTAAAGTCGTCCATAATATTCCAGATTTGAATTCTATAGCACAAATATAGATAATTATTAATAGCTCCAATCAATTGTTATTAAATTATTTGGATTATCCCAATAATGCAATTTTACATCAATTGCATAAATCAGGATACAAATCCTCTAAATCAGGAAAAAAATCTCCTCATTTTATAAAAAAGAATAGAGCTTACAAATTCCAAACAATTATACGGCTTTTATTCTTCTTTTTCCTATCTTTGCCACAATATCAATAAAAATCACACAAATTATTCACTTAAACACAAGAAGCATGAAGCACCTTAAATTTCTATTTGCACTTGGCGGCATTCTTTTCTTATCTTGCCAAACAGTATCCGCACGTGGTTTAAAAATCCCTTTCGGCGACCGCGAAGTATTAACCAAAGTAGCAGATTTGCCTGATACCGAAGAGTACCAAACAGACGATGGAAACTACATTGATCTGGCAACTTTCCATCAGGAGTTCAACATCGCTTACCTTCTCCCTCTATACATAGAGAAAGAGCCTCGCCTGGTCGGCTATTGCGAAAAGGAAGACACTTACTATGAACTGACGGAAGAACAACTGGCTACCATCCTAAAAGAAAATAATTTGGATGGAGAGAAGTTGAACAAGATCGGTTTCTATTCCCGTTATGGCGGTAAAGCTGTCGGACTTCTTATAATTGCCCTTATCATTTGGGGATGTATTCCTGGAAAAAAGAAAGAAGTGAAACCCGTGGAAGTATAAAACAAACCATTATTAATAACATTAAAAAGTACAAACTATGTCTATTTACACCTTTATTCCGGTCATTTTCATTGTTCTATATCTAGGATACTGGTTTTACATGAAAAACAAAAACTCGAAACAGGCACAAGTAGTGAACAACACCGATTTCAAAGCTGAATTTGCAAATGCAGAACAGTATAAAAAACTCTGCTTAAACTCTGATTTATCTTTCCTGAAAGAAGCTATGGGAGAAGAAAAAATTGACGCTTTCAACTATGCCAGCAATGAGTATGGTGTAGCATCCGCACTCAAAGACGGAATGAAAGATAAGCTGAAAGGAATGGCCACCTTAGGAACTGTACGTTTCAATACCGTACAAACTCCCAAATATCTGGTATTAAGCGGAGACAATCTGCACCTATTCGATACAGACACAGATGGAGAAATCGACAATCATTTTGTATTCAATCAGGCGCGTCTTGAAAATTCCCGTCTCATCGCAATTCCTATGGAGGGACAAGTACAAGCACAGGCACAAGCCAGAGGAAACAACGTGAAAGCATACAAACTTTCATTGCAAACCGACGAGAAACCTGTTGAACTCATTATCTACTCCTGTCTGATATTTACAAATATCCCGGAGATTCCGACAGATCCACAAGAAACAATACAGGATATTATCATTGGCAATGACTTCTTGAAACAATTGGGTGACAAATATCCTAATTTGAAAGTCTCATTGCCGATATTTAGCTAAAGAAGGACATATACTTAGAAAAAATAACAGCGGAAGGTTAGCTAGTTACCAAACATTATGCGTCCCGGCGGATTTGCAATCCGCCGTTCTCCGAGTATCAGGATTTATAATCCGCAATACACCTATACTTTAATATATAGTTCGGATTAAAAATCCTGATGCTCAAAGCAATCGGATTACAAATCCGATTGAACGGAGAGTATTTCAGCGATCATCAGATTATGCAACGTTCCGACTTTCAAGGCATCACGGGGATGGTACGTTCCACAGCCATGATTCATATTCGCCGACTCCGTCAGGAAGGCAAGCCGCAGAATATCGGCATTCCCAGTCAACCTATTTATGTGCCGGCCCCAGGATTTTATGGAAAGTCCAGAGATTATCAGCCTGTCAAATAAACTAAAACAAAATATCAGAGGAGATACCCCCAAAGAACAGATATAAAAAAGGCGGCTGAAAGCATGAACCCCTCTTTTCAGGGTTCGCTTTCAGCCGCTATCTCTTTCCAGCAAGCGATTACAGAGAATCGCTGAATGCTGAAATCGCTTTTTTACTTTTTATTACTGTGCAGATTCTACCAATACTACACGGTTCAGAATCGGTTGACCGAATTTGTCAACACCACCACCGGCTGCAACTTTCAGTCTATCGGCAGAGATGCCATACTTCTTAACTAACAAGTCTTTAACAACCTGTGCACGTTCCAAACTTAACTTCTGATTGAAAGCAGGAGTACCGGTTGCAGAGTCAGCATATCCGTTGATTGTGTATGTAGCATTCGGAGATTCTTTTATCTTGCTGGCAAGATATGACAAGTTCATTTCTTCTTGCGGAGATAATTTATCAGAACCGATCTTGAAGAATACGGTACGCGGAGCAATGTTAGTATCTGTGATAACAACTTCTTCAGTATCTTCTACTTCTACTGGTTGTTGTGCATTTGCCAACTGTTGTTGCAATTGCATATTAGCTGCTGCCATTGCATTCATCTGATTACGCATCTGATTCAATTCAAGTTCAGAGATAATCTGTGGAGTAGGACGTT
>ONZS01001737.1_pt1 | contig 10043 bp, 9 predicted proteins | sample 1670921 | NCBI WGS metagenome assembly ONZS01 (sample SAMN06348104, study PRJEB24527) | human gut metagenome | biome: human gut; feature: ankylosing spondylitis patient; material: feces | host: Homo sapiens | place: China | collected 2015-10 | reverse complement strand
TATTATTATTTGATTTATATTTCATAAAAGTATTATATAACTATTAAAAATATAATACAATAAAAAACAATGATATCGAATCATTGTTTTTTAGCGAGCTTATATCCCCATAAATAAATTTAGGGGCTTTACGCTCGCATTTGGTAATACGAAATGGACGAAGAAATAAAAAGAACTCATAACAGTCTTCCAGAAGAAGAAAAAGAACAATTACAAAAATATCAAAAAAAAGGAATAACAAAAGTTACTCAGTCAGTAGATCAAGAAACTGGAGAGATTTTATCTACTGAAACAACTTATAATTCTGAAAAGAAAAGAGTGAAAGGTACTTTTGGAATATCAAGTCCTGAAGAAATAATAAAACTTGCAAGACAGCATAAAACAAGAGCAATAAATACAATGTTACCATATTTTATTGATAATATGAATTGGAATAATGAACTAAGTTTCGACGATACATTCATTAAAACTTATGGAGAAATCAATAAGCAAAGATTTTTTACTGATAGAAAATATCTTTTAGATAATAAGTACATATTTAAGAAACCTGGAAAGAAAAATATTTATACTTTAAATGTAAATCTGTTGTTTAGGGGAACAATGCAAAAAGCTACAGAACTTTATGAAGAACAATTTGGAGAAGAATTAAGTCAAGACAGTAAAGTAGAATTGTCAAAAATAAAGAAAAAAATAACAAAATTAAGTAAAGAAGATATTAGAAATTTAATTGAAGATTTACAAAAAATGTTATAAAAAAATAGTGTCAAGTAACTGACATCTTTTAGTGTCAGGTAGTTGACACTAAACAAAAACCAGCAAACTATTGAAATATCAATAAAAACTCCTATTTTTCGTTTTTTTATTTCTATATCTAATTTATAATACCTACCCTAAAATTTATTAACTACATTTTTATTGTTTTCAATTAAGGGCTTTGCCCTCTTGCTACGCAATTCACCCAGAGTTTTTTTCTCTAGGAATTGATATTTAGTTGACAAATATAAAAACATTTGTTATAATTAAATTGCTAGCAAGAGATCGAATGAACAAAAAGCTATGTACGGAGATGTGAATGTCGGTTCATATCTTCTATAAAAAGCAAGAAAGACAAAAGAATGACATAGATTTAGAATTGTGATATAATGTATGTGTCAACTTATGTTGAATAAAAGTACAAATAGTAATTTGTAAAGGAGGTATTTATGGGAATAGAACATTCGCAAAATTATTTACATAGTAAACAACTTGTAGCGACTTTGTTATCAAAGAGTAATATTTGTAACGACGATATTATAATTGAGATAGGTCCTGGAAAAGGAATTATTACCATTGAACTTGCAAAAAAAAGCAAGCAAGTTATAGCAATAGAGTTTGATGCGAAATTAGCGAAAACTTTATCTGAAAAGTATAAAGAATCTAAAAAAGTTCAAATAATAGAGATGGATTTTTTAAAATATAAAATATCAGTAAAAGAACCATATAAAGTATGTGCAAATATTCCATTTAACATAACTGCTGATATTGTGAAAAAGGTATTTGAAGCCGATAATCCTCCTGAAGATATATATTTCATAATGCAGTATGAGGCTTTTCTCAGGTATTCTGGACAGCCCTTTTATAACGAAAGTTTGAGGTCTCTTTTATACAAACCTTGGTTTTCCGCTGAATTGATTTATGAGTTTAAACCATCAGATTTTTATCCTGTGCCAAATGCACGAATATGTTTTGCTCACTTTCAAAGAAAAACATCTGCTGATGTTGAGGATGCGATAGACTATAGAAATTTTCTGTCATATATATTTTTAGCATCTGGAAATACTTTCAAAGATAAAACAAAAAAATTGTTTACTTATGAGCAACAAAAACGCATTTGCAAGTTTTTAAAAATTAAATTAGAGTCAACGCTTACTGAAATCTCATACGATGGATGGCTGTACCTATATGATGTTTTTCTTAAATTTGTTTCCAACGAAAAAAAAGCTATTATATTAAATGCTGAACAAGACATGAAAAACAATCAAAACAAGATTCAAAAAAAACATCGAAATCGTAATCATGGTTATTGGAAATTTGAAGCTAAGCGCCAAAAAAAATTAAAATTTGAAAATGGAAAATAAGAATTTTATCAGTAGCTATATTTCAAATTTCTATATTATTAGCAATAGTGTAAACAAAAAAGTTGACAGAAAAAAGTAATAAGTAAATCATAAATTACAATTTGTTCAAAGGAGCAGATAAATGTCTGCTCCTTTATGTGTTTATTTCTCTTTAAAATACCTTTAGAACGATTTTTGTATTTAAAGAGAGTAATTTATCATTAAAAATAAAAAAAACGTCAAAATTTATTGACATACGTTTTTAGTAATTATATAATTAGACTAACATTGAAAAGAGAATAAAAAAATAATGCCTTGCTGATCCAGAGCAAGACATATTCTGTAAGACTTATAGTTATATATAAGCTTTCAAAATAAGTCTTACTATAAGATAATTATAAGATATTATCATAGGATATGTCAAGAGGTAAATTGAAATTTCGTATTAAAATTATCAATACTACCAATGCTTAAAAAAAGCAAGATGGTAGTATTTTTTGTTTTCACAAATGAAATTAACTTACAAAGGAGTAAATTTCTTTTTCATTGGCACTGATGGCTATTCTTCAAAGATAGGTTTTACCAATAAGGACCAAATGAGAGCTCAAGCTGTGCGTGATATGGCTCTTCAGGCAGAACAAGTAGTCGTTTTGACTGAAAGTGAAAAATTTTCTAAGCATAGCGTTGTTCCTTTGAATTTAAAAGATAGTGTAAAAATGGTAATAACAGATAATCATATTACAGATATCATCAAAGCTGAGCTAGAAAGTAAACATATTCAAGTTATAATTTCTTAAAATTTCTACTAAATTTAACAAAAACCAACCACCTTCAGATTATATGATATAATTAATTTATTATGATTATGAAGGTGGTTATTTTATATGGGACAAATTTCTATTAATTTAACTGATAATGATAAATTAGCTCTAAAAAAAGAAGCTAAAAAACAAAAGAAATCCCTATCTGAATTTTGTCGTGAACGCATTTTAAATTCTCATAAACAGATACCTTCTGAAAAATCTACTGAATTTATCCACAGTGCAGATATAGATAAGAAATTAACAACATTAAATAAAAATCTTATAGTTTTATTCAATGAAATAAAAGCACTTCAACAAAATCAATTAGAAATGCGCAAACAAATTTATTATAATTCCTCTTATCTTTATTTCCTAACTCATGAATTATTTGCAGATAATCCAGAAATCGCTCATAAAATTGATGAAAAAATAAAAAACTTAAATTTCAATTATGATAATTCTTCAACAGACAAAAATATAAAATAAAACAAAAATAGCATTATCCCTAAAGATAATGCTATTTTTATTATAAATGCTCTATTTATTTTTATTTGCCTTTTGCAGGTTCGATATTTAATTTATAGCCTTTAATAGTATTTCTGTGCATTACAGATATTACTTTTTCAGCTATATCTTTTGGCACTTCCACAAAAGTAAATTTATCATAAATATTGATTACACCAATTATGCTACCTGGAATATCAACTTCTGAAGCAAATGTGCGCACGATATCTTGTGGACGAATACCTTGTTTACGACCAATATTTAAGAATAAACGTACCATACCAGGTGCTCCACCTGTATTTTCAAAACGTTCATCTAAAACCTTATCGTCTTTTTCTTTCACGCCTTCAATAGAAAGCTGTAACGCTGCTGCTGCGATATCTACATAATCAAAACCTTCATTAGCAATATCAGAAATAATTAAATGATAATCTGCATACGTATTATTATTTAATGTTTTTAACAAACGTTCTTTGATTGCTTCTCTTTGACGTTCAATAACATCAGCAGGTGTTGGAAGCTCTCCTCGTATCATGCGAGATTTTGTCATGCGTTCAATTAATTTTAATTGACGATATTCTTTTGGTTCAATGAATGTAACAGCGATACCTGTACGACCAGCACGACCAGTACGACCGATACGATGTACATAAGATTCATGGTCTTGTGGAATATCAAAATTGATTACATGGCTGATATCATCTATATCAATACCACGAGCAGCCACATCTGTTGCAATTAGAATTTCAAGTTTTCCTTCACGGAAACGACGCATAACACGGTCGCGCTGTGCTTGGCTCATATCACCATGTAAGCTACCAGCCATATAACCGCGAACTTGTAGTGAAGCTTGAAGGTCATCAACATTTTTCTTTGTACGGCAGAAAATAATATATTTACCGCTATCTTCTATATCAAGTACACGACAAAGACCTTCGAATTTATCACGAGTTTCAAAATATAATTGGTCAACTGATGGCACTGTAAGTTGTTCACGACTAATCATTACTTTTTGCGGATTATGCATATAGCTACGCGCTAATTTTTCAATTGGTGCTGGCATTGTAGCAGAGAATAATAAAGTCTGACGATTTTCACCTTGTGCCACATTTGACATGATTTCTTCAATATCTTCAATAAAGCCCATATCGAGCATTTCATCAGCTTCATCCAAAATGAGCATTTTTACATGGTCAAGTTTTATAGTATTGCGACGAATATGGTCGATGAGTCTACCTGGAGTACCTACTACTACTTTAACCCCAAAGCGAAGAGCTCTAATTTGACGATCTATCATTTGACCGCCATATACAGGTAAAGTTTTCACGCGTTTGTATTTACCAATTTTATTAAATTCTTCTGCAATCTGAATAGCAAGCTCACGTGTTGGAGTCAATACTAAAGCTTGAATGTATTTATTCTTTTCATCAATTTGTTCAATAGTTGGAATACCAAACGCTGCTGTTTTGCCTGTACCAGTTTGGGCTTGTCCTATAACATCATGACCTTCTAACGCTAAAGGTATAGTCTGTGCTTGAATTGGAGATGGTTCTTCAAATCCCATATCACGAACAGCATTTAATACCTTTTTACTTAATTGCATATCTTCAAATTTAATAATTTTTTCTTCCAAAAAATAGTCCTCCTATTTACTTTATTTCTTCATATCAAAGAAATATAATCCATTATTTATTTTTAATATATTGTCTTATCATTTCTAATGCTTGCTGAGTAGAGCGATATCTTACACGTGCTCTATCACCAGAAAAAATATTTTCTTTTACTACTGTATTATCTTTACCAGCTACAGCAATATAAACTAAACCTACAGGCTTTTTATCTGTTCCTCCTGTAGGACCTGCTATACCAGTTATGCCTACACCAATATCAGAACCTACGACTTTTCTTATACCTTCAGCCATTTGTTTAGCTACTTCTGGTGATACTGCACCTTTTGTATCTAAAATTTCTTTATCTACATCAAGGAATTTCATCTTAGCTTCATTGCTATAAGTTACAATACTGCCTTTAATATACATAGAACTTCCTGAAATAGATGTCAATCTACTAGCTAGCATTCCACCAGTACAGGATTCAGCACAAGCTACAGTCAAGCAATTATCTTTCAATAATTTAGCTACGACTTCTTCCATATTCTCGTCATCAACAGCATAAATATATTCACCAACGCGAGCTTTTACTTGAGCTTCTACAACTTCAATCATTTTTTCTGCTTCACTATGAGTTGATGCTTTAGCTGTGATGCGAATAATTACGCCTTCTGGTCGAATGAGTAATGCTAAAGTTGGATTAGATTGTGCTAAAATCAAATCTTTTATCTTTGTTTCTAATAAAGACTCTCCTATACCACAAGTGTTTAATACTTTAGATACAATCACATGTTTAAAGCCAAATTTTCTTTGTAAAAATGGCTTTAAACTACGTTCAAACATATCTTTCATTTCACTTGGTGGGCCTGGCAAATTAATTAAATATTTACCATTATTTTCTAAGACAACACCAGAAGCTATACCATTATAATTTAAAAATACTTCAGCACCTTCTGGAAGTGTTACTTGACGCAAATTATTTTCAGTCCAAACAACATGTCTTTTGGAAAAATGTTCATCCATGCGTCGTTTACTTTCAGCATGGATTTTTAATTTACGTCCAAAAATTTCTGCTGATACTTCTTTTGTTATATCGCCCTGTGTTGGCCCTAAACCACCAGAAGTTATGACGATATCTGCTCTAGATAATGCATGTTCTAACACAGCTTTCATGCGATCATGATTATCACCAACAGTTGTTTGATATACTACATCAAAACCTAATTCATTAAGACGAGCTGACATATAAGCTACATTTGTATTGATTACTTGACCTAATAACAATTCACTACCTGTAGTTACGATTTCTACTATCATCTAAAACTCATCTCCAATTAAATTATTTACGCGTCTACGCGTTCACCCACTACATCATAATCAAAGCCTTGTAAAATTCTAACTTTAACAATATCACCTGGCTGACTAATATCATCACCTTCGATAAATACTTGACCATCTACATCTGGAGCTTCACGATAAGAACGACCATATGCCATATGTTGCTCATCATCGCGACCTTCAATCAATACATCAAGGACTTTACCTTCCATCTCAATATTAATAGTTTCAGAAATTTTACTTTGAAGACTCATTAAATCATGATAACGTTCTTGCATGATATTTTCATCAACTTGATTTGGCATATCATAAGCAGGTGTTCCTTCTTCACGAGAATAAGAGAAAATACCTACTTTATCAAAACGCTGTTTTTCTACAAAATTGCGAAGTGTAGTATATTGAGAATCTGTTTCTCCAGGAAAACCAACAATAAAGCTAGAACGAATTACAACACCTGGAATACGTTCACGCAATTTAGCTAATAATGCTTCTACACTTTCTTTTGTATCACTGCGACGCATACGTTTTAATACATCATTATGAGCATGTTGTAATGGTAAATCTACATAATTACAGATTTTATCTTCACTAGCAATCAAATCTATTAATTCATCTGTAAATGTATGTGGATAAGCGTATTGTATACGCAACCATTTTACTTTCTCAATTTTAACTAATTCTTTTAATAATTCCACTAAAGATGGTTTTCCATAGATATCTCTACCATAATAAGTTGTATCTTGCGCAATAATATTAAATTCTTTTACACCTTTTTCAGCTAAAGCTTCAACTTCTTGCTTGATATCCTCAATAGTACGGCTACGATAATTACCACGTACATATGGAATAGCACAATAGGCACAACGATGATTACAGCCTTCGGCAATTTTAATATATGCACTATAAAATGGAGTAGTAAAAATACGTGGTGTTGAAGCAGTGTAAATTTCTTTAGATTCACCTGTAATCAATACACGTTTTCTTTCTTGAATAGTAGCTTCAACAGCTTCCATAATACGGCTCCATGCACCAGTGCCAACGATAGCATCTACTTCTGGAAATTCTTCTAATAATTCTTGACCATAACGCTGACCCATACAACCGGCAATAATCAAAGAACGACATTTTCCTTTGCCTTCTTGTTTATATTCTGCCATATTTAAAATAGTTGTAATAGATTCTTCTTTAGCAGATTGAATAAAAGTACATGTATTTACAATTAAAATATCTGCCTTTGCTGGTTCAGCTGTGATCTCAATATTATTTTTGGCTAAAATACCTAACATAACTTCTGTATCTACTAGGTTTTTAGAACAACCTAAACTTATAAAACCGGCTTTTAACATAATTTCTCCTCCTGAGTTTAAACTCCAATTACTTTAATTTTTTAAACGCACATTTGTTACCCATTCATCTAAAATAGCTTTTTTGGCATTTTCATCAAAAATAGTATTCTTTTCTAAAAATCTTATATTCTTCCCTGCAAATTCTTTATAAGTCAAAGATGTGTAATTTGTTGGTACATAATAATAACGATTTTTTTGTAAGCTGATTTGAATATCATCACCTAATAACCATTTGATAAAATTATTTGCCTCTACTTGTTGATTACTATCTTTAACAATGCCTACAGCTGTCAATTGGTATGCAGTCCCGTCTTTTGGATAAATGATGCTTATAGGATAATTATCATTTATATATCGCAACGTTTCACTTTGTACTGCTATAGCAACATCAGCCTCTCCCATACCAACCATACGCACTGGAGTGGATAAATATTTAGCATAACGCACTACTTTAGCATGAATTTGTTGCATCAACAACATAGTATTATCTATATTTTTATCTTGACTTAACGAATACAATACATTTGCAGCAGCTGAAGCCACCATAAAATCTGTCATAGCTATTTTTATATTATTATTCTGTGCTAAATCATTCCAAGTCAAAGGAATTTGCCAATTATTTTTCACATAATCTAAATTATAACAAAAAACAATAGGGTCATACCATACACCAATCCAAGAATTATTATTATCTTTAAATCGCTCTTTTACAATATCTTCTTCTTCAGATATATTGCTTGTTAATGCATTTAAACTTTTTAATTCTTCTAAAACTGTTGAATCTGCTAAGACCATATCAACATCTTTTGCATTATTTTGTTGAAAATTATTTATTAAATCCTCTTTTGCTATAGGAATAAAATTAACTTGAATATTAGCATCTTTTTGATATTCACTAGCAATAATCGAAGCCATCTCTACAGGAATTGTAGTATATACTGTTAAAGTTTTAGTTACAGGTATAAATTTATTGGCTTGTTCTTTTTTGCCAACACTTTGTGTTGTATAAAGTAAAGTCGCTAATACCATAAATACAATACATAACCCAATTATTAATAAAGGTATATATCGTCGCATACTTTCACTTCCTGTTGAAATTATTTCTTTGTTGAGCAAAAAACAGGCAATCAATGTCATGATTGCCTGTTAATAACCTTATTTACTACTATGTCTCATCCATGGTGGAAGATCTGGGAAGCCCATTCCCACTTCTTCTACTGCTGGCTGTTTTGGTACTGAAGGAAATTCAGGTACACCTTCATCAGCATTTTCGTCAAATCCTGTAGCTATAACAGTTATTCTTACAGTATCATCAAGAGTTTCATCTATTGCTGTACCAAAAATAATATTTGCATCTTCATGAGCAGCTTCAGAGATAATTCTTGAAGCTTCATTTACTTGTGCTAAGCCTAAATTTGGACCACCAGTAATATTATATAACACACCTTTTGCGCCCTGAATGGAAGTTTCTAACAATGGGCTATTTACTGCAATTTTAGCTGCATCAATAGCTGCATTATCACCTTGACCTTCACCTATACCCATGAGTGCAGAACCTGCATTACTCATAATTGTTTTTACATCGGCAAAGTCAAGATTGATCAGACCTGGAACAGCAATCAAGTCGGAAATACCTTGTACACCTTGACGAAGAACATCGTCTGCTATACGGAAAGCGTCTACCATTGAAGTTTTCTTATCAATAATATCCAATAATCTATCATTTGGAATTGTAATCAAAGTATCTACATTTGCTTTTAAATTTGCAATACCAGCTTCTGCTTGTTTCAAACGTTTTTTACCTTCAAAAGTAAATGGTCTAGTAACTACACCTACAGTAAGAGCGCCAACTTCTCTAGCACATTCAGCTACAATTGGAGCACCACCTGTACCTGTACCACCGCCCATACCAGCGGTTACGAAAATCATATCTGCACCTTGTAATGCTTTTATGATATCATCACGATTTTCTTGAGCAGCTTTTTCACCAATCTCTGGTCTAGCACCTGCACCTAAACCACGAGTTAATTTTTCACCAATCTGCATGCGATTTTGTGCCATAGCATGTACTAATGCTTGTGCATCCGTATTTATCGCAATAAATTCTACTCCCTTTAAACCAGAAGCAATCATTCTATTTACGGCATTATTACCGCCACCACCAACACCAACTACTTTTATTTTCGCAATCGGCTCCATTTCTTGTTTCTGATCAAACTCAAACACCACTGTAACCCCCAGTTCTCTATTCTCATAAGCTTTTTTTAATTTTAAATTAGTTCTACTAAAATTTTATATTTACAATCCTGTAACTTTATGTGTTAATTATTCTTTCAATTACTTATA
>ONZS01001736.1_pt1 | contig 10044 bp, 10 predicted proteins | sample 1670921 | NCBI WGS metagenome assembly ONZS01 (sample SAMN06348104, study PRJEB24527) | human gut metagenome | biome: human gut; feature: ankylosing spondylitis patient; material: feces | host: Homo sapiens | place: China | collected 2015-10 | reverse complement strand
CGGCGTTGTTGGCGCGTTCGTGTCCGTGCAGTCCCGTCATCCCTAAAAACAGACTGCGGTAGGCACTGATAGCGCCTAATCCCATCAGGGTGCTGACAACCGGGATACGCAGCTTTTCGCATAAATGCATGGCATCATATTCCGCATCGGCATTGATAACACCGCCGCCTACAAGCATGACCGGGCGCTGCGAAGCATTGATTGCCGCCACTGCGGCAGCGATCTGTTTTTCTTCCGGCAGCTGGACGTTTTGAATATCGGAAAGGACCTATTTTCGCCAGCGGTTCCAGCTCGCCCGGCTCATAATCAAGCAAAGCGGTCTGCACATCGCGCGGCACATCTACCAGCACCGGGCCGGGACGGCCTGTTTTCGCCAGCTGGAAGGCCAGCCGGATCGTCTGCGCTAAATGTTCAGGACGCTTGACCAGGAAATTATGTTTGGTGATCGGCATGGTGATCCCGGTGATATCTACTTCCTGAAATGCGTCGCGTCCGATCATTGCCACCGGCACCTGGCCGGTAATCGCTACGACAGGTATCGAATCTAAAAAAGCATTGGCGAGCCCCGTAACCAGATTGGTCGCTCCGGGGCCGGAAGTCGCTATACAGACGCCGACCTGACCGCCTGCACGGGCATAACCGTCAGCAGCATGGGCAGCACCCTGTTCATGTGCCGTCAGGATATGCCGAATGTCAGCCGCTTCACGCAAAGCGTCATAAAAAGGCAGGATCGCCCCGCCGGGGTAACCAAAAACCGTAGTAACTCCTTGCTCTGCCAAACATTTGACCATTACTTCTGCGCCGGTCATCTGCATAAACTCACTTCCTTCCAATACTCAAAAATACATCAGGCCAGTTCTGCGGCGATCAGCTGCCCCATCTGCGAGGTCGAAACTTTAGTCAGACCTTCACCGCAGAGATCAGGAGTGCGATAACCTTTTTCCAAAACTCTGTCAATTGCCGCTTCGATAGCCTCGGCAGCAGCATCCTGATCCAAGGAATAACGCAGCATCATAGCTACGGAATAAATAGTTCCCAAGGGGTTAGCGATGCCCTGCCCTGCAATATCAGGAGCACTGCCGTGAATAGGCTCATACATACCGGTGCTGTCACCAAGGCTTGCAGAAGGGAGCATTCCGATACTCCCGGCAATCACTGACGCTTCATCCGAAAGGATATCGCCGAAAATATTATTGGTAAGCACTACATCGAACTGGCCCGGATTGAGCACCAGCTGCATAGCACAGTTATCTACATAGAAATTATTCAGTTCGATCCCGCTGTAATCCTGCGCCTGCATTTCGCCAACTATACGGCGCCACATCCTGGATGAAGCCAATACGTTAGCTTTATCGACGGAAGTTACTTTACCGCGGCGCTTTTTAGCAGCTTCAAAAGCAAATCTGGCAATGCGTTCTACTTCCGGGCGGGTATAGATTTCAACGTCAGAAGCCGTCTCTACGCCATCAGCATCAGGAGCAGCTTCATTTTTAGCGCCGAAATAAATGCCGCCGGTCAGTTCGCGTACGATCAAAAGATCAGTGCCGCTGACGCGTTCATTTTTAAGCGGTGATAAATGTGCGACAAAACGGGAAACCTTGATCGGACGCAGGTTACAGTACAGACCCAACGCTTTACGAATTCCAAGCAGCCCCTTTTCAGGACGGATCTCGGGAGCAACATTATCCCATTTGGGTCCGCCCACAGCACCTAGAAGCACGGCATCAGCAGTTTTTGCAGATGCAATAGTAGCTTCCGGCAGCGGTACTCCTGTAGCGTCGATAGCGGCGCCGCCGATCAGCTGTTTATCATATTCTATAGTCATACCGAATTTTTTGGCAGCAGCATCAAGTACTTCCACAGCGGCGTCAACAATCTCGACGCCAATGCCGTCGCCCGGCAGTAAAGTGATCTTCATTCTTGGTGTTCTCCTTTGACATAGTTGATAAGGCCGCCGCAGTCAGCGATCTTTTGAATAAATTCCGGCAATGGTTTGGTTTGGATAGTAATGCCTTTGTTAACGATTTTGATCTCGCCAGCAGCCATATTTACATCCAATTCATCACCGGCTGCAATTTTTTCAACATCCTTGCCAATTTCCAGCACCGGCAGCCCGATGTTGATTGCATTGCGGTAAAAAATACGGGCAAAACTGTCGGCAATAATGCATTTTACGCCTTTGACTTTGATAACGACAGGAGCATGCTCGCGCGAAGAACCACAGCCGAAGTTTTTGCCGGCAACAACATAGTCGCCCGGCTGCACGTTAGAAGCAAAAGTAGTATCGATATCTTCCATAGCGTGCTCGGCCAATTCGTCAAAATCAGCAATATTCAAATAACGGGCGGGTATGATAACGTCGGTATCGACGTGGTCGCCGTAACGCCATACTTTACTCATTTCATTACCTCCTCAGGGCTTGCGATATAGCCTGTGATCGCACTGGCAGCCGCCACATAGGGGCTGGCCAGATAGACCTCGCTGTCGACATGCCCCATACGTCCGCGGAAATTACGGTTGGTAGTCGAAACAGCACGTTCGCCAGCGGCCAGAATACCCATATAACCACCCAGGCACGGTCCGCAGGTAGGGGTGGAAACTGCCGCACCGGCATCGATAAAGGTATCAATATAGCCTAAACGCATAGCTTCTTTATAAATTTCCTGAGTAGCAGGAATAATAATAGCGCGGACATGCGGATGTACCTTACGCCCCTGCATCACCTCAGCAGCCTGCTGCAGGTCTTCCAGACGACCGTTAGTGCAGGAACCGACAACGACCTGATCGATCTTGATATGGCCGGATTCAGACGCCGGATGTGTATTTTCAGGCAGATGCGGATACGAAACGACCGGCACCAGATCATCTAATTTGATAGTGATCACACGGTCATATACTGCGTCAGCATCGGCAGTAACCGCTGTCCACTGACGGCTGACACGACCATTGAGATAGGCAATAGTTTTTTCGTCGACCGGGAAAATACCATTTTTGCCGCCGGCTTCGATCGCCATATTGCAGATAGTAAAACGGTCGGACATTGCCAGTTCGGCAACGCCGTCGCCGCAGAATTCCAACGATTGATAACGGGCACCATCGACACCGATCATACCGATAAGCGTAAGAATGATATCTTTGCCCTTGACATATTTAGGCAGTTTACCGGTCAGCTCGACTTTGATCGTGGCAGGCACCTTGAACCAGGTAGTGCCGCTGGCCATAGCCGCACCAATATCGGTTTGACCCATGCCGGTGCTGAGCGCGTTCAGAGCGCCATAAGTACAAGTATGAGAATCGGCGCCAATAATGATCTCACCGGGAGCAACAAGACCGCTGTCAGGTAAAAGCGCATGCTCGATACCCATGCGGCCAACTTCAAAATAATTGGTGATTTCATGCTGACGTGCAAAATCGCGCATGCGTTTACACATAGTTGCCGACTTAATATCCTTACACGGAGAAAAATGGTCCGGAACTAACGCGATCTTATCCTTATCAAAAACAGGACGTCCGATTTTTTCAAATTCAGCTATCGCCGGCGGTCCGGTGATGTCGTTAGCTAAAACCAAATCCACCTGGGCAACCAGCAGATCACCTGCCTGGACCGCATCGCGGCCTGCATGTTGGGCCAGGATTTTTTCCGTCATTGTCATACCCATAACTATAACCCTCCTAAGTTTATACGAAGCAGATCGCGGGGCCTCAGCCCCGCTCTGCCTAAGGTGTGTACTGATTATTTTTTCATCCAGCTCATCATGCCGCGCAGATTTTTGCCGACTTCTTCGATCGGATGCTCGGCGCCTTTGCGGCGCATAGCATTGAACGCCGGACGGTTAGCCTGGTTTTCAAGGATCCAGTTCTTAGCAAAGGTACCGTCCTGGATCTCGGTCAGAACCTGTTTCATAGCAGCTTTAGTTTCGTCGGTGATGATACGTTTGCCGGTCACATAGTCGCCGTATTCGGCAGTATCAGAGATGGAGTGGCGCATTTTAGCCATACCGCCTTCATACATCAGGTCAACGATAAGTTTCATTTCATGAATACATTCAAAATATGCGCTTTCAGGTTTATAGCCTGCTTCTACCAGAGTTTCATAGCCTGCAGTGATCAGAGCGGTAACACCGCCGCAAAGCACAGCCTGTTCGCCGAAAAGATCTGTTTCAGTTTCTTCGCGGAAGGTAGTATCGAGCACGCCGGCACGTGTACCGCCAATGCCTTTGGCATAGGCAAGCGCAATGTCGTAAGCTTTGCCGCTGGCATCCTGATGCACAGCTACGAGACAGGGCACGCCTGCGCCTTCAGTAAAGACGCGGCGTACGAGATGACCTGGTCCTTTAGGAGCGACCATGAACACGTCGATGTCAGCAGGAGGTACGATTTGCCCAAAATGGATATTGAAACCATGCGCAAAAGCAAGAGCAGCACCGGCTTTCAGATTAGGCGCGATATCTTTTTTATAAGTGGCAGCCTGTTTTTCGTCAGGAATCAGCATCATGACTACGTCGGCTGCTTTAGCTGCATCAGCCGCAGTCATAACAGTCAGACCTGCCGCTTCTGCCTTGGCCCAGGATTTGGAGCCTTCATAAAGACCTACGATAACTTTAGCGCCGCTTTCTTTTAAGTTAAGGGCATGTGCATGGCCTTGAGAACCATAGCCGATAATGGCAATAGTTTTACCATTAAGCATTTCCCAGTTTGCGTCTTTGTCATAATACATTTTTACCATTGTGTCTACATCTCCTTTTTGTTTACCAGATTTATTTAATTTTGAGAACTGACATATTACTAAATAGCTGAAGGTTTACAACTGCTTTCAGGCCAGGAATAACGCGATTTGCTGACATCCATAGCCGCATCGCCCCGTTCCAGCGCCACAAGGCCGGTCTGTACCATTTCCAGGATACCGTAGGGACGCATCACGTCGACAAAAGCATTCAGCTTATCATCGATGCCTGTAGCCAGAAAGATAAGCGACTCCCCGGTTACATCGACAGCGTGGGCCCTGAAAACATCTGCCAGCCGCAGCAGCTCGAGCCGTTTATCACCGGCGTGCACCTTGACCATGACCATACTGCGTTTGGCACTTGCCTTAGGCGGCAGGACTTTCACAGCCTCTACCTCGACCAGCTTGGCCAACTGTTTGCAGACCTGCTTGATAGTTGCATCGTCAGCCTGCATGGTAACAGTCATCCGCGAAAATTCAGGATTCTGCGTAATGCCGACTGCCAGACTGTCGATATTAAAGCCGCGCCGCGAGAACATGCCCGCGACCCGCATCAGAACACCGGGCTGGTTACGCACTACGATAGATAGGATCTGCTCCATTTTGCCACCTCCCATGGAAAATTGGTATAAAAAAACGCCCCCACCTGCTTAGCAGATAGGGGCGACTTTCACCGCGGTACCACCCTAATTTGACCTCATTGTCTCAGAGCCTTCGCTCTAAACGCCTAACGCTGCGCCGGCGTCGTTTCCTACTGCTGGTTCAGAAACGCGGCTCCCGGGTGAGTCTTATCGCTGTACCGCTACGGCTTTCACCAACCGCCGTCTCTCTAAAATCGGTAACATCAGCAACTTTGTTCCCATTCAATGCCTTTATTATCAAGTTGTACAAACAAAAGCTAATTTGTTCGTGCTATGTTTTACATTATGCCAGCATTTTCTATGCTTGTCAAGATTTTTTTGTATCATTCTTTTGTGATTTTTCTGAATTTTGTTTTTCTTTTACAAAAACACTGGACTAAATGTCAATAATATCATATTCTATAATATTATAAGAAAGTAAAAAGTTCGAGGTGCTTGTCCATGAAACTGCTCAAAGAAAAAATCATGTCCGAAGGCTTGGTCTTAAACGACGCTATTTTAAAAGTCGATTCTTTTTTAAATCACCAGATCGACCCTGAATTGATGATGGAGATCGGCAAAGAATTCCACCGCCGTTTTTCAGGCTGCGGCATTACTAAAATCTTTACGATCGAGTCCTCAGGGATCGCCTGCGCCCTGCCTGCCGGTCTGTGTATGCATGTACCGGTAGTATTCGCACGCAAACAGAAATCGGCGCTTATGAGCAGCGAGGCTTACAGCACCAAAGTATACTCCTTCACCAAAAAAGTCACCAGTGATGTGACCGTGCTCAAAAAATTTTTACCGGCCGGCGAAAAAATCCTCATCATCGATGATTTTCTGGCTAACGGCGAAGCGGCCCTTGGTCTGGCTAACATCGTCCAGCAGGCCGGCAGCGAAGTAGTAGGTATCGGCATAGTTATCGAAAAATCATTCCAGCCGGGGCGTCAGCGCCTTATCGACGCCGGCTTCCGTGTAGAATCACTGGCCCGTGTCCAGGCCTTTAAAGACGGCAAAGTGATTTTTGCCGAATAATTTATCGGATATAGATACTAAAACACCCGTTACTCAATGAGTAACGGGTGTTTTTTTAATCGTTACGCCGTTTATATTTGATGAACATATGGCAAACAGCAAGTCCCATCACGATATATGCAAGAAGGTTGATATCCTCGTTCAAGTCCTTAAAAGCGACATAACCCATCAAAACGACGATACCAATTTCTCTGTTGAAGCTCGTAATCACAGTTTTACAAGGTTGACCTGCAGGATACCGTCGAGCCCCTGCAGCAGTTTCAGTGTTTCTTTACCTACTTCGCTGTCCACGGTCATAAACATCATGGCGTTACCGTCTTTAAGATTACGGCTGACCTGCATGGTCGCGATATTGACCTTGCTCGCACCTAAAAGCGTGCCGATCTGCCCGATCATACCGGGTTTATCCTGGTTGCGTGCCACCAGCATGAACGGAGCCGGAGTAAGGTCGAACTGGTAACCGTCGATTTCGATGACGCGGATCTCTTTTTCACCAAAGACAGTACCGGCTACGGTAAAGATATTACCTTTAGAATGGATCTTGACCTCTAAAAGATTATGTTTGCCTGCATGTTTGCTCTCTATAACGTCGACTCCGCGGCTTTCTGCAGTCAGCGCGGCATTGACATAATTAACGCGTTCCTTGAGGATGGGTTCAAAAACGCCTTTTAAAACAGCACGCGTCAGCATACCTGTTTCCATTTCTGCAACCTCGCCGGTATAGATGATCTCTACCTTTTCGACAGCTGCTTTTTCCAGCTGATAATAAAGCTTGCCCAGATATTCGCCCAAGGTCAGGTAGCCCTGCATTTCTTTCAGCTCTGTCGGCTGCAAAGTCGGCAGATTGACTGCATTCGGCACCATTTCTCCATGCAAAGCTGCAATGACCTCTTCTGCAATGGCAATACCCACATTATCCTGCGCTTCTGTTGTATCAGCACCAAGATGAGGCGTTAAGACACATTCCGGCAGATCGATCAGCGGCGAGATCGGTTTCGGTTCGTCTACCAGTACGTCGATACCGGCGCTGGCAACGATGCCTTCCTTGATAGCTGCCGCCAGGTCATTTTCATTGATCAGGCCACCGCGGGCGCAGTTTACTACACGCACGCCACGTTTGCATTTTGCAAATTCTTTGGCTGTGATCATATCAAAAGTTTCTTCCGTTTTAGGCGTATGGATACTGATAAAATCAGCTTGTTCCAGCAATTCATCCAGTGTTTCACATTTTTCGGCGCTGTATTTACGGAAACGTGCATCGGCAATATACGGATCATAAGCTACGATCTTCATCCCGAAAGCCTGAAGTCTGGTAGCCACCAAACCGCCGATACGGCCAAGGCCGATGATGCCCAGAGTTTTACCAAGCAGCTCGCTGCCTTTTAAACCGGTACGGTCCCAGACCCTGGATTCGATCATTTTATGAGCTTTGACGACATTACGGGCAGAACTCAGCAGCAGACCGATAGTATGCTCGGCAGCCGATACGATATTAGATTCCGGGGTATTGACAACGATAATACCGCGTTTAGTCGCCCCTTCCATCTCAATATTATCAACACCGTTGCCGGCGCGGCCAACCACCTTTAAATTAGTGGCGTGCTTATAAAATTCTTCATTGATCTTAGTAACGCTGCGAACTACGATTGCATCATATTCAGGAATGATCTTCAGCAGTTCTTCCCTTTCGATATCAAAACGCACGTCTACATCAAAATCCGGCACTGCCTGCAGCAAAGCCACACCTTTGTCGGAAATTTTTTCAGTTACAATAATTTTCATTGTCCATCGCTCCATTCACCTGTAAAATAAAAAACTCCCGGCTTGATCAATTACAATCAAGGACGAGAGTTCTACTCACGTGGTGCCACCTTTTTTCGCCGCACAGCGCGGCCTCATTGCCGATATATCGGTCGGACCCGGACAGGTTGCTACCCCTGTCTCCTCCGGAGCGGAATTCAGTTTTTAGACGTTACGGCTTGCACTGACCGCCGCTTCTCTTTGCCGCCTGCCAACTTACTTTTCTCCATCGTCGGATAAATGAACTATGTAATTTTCAAGCTTGTATCAATTATAGTCCGACACTTTTGGCTTGTCAAGCAGCACAAAAATGTTTTTGTGTAATACATCTTACAGTTTTTCCAACATTTTTATCAAAGGATAAATACCAACTGTCAAAGCAACAGCCATGCTGACACTGTCAATATCTATTTTGCCAATGTACAGGCTGTTCAGCCCTGCAGCAAAGATCATCGTCAGCCAGAACATAGCGTACAATGCCACAAAAATCTGCACCCACCAGGGCTGCTCCTTATAAAGCGGCTGTTCCTGTTCGTTATTATTCTCGTTCATGCAAAACCTCCTCCTGCCACTCCAAAGTATCTTCTTCGTCTTTCCTGCCGTCAAGACGTTTATTGATTACACGGCTGCGTCTGGCTGCAGCGTCGATATGCCCGCTGGCTTCCTGCAGTTTCTTTTTTGTTTTATCGAGCAATAAGCTGAAAGTCACAAAATCCTGCTTAACGGCAGCGATCGTTCGCCAGACTTCACCAGTACGTTTTTCGATAGCCAAAGTTTTAAAACCCATTTGCAGACTGTTGAGCAGCGCTGCCAAGGTAGTCGGCCCTGCCACGCAAACGCGGTACGTTCTCTGCAGCTCATCCAGCAGTCCCGGCAAATTTACCGCTTCGGCAAACAGCCCCTCGATCGGCAAATACATGATCGCAAAATCAGTCGTCTGCGGCGGACACAAATATTTATTCTGGATATCCCTGGCTTCACTTTTCAGCCGCCGTTCAAGCTGCTTGAGCGCAATATCGGCAGCAGCTGTATCAGCCTGCTCGCGCGCCTCCAGCAGGCGCTGAAAATCCTCCTGCGGAAATTTAGCATCAATCGGCAGCCATACCGTTTCATCCTTGCTGCCCGGCAGCTTCAGCGCAAATTCAACCCTTTCCGCACTGCCCTGCTTCACAGCAACATTTTCGGCAAATTGCTCCGGTGCCAGCAAATCACGCAGCAAAACTCCCAGCTGCATTTCGCCCCAGATACCACGGTTCTTTACATTAGAAAGGATGCGTTTCAAATCGCCGACACCGCCGGCCAGGGTCTGCATTTCACCTAACCCTCGATGAACCTGCTCCAACCGCAGGCTGACCTGCTGAAAGGATTCTCCCAACCGCCGTTCCAAAGTCGACTGCAGTTTTTCATCAACAGTCAGGCGGATCTGTTCCAAATTAGCCGCAGTGCTTTCCGTCAGCTTTTCCAGTTTTTTATCCAGCTGCTCTCCCAAACGGTCAGAAGCTGCCTGACTTTCCATTCTGGCCGCACGGGCCAGAGTGTTTTGTTCGCTGCGCAGATCGCGTACATTCTCATAAAAACGTCGTTCCAGGCTTTCCAGCTGACTGTTCACCTCAGCTCCCAGTTCTTGTCCCTGCTGCCGCCGTGTCTGCAGAAGCCGCCACAGCATTATGAAAATCACCGCCTGCATTAAAACCAGCAGCAATAATAGTATCGTTTCCACTGTCATAGCCAAACTCTCTTTCCTTGATATTTATTAATTTATTATAGCAGATTAGCAAGTATTCTACACTGTCTTTTCTTATTTTTACATATTTACGTTACGATCCAGTTGGTGATATAATTATTAATAATTAATTGTTTAATTAA
>ONZS01001733.1_pt1 | contig 10087 bp, 15 predicted proteins | sample 1670921 | NCBI WGS metagenome assembly ONZS01 (sample SAMN06348104, study PRJEB24527) | human gut metagenome | biome: human gut; feature: ankylosing spondylitis patient; material: feces | host: Homo sapiens | place: China | collected 2015-10 | reverse complement strand
TGCCTTACGTCTTAGTGATGTAATAGAAGGGTGGCAGGTAGCACTTCAGAAAATGCATGTTGGGGATAAATGGATTATCTATATACCTTATGCAATGGGATATGGTATTAAATCTTTTGATTCTATTCCTGCTTACTCGACATTGATATTCGAAGTGGAACTGCTTGGAGTTGCATAGAGTATAAAAATGAGCTATATATAATTAGATGCATGGATATTTTTCTTTTAGCTTCTTTATAAAGGATTTGCTTTTGCAAAGGTAGCTAAAAGTAGAAATATCCGGTAATAAAAATATGCAGCTTTGGAGAAAGTTAGTAATGCTGACCTTTCTTATATTTCCTTTATTTCCTTAGATGAACCATCTTCTGCCAGTTCTTTAATCTCTTTATTCAAAAACACGGAAAGTACAGTTCTTACTACAACAACTCCGCCCAAGATTGCCAGCTCATCCAAAGTAGGATCAACTACAGTTTTCAGAATGTCGGATGCGATTAGAAATTCCAGTCCCAGCAAAAGGTAACTGCCGAAATCTGCTCTAAGCTGCCGGATATTATTAATGGTATAAGTTCCGTTGAACCGTTTTATCTCATTGCGCAGGAAGGCAACGAAACCAACGAGCACACCATAGGTCACAATCAGTAGACTGATGACACTGATGATAGTGGCGAGTGTATTTAAGAATGTGAGTAGCATTGTTGTATAATGTTTAGTATCTGTTATATAAACAAGCGAAGTTGTATATTAGTTCTCAAATAGATCTTTCGTTAGGATTGAGTTCTCAATCTAATTTGTGTATCAATAAAATACAAATCTCCATCTATTCCATAAAGTACATTATTGGGGACAGCGTCAAACACTTCGTAATCATTATTATGAAATTCATCTATGTAGTCCATTTCAAAACCAAGTGCTTCCATATAAACAATAATTTCATCTTCTGTAGCTTCACGTTCTGCTAATATATAAGGTTGTGTGAGGACGGCGCAGAACTCTTGTTGGCTGTTATAGGAGAAACCTATCATCTGATAGGGAACATTGGCAAAGAACTTGTTGTGTGCAGCAATGCGGATGAAGAAGTTCTCCAAATCATCGCCTGCGTACTCAAAGTTGTTCAGCTTTACAACTATATCTTCATTTCCTGTATAGACTTCATTTTCTCCACCTTTACTTAAGAATTCTATATTCAAATTAGAGGGGGAAATCCATAAATTGTCTGAATTGGCAAATGAAATTAGCTCTTCAATTTGCCTTCTCTTATAGCTTTCTGTTGGTCCAAACGTTCTTGTTGCTTCTTTTTTTCTTCTAATGAGGCTGGCTGCTTGCTCCATAATGCTATTGACTTGCGAGTACGCTCTATCCATTGCTTGTGAAATTCGTTGATGTATTCCATAATTTTATTGATTATGAGTTTATGCAAATATAGTTATTTGGTTTATATCCAACAAAGTTCAGTTGATAAATTGTATTTATTTCATTCGCTATTAATGTGAAGTAGACCGTAATATCATGTCTTTCCTTTTGAAATTAATAATGAAATGTATTCTTTAATGGTTCCAATAGTCTTTTTGTGAAGAATATGCTACAAAAATATAGTCTAGATTACCACAGATAAATGTGAATTTATTAGTTGAAAACGATTTACTTTGTACGTTATAAACTTACATTATAAATAAATGGATAAAGAACATATTTCAAGAGATGCTTTTTTTGCAATCTATGACTTTTTAGATAATGATAATGGGCCACGATGTCTTATAGATGAATTAGATGGTTTCAGATACTATTTTTGTAGTTCATCTTGGATTGAACGTGCTACATTAGATGTTTTTTCAAATGGAGTTTATTTGGGTGAAGTTGACTCTAACCACAGAAGACATGGGATTGGTGTATATGTTTTTAATAATGGAGGCATTTATCTGGGAGAATGGTCTCAGGGTGAGAGAGATGGTAGGGGCTTTTATTATTCCGGCGGACAAGTATTCTGGGGTGAATGGAGTGCCGGAGAAAAGGACGGAAGAGGACATATTTGGCAAGTGAACTACGAATCGGAAGGGATTTATGCAAAAGGACGCGAGAAAACCAATATGTATACACGAACTCCACAAGGGTATAAACGCGGAGGAAATAGTAATAGTAGTTCTAGCTCTTCTGGTGGCTGTTGCGGATTAATCGTGGGAGGAATTATAATCTTTATGATATTGAAATTTATAGGTTGTGTATGATAATATAGGCGTGTACATGTTTTTTTGTAAACACATTTTTGTACTGCGTCAATTATAGCTTATATCAATAATAGAGAGCTTCCTAATAAATAATAAAAACTACGAGAGAAATCCCGTAGTTTTTTATTTGCATAATTAAATGAAGAGTCTAAAAGCTTTTTTAGCTCTGTTTTTTTAACCTCCTACGATACCTGAACAGTTTGCGCAAAATTCACAACCTATATTACAAATCTCGTTTTCTACTTTTGCTATAGCTTCTTCATTTTGTTTGAGTAGCATTTCAGCTTGTTGAATTAAATTTTCCATATAATTTATTTTTTAATTAATACTAGGAGGTATATAACCTCCGATTTTATTTTTATTGAAATATAAGTCTTTGATGTGTTTATAACATTCTACAGCTGCTTTTAGTGACAATAATTCATAGTTGGTGAGTTGCTCCTTCTTCGTATAGTATCTTATTTGGAATTCAGAAATGGTTTGTGCTTCTATTAATCGGAGATGGCACATACCTTTATCTCTACGACTAATATGTTTACGCTGAGAATAATTATATCCATAGCATGTCTTGCAAATTTTTAAAGCTGAACAGTGTTGACATTCTTGATCGATTAATTGTGTAGGGTCGCTCCAATCGATATTATTGATATCTTTTAAAACATTTTGATTCCCATGTACCATAGGTAGAAATAAATGACAAGGATATGAAGTTCCATCTGTATCGTATATTGCGATTGTTGTTCCTATCCCACAATTTTTACGTGGAATTATATCATCTATTCTTGGCTCTAAGTACTCTTTGAAAAGAAAGTTGAAAGGATGTTCTATATGTTTGTCTGGATGTGTTAAGAAATAATTTCCAATAGTTTCTAATTCTTTTTTGTATATATTTATATCATTATCTTCCCAAATTTGTCCTTCCGCTAAAGAACTTGCAATTCTATATCCTTTTTCATATAAAGAGATAACTCCTTCTGCATAATGTCGAAGTGTGTCGTGAGAAAGAGTTAGTTTGAAATAAGAATTTGGCCATGTTTCTTTAACAAAGGCTATAGGGAGTGTGGATATATGGCATCCTCTATTTTTTTCTTGCATGGTTTCTGTGCCATCAACTGATATGACAAGTCTAAAATCTTCTTTTCTTCTAATTAGCCATTGCTTTATTTCGTCAGTTAGCAATGTTCCGTTAGTTGTAATTTGGAAAATGTAATTAAAGGATGGGGCTATTATTTTTACCCATTCATATATATCTTTAATTAGTGCGAAGTTTGTAAAGGGTTCTCCACCAAAAAGTTCGATGGCTAATCGTGTGTCCTTTCGAGCTTTTTTTGAATAAAGATTAAATTCTTTTTCTAATATTTCTTTTGCTATTTGAAAAGACATTTTTTTATTTGATTTATGTTTTTCAAAACAGTAGACACAATTGAGATTACATATATGTGTTATCATCAATGTGCATACTCTATTTGTTTTTATTGACTGACTGTTGGATAAAGAATTTTCCATATTTCTTTTTTTATAGATTTACTTGATTTATTAGTGCATAGAATATTTTGTAAAAAATATTGTTTTTCTTTTATCTGTTTTTAATATTAGAACTTTGCTTGTTGAATATGGGATTATATAATCTCTTATTTTCATATTATAAATAAAAGATGTATGCAAAGAAAGTGTTTATAATGATAATTAGAATGTTTTTATAGTGGTTGATAAGTCACGAATTTGTGGCTTTCTTTTCACAGCTTTCTAGTTCTTCTAAATAATAATTGAAAAAGTTATGACTTAAAATATTAGATATGCGTAAAAGTAGATCAGAATCTATACTTCCACGTTTGAAGATTTTATATATATTAGTCCTGTCACAATATAGTTTATTGGCAAACCATGTAACTGATCGTTCTTGTCGGTGTAATTCTGCTTCAATTATTTGACCAATGTGTATCATATTTGCTGTTTGTGAATGCTACTTTACTGCGTTTTATATAATTGTTTGATTTTTCTTTCACAAAGTTAGATGTATTTTTTATGATAAGTCTTTTTTGTTTGTAGATGATAAGTCACGTATATGTAGCTGATGGTTCACATTTATGAATTTTTCATATTGTGTGATACATAATAATAAAAAAGGCGGAACCATTCGAAACTTATTTTGTTCTGAGGTACCGCCAAGCACCATGTCCATAAATAAGTACGAACAGTTCACGCCCGATGGACGCGAACTTTCAGTAACTTATTCTCATGGACTTCTATTTGGCGGTTTTCAGAACAGAGAATAAGAGCTAAAAGCTCAAATATCTTTTAATAAATATAGAATGGAATCGCTATTCCAAAAGTTTATTGTTTTAAATAAAAATAGGAGAGTAGAACAAAAAATCTACTCTCCTTATATAAAAGTAACTTAAATTACTTACCCAAAGCCTGAGCTACGTCTACAGCACAAGCTACTGTACAACCTACCATAGGATTGTTACCAATTCCCAGGAATCCCATCATTTCTACGTGAGCAGGAACTGATGAAGAACCAGCGAACTGAGCGTCAGAGTGCATACGACCCATTGTGTCTGTCATACCGTAAGAAGCAACAGTGCAATATTCTTTATATGTTGTACAATGTTTTAATAATCAGTGCTATAATAGCAATAGATAAACTCCTTGTTAGTAAATAAAAGAACGAATTATCAAAAAGGGCTGCATCATGGGCAAATGCCTGTGCGTTACCCTTTAGATGAGAGTACTCCTAATGGAGTTAAGACCGTAATTGCGTATCAATGAAGTATAAATCTTCATCTATGTTATAGAAAAATATAGTGCCAATGTCAAACACTTAGCTCTTTAATTTACCCTCCCTTATAGCTCTTTGTTGATTCAAACGTTTTTGTTGTTCCAACATTTCTTCTCGTGTTCGGGGATGCTTTTTCCATTCTTCTATTGACTTGCGAGTGCGCTCTATCCATTCTTTATGAAATTCATTAATGTATTTCATGAATCTTATGATTATGAGTTTAATGCAAAGATAATCATTCCTCTTTTGATTACAATATTTTAATTGCAACATATTTGCGAATGGGGGCTATATGGGAAGTATTCTTTAGAAATGTAGTAGCTAAAAAAAGAAAACAGCATAAGAGTTTTCTCAAATGCTGTTCGGTTTAAGTAGATTCGGTAATTAATTAATCTTCTTGTATGTGGTCGTAGTAATATCGTCCAACTCCAAACCACCGTCATCTGTATTATCCCAATCCTCAAAGGCAAGTACCAACTTAGTAGCTGTAAGCTCATTGACGGTAAGAACATCAGAATAGCCGTCATTGTAGGAGATAGTCAGTTTATTGTCTTTCAAAGACCAGCGACTTGTTTCTGTATATCCACCTTCAACGCGGCTTTCTATGCAAGTACCGTCCGCTTTGAACTCTAATAGGGCATTGGTATATGCTTCGTCAGAAGTAACGACTTCTTTACCATTCTCCACTTTGTGAATCTTCTCCCAAGTAGATTGCCATTTACCTATAAGGTTGGCTTGTTCAATTACTGTTTCATCTTCATCATCACTACATGCTGTAAAGTTTACAGCCAACATGACCATTAATATGGTCGTTCCAATTAATCTCAATGTTCTCATATTTAATTCAGTTTATTTAAGTTTCCTCTCAACTTCTTCTATCAGCTGTGAGAGGATTATTTCAAAAGTTGTAATCCAATCCATCAGTGGAACAGACTTGCCATCCCACCTGTTTACATTATTGTCCATTTTAACCATAAACTGTGCATACTCTGGCATAGTTGAGAGAATGTATGTAATCTGCTCGTAGTGGTCTACACATGACGGTAATAGTTTTGAAATCCTAATGGCACTGTCATGATTAATCTCATTCCCATTCTCTTTCAGTATGGTTAAAATACTCTTTAATTGGGCGTTTATCTTCTCTATATAGCCATTTATCTTATAAACAGCCGCACTTGAATTTGAATAATCCATAAGTTTATATTTTTGTTTATTTCAAAGCGGAATATAGGACATATAGTGGCTGCTTCTTAACTTGCCAAGCAATAGCCAATGAAAGCACCAATAAGGACTATAATCAATATGAACAGCCCTAACTTAATATCATTTGCATCCATAATTATATAAGACTTTCAGCTTGTTTAAGACACATTTCAAGAAATCCGACCAATGTAGTAGAATCCACCTTATCGCCTTTAAGCCTGTAAACAGCTATTCTTGCAGAACTGTGTTGATTCAACAGGTCTTTAATCCTATCCAAATCCCTGCGGACTGACTTTGTTAATTCTTTGGATTGTGTAGTATGCTTCATCCCATTCAATTCTATCATAGGAGCTAAAGCATTCATGTTTCTCTCTATCTGAGAGATAAGAGAGTTGATTTCATTTACAGCATTGATACCGCCAAATAAACCCATAGTATTTGATAATTAGTGCTTATCTGTTCCCTATGGATAAGCCGTTAAAATAAAAGAGCATGGGAACTATTGAATATTACCCTATTTGAGGCTCTGGACTGCCCTAAGTTAAGTAATAGACAATAGCCCATGCTGAATGTATATATCCACTACTCCATAAAGATGAAGTAGGTATATAGCATTAACATGAGCATATTGAACTACTATCCCTAACTTATGAAATTGTCCAGATTCCAAATAGAGGATAATTCGTTATGCTCTCATTAAATTATGTCCTTTCAACTCCCTAACGCATTAGTTCATTGGAATTGGTACAAAGATAGCGAAAGGTTTTAAATCACTAAGCATGAAGTGAGGATTAATAGTAAATTCTATGCTCTCAAACATGAATTATTTTAAATCAAGAGTATTCAAGGGGATATAAATCAAAGTTTTTATCTGTTGTGTTAAAAAACGGTTTGTTGTTTTGTTATGAACATTTGTTCATTATATTTGCAGTCGAAAACAATAAATATTCAATGTCACCACGTCCCAAAAATATCCGTAAAGTCAATAATATGCCTTCTGTTGCAGGTTTTAAACCGATAGCCTCAAACATTTGTCGCAAGGATGCTATATTCTTGCATTTCGAGGAGTATGAAGCGATACGGCTATGTGATTATGAAATGAAAACTCAACAAGAGGCTTCTGTTTCAATGGGGGTATCACGTCCTACTCTTAGCCGAATATATACCAGTGCAAGGCAGAAAATTGCCCAAGCATTGGTTCGTGGTGTTGCTATAATGATAGAAGGTGGAGTAGCGTACACTGATAGTGAATGGTTCCATTGCGGAGTATGCGGTTTTGTATTCAATAATATCAATCCTGCACTTAAAATTCGTAAAATGGAATGTCCAGTGTGCCACTCCAACGACATAAGCATTAGTAATATTAACATTAATAAGAATGAGATTATGATGAAAATTGCAATTCCAACCAGAGAAAATGCAGTTGACAACCATTTCGGTCACTGTGAGTATTACACAATCTTGACAGTAGGGCAAGATAACCAAATTCTGTGTAGCGAGACTATCCCTTCTCCACAAGGATGCGGATGTAAATCCAATATCGCAGGAGAATTAGAAAACATAGGAGTCAGCGTCATGTTGGCTGGAAATATGGGGCAAGGTGCGTTGAATGTACTTACGACCCACCATATCAAAGTTATAAGAGGGTGCTCGGGTAATATTTTGGATGTCGCTACTGACTACTTAAACGGGAAGCTTACAGATTCGGGAGTGGGCTGCTCATCCCATGAACACCACCATGAATGCCATGAACACAATCATAAAGAATGATGTTTAGGAAGAACAAGATGCTACTTAACATTATCATAGACTTTGTTATGTTGATAGCAATGGCATTGGTAAGTATAAGTGGCTTCATATTGGAAATAGTCATTCCTCCTCGCCATGCTGTCAAATTTCAAGATGCTATTCCATGGAGTTCACAATTATTGGGATTTGGAAGGCATGATTGGGGCAATATTCATTTGTGGGCAGGAATTGTGTTGGTCATTCTGCTTGCCATTCATATTTTGTTACACATAAATATGGTATCGACTTTTGTTAAAAAGAAATGCCCGAACCATATACTACGAATATTGCTTTATATTTTATTTTTAATGCTATTGATAATGACAATAATGCCTTGGCTTTATTTATGCTATTAATAACGGCAAGTCAATCTATTACTTTATATATTAGAGATAGGTTGGCTTGTCTATTTATAAAAACTGCCATTATTTCTTCGGCTGTTTTTTAGGTAGGACAAATTTAGATTGGGGTATATAAGACTAACCTTGTTCTAAATTTGTCCTGCCTTTCAAAGTGACTTCACGACATCAACCCTGCTCTGACAAGTAATCTCTTGACTTGTGTAATCTGAAACTTGCATCCCTTAGATGTAACAAAGCCTTGCTCATTCAACAGACAAGTCATTTCAGATAATGATTTGCCTTGCATTGATAGTGACCGTAACAGTGCTATCGCTCTCATATTATTTGGATTGTTATCAGCTTTAGCCTTGTTGGTAGTGATACTATGCTGAACAGCTTGTTCAAATTTATTCATCAAGTTCTCCGATTTACCAAGCCTTACACCCCTTGCTTTTTTGGCTTGAAGTGATTGCTTGGTTCTCTGACTGATTAGCCCTGCCTCATATTCGGCTATGCTACTGATGATATGCAGAATTAATCTGTTGGCTTGTGGAAAGTCACAGAACACAATCTCAACATCACTCTCCAACAGCTTAGAAGTAAACGCTACATTCCTTGACAATCTATCCAATTTGGCTACAATCAGAATAGAGTTGGTTTTCCTGCACATCGCTAAAGCTGCAAGGAGTTGAGGTCTGTTAGATTTCTTCCCACTCTCCGTTTCAATATATTCAGCAAGTATGGGTTTATTCTTTACATGGTTGTGTATAATCTCCCGTTGTGCTTCTACACCAAGACCCGATATTTGCTGTTTCATGGTGGATTGCCTTAGATATGCTATATATGTTTTCATAATTTACAATTATTAATAGTTGGTTACAAGTGCTGAATGTTCGTTCAGCTTATGTAAGTAAGGACACCCAACTTAAAAATTGAATGTCCTTTTTAAGATAATATGCTATAACTGTCCTTCGTCTGCGAAGCTGTAATATCCTGCATCTGTAAGTATGAGGTGGTCTGTTACTGTTATTCTCATTAGTCTTGCAGCTTCTTTGACCTGCTTAGTAATCTCCATATCCTGCCTACTTGGTTTCAGATTACCGCTTGGATGATTATGTGCAAGAATAATGGCTACTGAATTGGTGAGCAATGCGGCTTGTAGAATTACTCTTACATCTACGGTTGTGTCTGTTATTCCACCCTCTGATATGAGAGTATAGCCTAAAACTTGGCTAGCTTGGTTTAGGAACAAGACTTTGAAATATTCTTTGTAACAGATTGTACCTTCCTTATATGTAGGAAGCAGGTATTTATAAGCGTCTTCTGAACTATATATTTTACTCCGAGTTTTCGATGTGGATTTGTAAGTGAGTTCCACTTCTCCAACAGTATAATCCATGTCTAATATTTTACTATTCATTCTATCAATATTAATGTGGTGGTGGAAGAAAAATTGGACAGTTAAAATGGTCTGTCGCCATATTCATAAACAAGAATTGAATTGCATACTCTATCATAGAATGAGAATCCGCAACAAGTATGGAAGTAGCTTTCATAAACTGCTGCATATTCACCATGCTGTCTGCTGTTCCTATCCAAAAATGAATCAAACTTATGTAGCCAATATTTAAGTGCTTGCAAGCGTTTGATGTATTGCAGATTGTTTTCACAGTGGCATAATCTCTCTTGTAAAGAGGTGATATGATTGATAGCATTTTCAATTTTAGATTTATCCATAATGTCATAGAATT
>ONZS01001728.1_pt1 | contig 10121 bp, 10 predicted proteins | sample 1670921 | NCBI WGS metagenome assembly ONZS01 (sample SAMN06348104, study PRJEB24527) | human gut metagenome | biome: human gut; feature: ankylosing spondylitis patient; material: feces | host: Homo sapiens | place: China | collected 2015-10 | reverse complement strand
CTCAGGCTCTCGGTATTAAAATATTGTCTGAAGATGAGTTTCTTGAGATGATTGCGTAAGGAGAAATCTATGAGTATCATTACATCTGTTTTTCATATCTATGGGTTTCTTATTACAGAAGAGGCTGCTAATCTTATTCTTCGATATACAAAAGAAGTTTTTCCTGATTTATACAAAGAGTTTTCTGATGCAGAATCACTCTTTGCCTTTCAGGAATATCTTTGTGAGAAACATGATGGCTACCGTTATGGCAATGCCGAGTCTATGACAGTATGGCGGATCAAGGATCAGGAAAAGCTGGACTTAAATCCAGGAGAAGAATTTTATATCGTCGAACTTAAAAATTCTTCCCAATTATTTTCACAGGCGTATTCTTCTTATACAGAAGTTATCCAAGAAATTCAAGAAACGTTTGGTGAATTACTTCCTCCCAATTTTCCATTAGATGATTTTCTTGTGGAAATCATGGGCGAAGTATGGGGATAGTGAAATGTGGTGAATGCCCCATTTCAAACATCTTTTGCGACTTATTATTTATAATTATTTTACCGTTGGAAAGCACCTTCTTTTTTGATATAATGAAAGCAAATGGAGGGATAACGTATATGAGTATTCAATCAGATATAGAGATGCTATCAATTGAAGCACTGGAACATCTGGTATTTGAATCTCGAAAGGATATGTAAAACATGGAAGGTAAATATTTTTTTAACGGGAAAGATATTTCAATGAATCTGTATATTCAGATCCGGGATGTTGTCGATATTATTATGGAAAAGAGCCATCTTTCCTTTCCGGATGCCATGGGCAAATTTTATCACTCAAAAACTTACAAGGCCCTGCAAAATACAGAAAATACTCTTTGGGCGGAATCTGCTGGCTATATTGCAGACCGCTATTACGAAGAACAAGAAGAAGCACAAATAAGCAAATAACAAACGAAAAATATGTTTAAGAAGGAACTGCTTGCCATAAGCGGTTCCTTTTTTGTATAAGAAAGAAGGGATTACATGTTTATTAATACCTATTCGAATCATTACCAGCAAACAATTGACCACTTTCATGGAGCATACGCTTTTCTTAGTAACTTCTATCCTTCCCGGATATATTACCGGGGCTACTGGTATGCAAATAATGAGGCTGCTTTCCAGGCACAAAAGACCCTTTCACCTAAAGAACAGCTTCAATTTACCAAATTAAGGAATCCAAAAGATGCCAAAAAACTGGGAAGAGAAGTACAGCTCCGTTCAGACTGGGAACGTGTAAAGCTTATGTACATGTATGAAATTTGTATGTGCAAATTCATGCAGAATCCTACCCTATGTAAAGCATTACTTGCTACTGGGAATTGTCACCTTGTTGAAGGAAACAACTGGGGAGATTATTTTTGGGGTTCTGTAAATGGTCATGGCGAAAATCATTTAGGTGAAATTCTTATGGACATACGTGCAAAGCTTCAATTTGAACGTTAAAATAATCATTTACCCATTTTGCACTGTATGAACTGCAAATATTTTGCTATAATGAAAGATAGATTTTAAAGAAAGGATTTGTGCTTATGTATCTGAAGCGTTTTGTCTATGACCGCCTTCTGGATTGGAAAAATGAAGGAGGGCATAGTACCCTGGAAGTCGGCGGAGCCCGTCAGGTTGGAAAAACCTACCTGATACAAAAATTCGCTGACGAAAACTACAAACACAAAATTTATATTAACCTGTTTGAATTAAGCGGCAGACAGTTTATGGAATGTTATAAACAGGCAACCGACTGGACACCTAGAACAAAACGGCGGGAGCATCCTCTCCATGATGCCTTCCAGTTATATGAGCCGGACTTTATTGATTCCGATGATACCGTCATCATTATTGATGAAATTCAGGAATCATCGGAAATTTATAACCGCATCCGGGAGTTCACCCGACAGTTTAAAGCCCATTTCATCGTTACAGGTAGTTATCTTGGAAGAATTTATGATCCGGAGTTTCGCTATTCCAGCGGCGATGTCACCAAACTCACCATCTATACGCTTTCTTTTGAGGAGTTTTTGATGGCCTATGATCAGAATCTGTATGACGATTACAAAAAAATATCTCTTGTTTCCTCTGAAGCAGAAGTCTATAATCGCTTAAAGGAAACCTATGATCTGTACTGTCAAATTGGTGGCTATCCCAAAGTGGTAGAAAACTATCTGGAGAACCGGAATATCGTAAAGGCACAGGGCGAACTCGTAAAAATCATTGATACCTTTACCAATGAATCCATTCGCTATTTTACGGATATTTTGTATACCAAAGTGTTTACCCATATTTTCTTTTCCATCTGCCGTATTTTAAATCGTGAAAAGAAAGGATTTTCAGAAGACAGCATTAGCGAAGAATTGCAAAAACTGGTAACCAAAGACTACTCCAGCAATATTTCAAAGGCTACCTGCAACCGTGCTATTAGCTGGCTGTACTTTTCCGGAATCATTGGATTCTGTGCAAAAATAACAGAAATGGATATTCTGGATTTTAAGTCCGCAAGCCGCTGCTATTTCATGGATATGGGACTGGCAAACTATTATCTGACACGTACCGGAACCGATTCCCGTGTACTTGCAGGCACATTAAATGAAAATTATGTCTATATCAATCTGAAGAAACGCCAGGATTTTCCACAGGAAATTTCCTTTGAAACCCCTGCTTTTGCTACTTACCGTGGCGGAGAAATTGATTTTGTGGCACAAAGCCTATCTTCTTCCACCCGATATTTGATAGAAGTCAAAGCTGGAAAAGGTACTGCTTCCACTGCCCAGAAAGCCCTGGCACAAGGAAAAGCAGATAAGCTTCTTTATTTAAAAGGAGCAACCAAAGGTGGTATAGACGGTAAAACAGAAACACTGCCTATTTATTTACTGGAACAATACAAATTTAATTAAGTTTATGTTTACGAAGAGACTACTTTCCAAGTGGTCTCTTTTTTATTTAGGAGGACAATAATATGAATTCAATAAAAGAATTAAAAGAACAATTAGGATATGAAGAAATCGGTCTCGATGATATATTTGTATTTCATTGTACTCAATGCGGAAAATGTTGCATCCACCGGGAGGATATTCTCTTGTCCCCGAAAGATTTATTTCATATAGCGAAGAAATTAAAAATCACACCAGAAGTTGCCTTGGCACAATATTGTGAAACTTATCTTGGACGTAATTCTCATATCCCTGTAGTACGCTTAAAACCACAAGGAAGTGTCAAACGCTGCCCGTTATTAAAAAATCAAAAATGTTTGGTACACGATGTAAAACCCGCAGTCTGTGCTATGTTTCCGATTGGCCGGTACCTTGCCCTTCCCTCCGATGGTATTTTTCCGGAAAATCCGGAAGAATTGTCTGTTGGATACGTCTTTAATGATCCGGAGTGTGGAGATAGATCAGAAACACATACCGTTCGGGAATGGTTTCATAAATTTAACATTCCACTAAAAGATGACTATTTCTTTGCATGGACGAAAACGAAAGCAACACTTAGCAAACATCTACGCTTTCTAGAAGGACGTCTATCTGAAAAGACCATGGTTTCAATATGGAATGCTACATTGATAACTCTGTACCTAAACTATGAGGTTACAGAAGATTTTCAAACACAATTTCAGAAAAACTCAGATATGCTCCTATCCTTAATTGAAAAACTGAGAACTGCTGACGCTCCTATGCCTAAGAAAATATAAACATATAGAAATACTTCGAGCCGTCCAAATTTGACGGCTCTTTTCATGTCATTATGACACTCTTTACATTTCTACTGTTTCTTCATACAACAATTTATTCAACACATATTTTCGACCAGCTTATTGTAGCATTTTCTTGAAGCTCAAATTCATATTTTCGTATATCACCTTTCTTTCTTAATTCTTTCAATTAAGCTATTTCTTTCCATTTTATGTAAGAATATATTAGGGATTATCACACACAAAAAAGACATAATACATATAATACATAAAAGTCCTTCAAATGGATATTGAAAAACAAAATATTCTATGTTTTGTTTTAAAATATAAACTACTATTCCCATAACTATACTTCCTATAATCAATAATAGCCCAAGAACACCTCCTACGTATATTATCCCCTCATATATAAGCATTTTCCTAAGCATACCTTGTGTCATGCCGATACTCCGCATAATGGAAAACTCACGCTGCCTAATAATTATATTTGTAGATGTAGTACTGAAATAATTTAGCAGTCCCATAAATATTAAAATGCCACTAATAGTATACATGATTATCTGACTTGTTCTAATATACAAAGACTGTTTTGCAATTTCATCACTATTACACTTTATCACATACAAAAGTTGATTTTCGTTGCCTGTAGTAGATTGAAACTTGAGATTTGCCTCTTGAACCCATGCTTTTAATTTCTGTTTACAAATAGCCTCTTTATTTGCTTTTACATTAATCTGTACTTCCAAGTTTCTAACTGTTAAAACATCCTTTAATTTGCTGAAAGTTTTATCTGAAACAATCAGATAAACTTTATCATTTCCTCTCCATGATAAATCCAAAGTTGGACAATCTGACTGTGAAATGTTTATATATCCACAATTTCTAAGTTTAACTGCGGACATTTCCTGCATTGCTGTTCCAACGGGCACCAAATCATACAGTTCTATTATTTTTCCAATACATTCCGTTTCTATATCTTCGTATGTTTGTGGTATTAAATTTTCATGTAATATTAACACGCCACCTTTCTCGTTAAATGTTTTTTGATCAACTGGTATATTATTCTCCTCTACATATTTCACTAACTTTTTCATACTTTTATCGTCTAATGTTTGCATTACAGGTAATGAATCATGCTCTACAATTTTTAAGCTATCTGTTTCTGCTGCATTTTTTATAATAGGCAGAAAACCTTGTACTATTTTCAGATTCTCAGTATAAGAAGTAAGCGTATTTTTGATATCCACGATATTATCATCTGTTATTAATTCCACCTCATCTTTTCCATTTTCCACTAAATACGTTACAGTATCCATTGGCACTTCAATAGTAAAATCTGGATTCTTCTGTAATCTATTCATTTGATTTGTCCCCTTGGTGACCACAATCCCTAATAGCCCTATTTCACAACCAAATGCCAAAAATATTATAATGAACATAAATTTTTTCTTATAACGTAATATGTTACGAAAAGCCATTCCAAAAATAATTCCAGTTCTTTTTATAATGAACATTTTCCCAAACTGATAATCTGATTGTTGTTCTCCCACTACTTCCTCATATTTTGCAGCCTCTATAGGAGTAATCATAGTCAATTTATATACTGCCAAAAGAGTTGCCCCAAATAGAGTTATAGCAACTAAAACAAGGACCACGATATATGCACTTAAATTAAATAATTTTAATTGACTATTTGCTTTATACTCCCCTAAATAAAGATTTTTAACCACATTGTTTAAAACACAATATTGTAGAACTATGCTGATTATTACACCACATAAGCAACTTTTCAAATAAATATCCCCTATTTGCATACATACTAATTTTTTTATCTGTCTATTAGTTGCACCTATTGTACGCAATAATCCATACTGTTTAATATCACTTCCCAGTGATATATATACAACATTATAAATCACTAAAAACAAACAAAAAAACACAGCCAAGACAAACATATACGCAAGCAAATAATTTCCAACCGTCCCTTCAATTGCTCTGTATTCTGCAGAATCATAGCTTATAATTCTTTGCTTATCATTGAGATTAATATCATTTTTTAATCTATTCTCTACTTGTCTTCCGCTTAGTCCCCAATCTTTTACATCAACCCATAATCGACATGGATATTGTGAAATACCAGCCTGTTTTATTCTATTCTTGCAAATATATGCGATTGAACTATCGGATAATTCATTATTATAACTATCATAATATCCAGATAAAACAAATTCTTGTTTACCTGTCATTTTTGTCGTGAAAATATCATTCCAATAAAAGTCTAACGTAATCTTCATTCCTATTTTGGGACTGCTAATCCCCAAATAGTCCAAAGTTTTTTTTGACATCATTATTTCATCAGTTTGTTCCGGATAATTGCCATAGAAATGTACAAAAGTAGGCTTTACCATATCTTCGTAAGCTGTTTCATCTAAAACAACACATTTGCTATATGAATACCTACCATTCATCAACCTTCCGCTCTCTTTTTCCTCTCCTACACTATTCACATAGGAAAGATCTTGTAGCTGTCGTTTTATTGTATCTGTTCCTTCTTCAATAAATGTTGAAATTGTTTTTCCATCTTGATATTGATTTTTCAACTTATCCGCTTGAAATTTTCCATGTATTAAAGAAATGATAACTAATGATACTACTACAACGCTCACTACGATACATTGTAAAATAATATTTCTTTCCCTGTTTTTTTTCTTATAAGCTCTTATCAGAGTATTTAGAGATTTTCTTACTCTACCATTATTCATTAGTAACCTCTCCTTTATTGCATATCTTTATAACTTATAAAATCAGTCAAGATTCCAATATTTATCTAGTGGTTGAGTATCGCTTTCCAAAAAGTCTATAATTTCTTTATCATCAAAATAAAAGTTTATCACTTTATGATTTTCAAACTCTACCAACGTAGGTACTCCCCCCAGCACAAATTTCTTTTCGGATAACTCCTCTTTTTTTATATTTGGATGAGTAGAAATAGCATACACTTTACCAGCTTCTTTTCCCTCATGTAGTGCTGCATAATTCTCATTTGCCCAAATGATTTTATAGTGGATTGGAGGATATTTTTCTTTTATCAAATTCTCATCTAATCCATCGTAAAATACAATTTTTCTGGTACTGTCTTTTTCTCCAATTTCGACATCGTATTTCTTTTCATGGGAATCCCAATCATAATTCCTAGTTCCTTTACATGCTTCTGCATCAATCTCATAAACCGCATTCTCTTTTTTAAATTGTTTTATATCATCCTCTATATTATCGCAATATGGACACTCTTTTCTATTGAAATATACATAAAAATGTCCTTCCTTTTCAAACAAGTCTTCTATAGAAGTAGAATATGCTATAGTTTCTTCTTTTACTTTTGGAAATAAAATGATTGCAGCTCCCACGCATATTATGAAAAATATACTGCACGCTATAGAAATTATAATATTTTTCTTTTTCATCTATTTCTCCTCCTCACCATATAATTGACGATACAATTTGCATTGTTCCTTTAATTGTTTGTCTGTCCCACGTGCTACTATATTACCTTTTTGAAGTACATAAATACAATCACTATCTGCAATGACATTTATTCTATGTGAAATTAAAATAAGTGTTATATCCCGAATTCCCTTAATATAATTCAAGATTTCCCTTTCACTTATAGAATCCATATTACTGGTAGCCTCATCTAAAATTAAAATTTTAGGATGACGTAATATGGCTCTAGTTAGTGACAATTTCTGTCTTTGCCCCTTCGAAAGGTTCTTTCCGCGCTCTTCAAGGACACTATCATACGCTCTTTCCATTTTACTTACAAATTGATGCACACCCATCTTACGTGAAATCTCAATCATTTCCTCATCTGATATCTCTTCATTACCCATTTTTAAATTTTCTCTAACACTTGCAGTAAACAGAAAATCTTCTTGTGATACATATACAACTGCTTTTCGAATTTCTTGAACCTCGAAATTTTGAAGTTCTGCACCATCAACATATATATGTCCTTTATCTGGAGAATAAAATTCCATAAACAATTTTGCTAAAGATGTTTTCCCAGATCCTGTTTCCCCAATAATAGCTACATTATCGCCTTTTCTTATTTTAATATTAATATTGTTCAGTATATTTTTCCCAGAAACAAAATGAAAATCAACATCTTTCAGTTCTATTTCTTCATCAAATTCAAATGGCTCTATACCTTCCTTTGTTTTCTCTACTTTAATACGTAACACACTTTCTAGACGTTCCATAGCAACATGGGCAGAATGGTATAATGGCTGTAAATTTACAATATCTTTAACCGGCGTTAATAAATATCCAATTAGAATATTATACGTAACTAATTCCCCTATAGATAAATTATTACCAATGATTTCAAGTGCTCCAATGCACAGTACAATAATCTCCCCCATACCACCTATTAAAACTTTTATAGCTGACTGTAAGTTTTCTGTACTTCCTAAGTTAAGAATCGTATCTTGCCATCTTTCTATTTTCTTTTTCCCATTATTGAAAATTGTCTTATTATACGTATACGCTTTAACCGTCAAAATCCCCTCAATAGAATCAATCAAATGTGAAGTCACACGTGCCTCTCTTGACATTTCCTCCGAATTTAAGACACTATAATATTTCCTAAATCCCACCATAACCAGAGTATATAAAAAGCACATCACAACTACCACAGCAAAGATTTTAATATTCAATACACACAAAATGATACTTACCGCAATTATAAACAACGCATCAATTGGTAAAACCAATATGCTGCTTACCAGTGCTTCTTGAACTCTAATAACATCCTGAAATCGTGAAATAAACTCACCATTTTTACGTTTTTCAATAGACATCACCTGCAAGTCCAATAAATGTTTATAATATTTCAGACTAAGTTCTAAGTTAAAAGATTTTGAAATATCCAATGATAACTTTGCTCTTCCCCAGTCTACAATAGTCTTAATCAATAGCATTAAAATAACCATTAGTGTCATAAATATTAGACTATAAATCAATCTATTGGGAATAACTGTGTCTATCAACGTCCCAAAATAGAAAGATGAAACAATTGATATTGCCATTGATATTGCTGAAAATAATATAATATATATAGTTCTTTTCCATTCCTTCTTTACTAATTCTATAAATTTATTCTCTGCAATCCGCATGCCTTCCTTTTTTTTATAAAATTCTTCCGTTGTCTGAAATAAGATAATAACTCCAGTCCAAAAATATGGCGAATCTTCTCCATATTCCGAATTAAAAAATTTTTTTCTGTCTACCTCTATAATACCGACAGCTGGATCTGCAATAACTACGCTATTCTTTTTTATTTTATAAATTATAATGAAATGTGCCAATCCATCTTCTTGATATACATGAGCCACACACGGCACTTCCAGCTCTTTTTCTTTAAAGTCTATGTTTTTTTTATATGCTGATGCAAATAATCCCAGTTTTTCAGAAATCCTACATACATCCCAAACACTCGTTCCTTCTTTGCTGGTTTCTAAAGCTTCACTTATCTCCAGTATAGGTATCTTTTTTCCATAATACCACGCTATACTTGCTAAACAAGCTGCAGCACAATCCATAGAATCATATTGTTTTATACATCTGTATTTCATACTGTCATCCATCCCCCTAATAAATAAAGAGGCGATGCAAGCTCGCCCCTTTGTTTTCTGCTTTAATATTTAATCTGCTGCTATTTTAGTATCCACAAACTTCATAGCAAAACTGAATGTATCTGCTTGCTTTATCTTTCTGTCCAGAATTCATTAGATTTTTAATTGTGGCTACCATATCATCAGCATTTGCTGGGCAACAGAAAAAATATCCATAATCAGAATTGCATTTTCCTCCTGTTACCATTTCCATTTCTTTTTTTGTCATTTTTTCCATTCCGTTCATATTCGCTTCCTCCTTAAAAATATATTTGATACTTAATTATTACTCCATAAAATAAAATTTTTCTACATTTTTTGCGTAGATTGCACTTTTTTATTTCTAGTTGGAATTTGATTAAATATTTGAGCTTTTTTACTATACTGGTATCACTTTTGGCACCTGAATTCCTATTGTAATCCCCATTTCCAATTTCCTTCTGTAATACCGGAAACTATGAAAAGAAAATTCTCCTGTTCCCCAAAATCGTCTAATTCTATGGATATAATATTCTTTTGACTTTGTAAATATCATCTTTTGCTTCCTATATAATAGATGTATAATTCGTAAAGAACACCTTGAAATTTGGGGATAATTTCCATTTACTTTCCTATATATATTTCCTGTTTTTCCTTCTGGCAAAACTACATTTCTTCCATGTATGCAGGACCATTCTATATATGGAATGTCTATACTTCTTATCCCTGTTTCCATTGCAATTCGCAAAAATAAGGCAG
>ONZS01001708.1_pt1 | contig 10295 bp, 9 predicted proteins | sample 1670921 | NCBI WGS metagenome assembly ONZS01 (sample SAMN06348104, study PRJEB24527) | human gut metagenome | biome: human gut; feature: ankylosing spondylitis patient; material: feces | host: Homo sapiens | place: China | collected 2015-10 | reverse complement strand
GGGAATGGTTGAGATACCAGCGGAGCTTGCCGAAGCCGTCTGATTGCTTGTAAAACTATCTAACAACGATTTTGCAAGAAAAAATCATCTTAATAGAGCTTTTTTGCTCATCATTTGATATACTGATAGACAAGATATTGAGATTTCCTTATCTGGTCTATGGAAAGGAGGATTATGATTACCGTAACAAAAAAAGACCTCATAGCACTAGGTTATGGAACTTCTTTCTCGGCAGACATCATAAAAAAAGCAAAAAAACTTATGATTGAAAAAGGGCATACTTATTACCAATCACGTAAATTGGACAGAGTACCCAAAGAAGCCGTGGAAGAATTATTAGGGATTACATTATCAGACACAAACGATTGATTGTACTTCTTGCATATCATGTAAGGAGAGAAATCATGGCAAAAGACCCTAGAGCTTTGGAAAAGTTGTCAAATTTAGCAGGTGTTCATCGTATTAAAATTCATGCCTTGCGACATTCACACGCTTCATTGCTTATCAGCATGGGCGAAAATCCTTTACTTATCAAGGAACGTTTAGGACATGAAAAAATACAGACAACACTCGGCACTTATGGTCATCTGTATCCAAATACGAATCTTGAAGTTGCTAAAAAGCTGACTGGAATATTACAAGTACAATCTGCTACTGAAAGCATTGCTAATTATACCAGCAATCAACATACAGCAATCTATCACAGAACAGTTGAAGAAAAATAATGCAATGAAAATGCAATCCTATAAAGGAAAAGCTGTAAAACCCTTGTAAACAAAGGCTTTACAGCTTAGCTCCAACTATTCAAACTCATTATGTCCCAGGTCAATCTTAACTTATTACAGTTAAGTTTCAGTTGGATATGGGGCATATTTCTATATCAATTACACTATTTATTTTGACCTACTGAATGGACGTTGCCAATCTGTTGCCACGAGATTATTATAGTTTGGATTAGGATGAAATGCAACAGATTCTTTAAAATTAGCACTGTTCAATATATTCTCTCAAATACTTAAACGGAAATGGAAGAACCGTATATTGACTATTACGCACAAATTCTACTGCCATCAACGGAAGAGCCTCCTCATATTCAAGTTCTTCTCCCAAAGAAATCACCTTACGCATACAACAAGCATTTGGATATGCTAATCTCTTACTCTTAGCCCCCACATAATATACAAATGTACGTCCATCTAAGTAGTCTTTCTCATTGTATTCGTACTTGATGTTTAAGAGATTTCCAATTTGGTAAGTCGCTTCAAATTCCCCTTTTCTCAGCTCGCCATCAATCCAGACTCCATACTTTTCATGTAAAAACCTATTGAATTTTGATGCAATCCCTGTGCGCATATTTAAAATCTTTTTCATTGCTTTCTTGGTAATCATTTCTGTTTCTGCAGCCACCTTACTTTTCCATTCAGAAATGCATTCCCTTGAATCAATATTATCTTTTTCAAAATCATCTATTGCTTCCAATAATAATTCTTTTGAAACTCTTTCTTTTGCATCCGTTTCCATAAGTGTATTCATTAATGCTGATATATTAGGCAATGTCTTTTCGCGTGTTAACAATATGGCATGAATATTATCAATATCCGAATACATTAATCCTTCTACCGGATTCTGTGAACCACGATGTTTGTCTTCTACAAAATCATATGCATAACAAATCTTGTTCCACTCTTCTGCTTCATCTTGATTACTATCACAAAATGTATCAAATTTCATTTCACCATTGCAATCAATTTCCAAACGATAATATTGGAAATAATTGAGTGCCTTTTTATTAACATGATTTATATGCGCTGCATTTTCACCGTATTTTGTTTTTATCTTCTTTCTAAGAACAAAGGTCCAATCTTTTCCAGAATCAAGTCTTTCCCAATCAAAAATTGAAATCATGCGTTCTCTTACATCACCTTTTATTATAAGTTCCTGAACAATCTTCTTTATATCTGGAGAACTTCCCTTTGTATTTGTAAAATGCTCGGCCTCTTCTGTTATATGCTGTACAATATATCCTTTTAAGTTATCACTGTGTGGATCATGCATCTCATTTTCAGCATAATATTCACCATCATGAATGATTCTGATATTATATGCTTCTTCCGAAAGATTTCCTACCACTGCCTTTACATGATAATACTTCTCCAACTCCTCTTGGAGCTTTGCTACAATATCCTTTGATACTTCAGAGTTATTTTCATCTACAATTACAACACCCTTTTTCTGTAACATTTCACCATATTCAAACTCTGATATTCCCCTCTTTTCCAAATTGGAGATATCAAATTCTTGTGCATCTTCCCTCTCCACAATGTCTATGGACATATATTTAGAAAGATTATCATTCACATCTCTTAAAAACTGCTCCATTACGCCCATCTTACTTTTCCTAAAATGTGCAATATCAGATATATCAAAATTATCTACTCTAAAGTGATTATGCGGCAAGGAACCTTCCTTGTATGTAATGACATTGGTATCTGTCTTTAATTTTTTTCTAAACTCACCAGTCTTTGAATCTATTACATACAATCCGTTACTTTCTCGATCATATCTCTTGAAAGTTTTATGTTCCAAATTGAGATACATCCCTGGATCAATAACAATCTCCAAGAATCTGATAAAATTCACCTTACCTGTTAATTTATCTTTATGTCTCCATGATGGGTCATGATAGAAAAGCTTACCTGTGAGATTATTATACATAAAAGCCTCATGCTTAGGCGTTCTCATTGAATTTATCAGGAGTTGTGCAAGTAATCTGTTTTCAAAATAAAAACATTTATTGCACTGCTCGCTATCAAACAAATCAATCCTTTGGATTTTTACATCCTCATACTCTTTCATAATACTTTCTTTAAATTGCTTTTCTGTCACCTCACCCTTACGGAACAGCACCAATGCAGTTGCGCCAAAGGTCCACTGAACTGCTGCCGCCTTAAATTCATATACTGCCGAATCTAAGATATTGTATTTGTAATAATCCTTATTAGACTTCTCGACCCTAAAAATATCAAAGTCAGCATCAATATTTTCTATATTGTAGGTAACATTAATTCTGTTAGTTAACATTTTCGAAATCCTCCTTACAAATCATATGTAAATTTTCATAACAAACTGTACCATCTTCTCTTATAAGCATCGGAATCTCCACCAAGCACTGATCCACTATGGCACTCGGCTTGTAATTTTTATCTGATACAACATTTATGATATAAACCCGTTTAGCCCCTATAGCCTCCAACTTTCTCAATATATCTTTTCTGATTTCGTCTCTATCCTGCACATATGTAAACTTCCAATTCTTAAAATCAACATACACATCATCAGATAGCTTATAATCGAAGAATTCAAAATATTCCGGCACTGTTATTGGTGATAATTCAATTCCCAATTCTCTTTTCAATATAAACTTACCAGCCACTTCGCCCAATGCACCTTTATAAATATTATGAAACAACACTGGACTAAGAAGATATTCATTCATTTCAAATTTCAATGCATATCCCATTTCTTCAAAATGAGCTTTCATTCCGGGATATCTAAGTATCGCCTGCAAACCGGATTCCTTTTCACTCATTTCATAAATAGCAACTTCATCAGAATTCCCCTTTATTTTAGCTCTTTTACTGTTTTTAAATGCCACCTTGTCGTTTCCAAAATCTATAGTAACATCATTGAAATCTGAATACTGTGAGTAAATATACTGGTTCCGCTTTTCTCCACTTGTAATATAAAGTTTTTGAAGATATTCATTATTCTGCCAGTCATATGTACTTGCCGTCGGATACTGTAATACCAACGACCTTAACTGTTCCCACAACTGCATACTTTCAGTAGTCCAATCCTTTGCCAACATTCTTCGAATCGTCCAAAGACCAACCGAGGATATCTTTTCCGCCTTATTAAGCATAAGGTTTTCGTCCGGAAGATAATCCTTTCCAATTGTCTCTCGCATAGATACAATTGCTTTCATTTCAGGTGATAATATACGTTTATTTATTTCACCAACATACAATTTCTCTAACAGTTCCGACTCAACAAACAAGTATATATTAGGACTCTTTACAAATGTTCTACACATACGCCCCACTGCTTGTAAAACCATTCGGCTAGCTTGCACAACTACACTCTTTAACTTATACAACTTGTTTAAAGTGAATTGGTCACTTCCTGTATAAGAACGAAACGCAAGCTTTAACATTTGGTCCTTTTCAGAATAATTCATTTCACCGTTCTCGTATAATTCCTCAATTTGAAACAACATCTGCAACAAATCATGAGATGTTATTGTCTCATCCTGATATGTATTTACTGTCATATTAGTTATATTTCCCAGATACAATGCATCGAAATCCTTATATAAGAATCTCTTGTCACCTTCGGTAAACTCTCCCAGTTGAACAACTTTTTTACCTTTCAGAATCTTATATTGTAAATTCTGTCCAGCACCTATAGTCTGATAAGATGACATAACAAATATCTTTTCTCCACATGACAATCGCTGCTGCAATTCTTCCTTATCCTGTTCAAAATTGTCGCTTTTCAAGAAACAAACACTACTATTACTCTGCTGTGTCTCCATCTGAGAGTATTCAAACAACTGCTGCAGAACGCCTTCATCCATGCCGGGATTGTTCTTTTTCGGCAATGCCATTCCCAAGTACAACATTGATTGAATATCTTCATTCCTATTAAAAATACACATTGATTGAAGTACATTGCAGTATCTTATTATCTGATATTCGTTATCTGTTATATTGGTGATAATGTTTGAAGCATAACGTGCAAATTCTGCATCCATAAATGTTTTGCAATAATCTTCTGCATTGAATCCTTGTATATTACTGCTGATTACTTCCCCATGTACATTTATCTCGCCATCTGCATAAGCGCTCCATCTTTTTTCTAATGCAGTTCTTGTTTTGTCCTTTAAATAACCCGGCGTCTTATGAAACCTGTCTTTTAACCGCTCCTTCAAATATCTCAAATCATAATTTCCAACAACTGTATCAACTTCAGCAGTTGCCGATATCCCAAACACAGTTGCTTTTCCTGCAAGGTATAACATGATTTTTTCAGGAGTATCATATACCTTAACAAATTTAAGATTTGTATTGTCATGATGAGAATCATTATCCTCAAATTCATAATACTCCATGCCAACTTGATAGAAGCTTCTATCCTCCAATATCAGTTCACGATTATTTCTAATCATTTGGCAAGTTTCACCCATCAACAAATCTCTTTGCTTATTAGCTAATTCTAATCTTTTTAGGATTGTACTAATAGCATTCTCCAAATTCATCGCATCCATGATACCGCTTCTGGAGCTATTTATAATTTCCATGTAATTTCTTGCCCATTCTATAGAAAATAACCTAAAATGCAAAAAAAATACATTAATCTCACGCAATAAGCTATATAACACAATATCCTTCTCTTTGTTTCTGTTCTTGAAAAAATCATCTTTCCCCTCAAAGAAAACATCAATACGATTGTCTTCTTTATTTAAGGATGAGCGGATATACTGTGCCCCTTCTTTTAAAACCGTATGGAATGAACCATCATTAAACAAGAAAATCTGTCTCTGATCCACTAAATCTTCTTTGGTTTTTATACTTAACCTTACATGATAATTCTCTGCAATTTTTCTTGCTTCATCCATTAGTGTTGTAAATGTATTTCTATTCCCTGATTTTTCAACCTCATCCATAGCTTGTCTCATACTGGAAGAAAAATCGTTTGGATTCAAAGTACGATATATCTGACGAAACAACTGTATATAGTCTTCCTGCATTGCCAATGACTTATCAATCAGCTCACTTTGTATAGTATCCTTCGTTGCATCAAATTCATCAATAACAATTACTGCGTTTTCTATTAAATCCGAATTCAAAAACTCATAACTGGAATCAATAAGAATAGAATTTCTCTTCATAAACTTACTGACACTCATTAATATTATTTTGTAATCGTCTGTAAATACTGCAGGATATAATTTCCCAATCCATTTATATTTAGCATCAGTTCTAATAGCATTTTTTCGCTGTGTCTTTGTTTGAAATCTATTCTTTAAACGTTTAGTAATTTCATATCGAAGCTGCCTGCCCCCTTCTGTTATTCTGTCAGCCAATTCTTTTATATATTCCTTATCAGCATATCTTTTTTCCACAGCATTACGATAAAGGGAAACATCCTTGCATAATTTAAGATACGCATCCGTTTTCATTTCCTCCGGCACTTCAATCCCAAGAATTTTTTCTACAACCTCATCAAAATTAGAGCGTAATCTCAATACATTACGCTTATAAAGCTCCTCACTCCCATATGCCGCCCTCAATGCATCTTCTGGTAAATTCTTATTTAAAGTTGTCAGGTAAATGATTTTGGTATCATCACCAATTAAATCCGCATATTCTTTCATTGCCCGTGCCGAATCATAAGTTTTTCCATTGCCCGTTGGTAATTCGCACATATACAAACCATGTTCATGTTGTTGCATAACATCTAATAAGTAATCTTTCAACACCAAACCTCCTTGTGGTTGCTTATTTCTTGCATGATTGGTAACAGTAAAATTATATATAATTTTATCATAGAACAGGAAAAGAATTGCCGCATATTTGCGTCAATTCTTTTTAGAATATATTTCCATATTTTGTTTTATCAAATCAGTCATAGCATTCCTAACACTCTGTGGTTCTAATACCTCTACATATTGTAATCCTAATAACCATCCAAGCAAGATAACAGACGCAACTGCATTAAAAGTAACTAATAACATACCCTCTGTGTATTCCGAAATTGTAATCCTCTTACCAAATTGATCTATAAAAGGGCCAACTAACGTATCCGGAATTCTCACAGTTATTACCTGTTCTTTTCCTGAAAACATACCCATCCGTCTTGAAACATATGTATTAGCATTAAAAATACGGAACTGACTTTTACCAGCTCTTGGTATATTGGACAACTTGATATTATCAAGTTTATCCACTCTATAATTTCTTTCACTTAATACACCATCTTTTTCTTTTACATCATAGCCATACAAATAATACCTATCATTTGCCCATATTAAAGCCCAGGGGTTCATGTTATATCGTCTATCCGACTTTTTTACCAACTTCTTATTTCTATCCCACACCATATAATCAAAACTTATCTGAACCCCCTTAGATAGAGCTTTCTGAATCAAATTTACATTATAGAGAATTTTCTTATTCTCTGCTTTTGCAATATTAATCCCTAACACGCTTCTATCCAGTTCTTCCGCATCATACAGACTCATAGTAGATTTCAATTTATCAATCATTTTGGTGGCAATACTTTTCTCAATGAAATTAGACGCATTAACGGAATCAATAATAAGTTTCATCTCTTCCTTTTCCAAAAGTCTGTTTCCAATGAAATAACGAGCATTCCTTCCACGACCGGAAATTACATCTACCCCTAATTCATTTCTTAATTGTTTTATATATCGCAGAATACTGTCTTCACTACAGTAATAACCTTCTGCATCCATGTGAACCAAAATATCCTGCATAGAAATCTGATGTTGTTCGTCTGTATATGCTGTCAGAATCTTATATAATGCCAGTACTCTGTTTTTTCCGAAATCACTCACAATTTACCTCTTTCTTTTATTCAACAAGATCAATCTTATGTCTTTCACACCATTGCCTTGCTATTTTTTCATAAGCTTCATCACGATATTGGTACCACTGTTTCTCCAGATTCAAGTCATACAATTTATCCTTAAATCTTCTAAAAGCGCCTCTTCCCTGGATTGCCCCTGCCAATACATTCTGATTCTTTCCCTCCGGAAGCTCGTATATAAACTCTTCCATTATTCGATACTCGTTGATATCGTATTGTCCCGGTAACGGTATATAATCCTCAACAAATCCCTCTTTGATATTTTCAAAAAGTTCCGGATTGTCCTCACCATCCACCATTCCATCAAACAACATCAGAACTTTTTCGTTTTGGACTTGTTAATTCGCACCGCTCATTTACCAATCCAAATGAAATCTTTACCATCAAAGCTATTCCCTATCCACCTAAATTACTTATAATACCTTCTCTCCTTCACATTCAAAGGTATCCCTCAAAAGAATCCTGTATTCTCTTCTTTGTGTATTTATTCTCAACTTCTTTTAATATGTACATCGACAATTCATTTAGCGAACGAGTAAGTGCTACATAAAGCTTATTCTTGGTCTTATTCATCTCGGTATTATCGTCAAATAAATATGCCGCCAAATCGTTAGTAAGAATAAACAAACACTTCTCACCCTCCATTCCCTTTATGTAGTCTATTGATTTTACAAAAATCTTATCTTCCTGTTTTATTGGGCTTTCGTCTTCAAAAATATTTATGATAATGCCATATCTTCTTGAATCTATTTTTTCACACTTGCTCAGTAATGCCATTGCATCTTTTTTCTTTCCCGTATTCCTGTACTTTTCAATCATCTTCCCAGCATAATAATACGCTACTTTTTTTACTGTCAGAGTATCTTTGGTTGGATGATTCTCAGACAACAATGGTTCAAGCTCTTCCGCTAAATTCTCTCTCATATTATTTTTCTTGTAGTCATGCGTTTCATATACCCCTTGCTTCTAGGATATATACATCAAATCATATTTTTGACTTTCAATTAACGTGCGACAATCAATTTCACTTTCATAATATATTGACAATTGTCCGGAATCTTTTTCAGATTTCTGTTTTTCATTTTCATCTACTAAACAATTTGACAGTTCTAAATGTAATTGCGGACATCTATGGCATTCCGATATATATCTAACATTTTGCTTGTATATAGACATAAGATTCCTTAAGCATTTAAAACCTTTTAAATCCTGTTTTGGATCTCCCATCAGCAACATGGGGATTCCCATTCTACTTAATTCTTCTATAATTTCTTGCATATGCTTATCTATATCCTGTGCTTCATCTATACAGATTGCGCCGCAATATTTTGCAATTGCATTTTTAATGATTACTCTGCCATCCTTTATACTTTTTGTGTCCTTTGATTTTTTACATAACACCCATTTAGCATGTTCAGGAATTACTGTTTGGTGAAGTACATTCAACTCATCAAGTCTTTTAATCTTTGCATTTTTATACTTTGCATCTTGGGGTAAATCCGAAATAGAAATTTTTTCATATTTCTTTCCATAAAGTAAATGATAATACGGTTTTATTATTTCTCTATACAGAAATGAATGAATCGTACTCACTATTATATTTTCCGGGATTTGTACATAATGTTCACATAATTTTCTACGAATGCAATCTACGGCACTATTAGTAAACGCAACGCAAAATATTTTCTTATTCTCATCTATTTGATTACGAAGAAGTATTATTTTATCTGACATCTTTGTAGTCTTTCCTGCTCCGGCCCCCGCTATATTTATTTCCACTTTATAACACCTCTTCCTGCTCTTGAGAAAGAAAATCTAATACATCTTGAATATGTTTGGGCATTTGAAATCCTTCTAATCCACCACTAGCTAAATCCTTACAAATAGTAAACATATCTGATGCTTTTGCATTTTTCCATGCTTCTGTAAGCTGCTCAGCTGTCATATTACTCCAACCGAAAACTTCTCCATATTTTTCCTTCAAAATATTAAAGTTGTCACCAGTATTTACAATTTCCGGTTCTAAGGTATAATACTCTGTTGTCCTAACACATATTTCTTTATCATCATTATACTTATCATGTCGTTTCTTTGCATCAGGTTGGTCATCATAATCTCGTATAATGCCCAATTTGTTACCTGAACCTTCATTGATTTTTTTCCAAATATTCATTATTTTCTCAAATCCCTTATGGAATGATAGCAATTCAATCTCACTCAAAGATACTTGCGAGTCAATATAAGAGCGAATTAGTAATTCTTCTGATATTCCCTCAAACAAAACACATTTCTTAGAGAAAAAAAGCTTAAAAATATCCAAATTAGGATTCTTTGCTAAATATGCTATATCTTCATCTTCTAATTCGTCAACAAACGAAAATGCTTTTCCCTTATGTAAAACCACCACATTTTTCAAATTCATTTTATTAATAAATTCAGTACTATGCGTGGAGTAGAATAACTGAACAGTTTTATTCTTATCTGTAAATGCTTTTAGAAAACTGACCATCAATCTAGTATACTGTATTATTGATATTTAATTAATTTTATGGTCTGACAAACCGTTTCATGATATACTAAAAAGAAACGGCGGTGATTTTAGATGGCAAGACCAAAAAAATATA
>ONZS01001704.1_pt1 | contig 10310 bp, 9 predicted proteins | sample 1670921 | NCBI WGS metagenome assembly ONZS01 (sample SAMN06348104, study PRJEB24527) | human gut metagenome | biome: human gut; feature: ankylosing spondylitis patient; material: feces | host: Homo sapiens | place: China | collected 2015-10 | reverse complement strand
CCCTAATCTGTGTCATTGTCTGCCCCGGCTTATCGCTCTATCTTTGCAACATCCGAATGAGAAACGGTTTATTCACCTAAAATACAAACGACAATGGAAACAAAGAAATTGCACTTTGAGACTCTACAACTTCACGTTGGACAAGAACAACCCGACCCGGCAACTGATGCCCGCGCCGTACCTATCTATCAGACAACTTCGTATGTATTTCGTAATTCGGCCCATGCGGCAGCCCGCTTTGGCTTGCAGGACCCGGGGAATATTTACGGGCGGTTGACGAATTCCACCCAGGATGTGTTCGAGAAACGTGTGGCGGCTCTGGAAGGCGGTGTTGCCGGATTGGCCGTAGCCTCGGGTGCGGCAGCCATCACTTATGCCTTTGAGAATATCACCCGTGCAGGCGACCATATCGTGGCAGCTAAGACCATCTACGGTGGAACGTATAATCTGCTGGCCCACACATTGCCTGCCTACGGGGTTACCACTACTTTTGTGGACCCGGGCAATCTGGACAATTTCGAGAAAGCGATTCAGGAGAATACCAAGGCAGTATTCATTGAAACGCTGGGAAATCCGAATTGCAACATCATTGACATTGATGCCGTTGCTGAAATAGCACACCGTCACCGGATTCCTCTGATTATAGATAACACCTTCGGTACTCCTTACTTGATTCGTCCCATAGAGCATGGGGCAGATATTGTAGTCCATTCGGCAACGAAGTTCATCGGAGGGCATGGTACGTCCTTGGGTGGTGCTATTGTAGATAGCGGCAAGTTCGACTGGGTGGCCTCGGGGAAGTTTCCCCAACTGACGGAACCGGACCCGAGTTATCATGGAGTACGTTTCGTCGACGCTGCCGGTCCTGCTGCCTATGCCATCCGTATCCGTGCCGTATTGTTGCGTGATACCGGTGCCACAATCAGTCCTTTCAATGCTTTCATTCTGTTGCAAGGATTGGAGACGTTGTCGCTTCGCGTGGAACGTCATGTGGAGAATGCCTTGAAAGTGGTTGAATTCTTGAAGAAGCATCCCAAAGTGGTTGCCGTGAACCACCCGTCCCTGCCCGAGTATCCTGACCACGCGCTTTACGGGAAATACTTTCCGAATGGAGGCGGTTCTATCTTTACGTTTGAGGTGCGGGGCGGTGTGAAGGAAGCGCAGACGTTTATTGACAGTTTACAGATATTCTCGTTGCTTGCCAATGTGGCTGATGTGAAATCCCTGGTTATCCATCCTGCCACCACTACCCATTCCCAATTGAGTGCACGGGAATTGGAAGAACAAGGCATCAAACCGGGCACGGTCCGCCTCTCCATCGGGACAGAACATATCGATGATTTGCTGGACGACTTGTCCCAGGCATTTGACAGAATTTAAAAGAATAACAGTATACGATAGAATGAATATTGCTGTATTATTGTCGGGAGGTGTAGACAGCTCCGTGGTGGTACATCTCCTTTGCGAACAAGGTTACCGTCCTTCTCTATTTTATATCAAAATAGGGAGGGACGATGCCGATTATATGGACTGCTCTGCGGAAGAGGATATGGAGATGGCTTCTGCCATTGCCCGGCGTTATGGATTATCGTTGGAAGTAGTGGACCTGCACCGGGAGTATTGGGACCAGGTGGCGGCTTATGCCATTGATAAAATAAGACGTGGCTTGACTCCCAATCCGGATGTGATGTGCAACAAGCTGATAAAGTTCGGGTGCTTTGAGCAACGTGTGGGGAAGGATTTCGATATCACGGCAACCGGGCACTACGCCACTACGGTGTTGAGGGATGGAAAGACATGGCTCGGTACCGCTGCCGATTCCGTGAAAGACCAGACCGACTTTCTGGCACAGATAGATTATCTGCAAGTTTCCAAACTGATGTTTCCATTGGGCAGACTGATGAAGAATGAGGTTCGTGACATAGCCCTGCGTGCCGGATTGCCCAGCGCCAGACGTCGTGACAGTCAGGGCATCTGCTTTCTGGGAAAGATTGATTATAATGATTTTGTGCGCCGTTTCCTTGGCGAAAGGGAAGGGGATATTGTGGAGTTGGAAACGGGTAGAAAGTTGGGCAAGCATCGGGGCTATTGGTTTCATACCATCGGCCAGCGTAAAGGATTGGGGTTGGGTGGAGGACCGTGGTTTGTTGTCCGCAAGGATGTGGAGGAGAATGTGATTTACGTGTCCCGCGGATGTGATACGGCATTGCAATACGGCTATGAATTCCGTATGTACGATTTTCATTTCATTACGGATAATCCCTGGAAGGGAGCGCAGGAAGAGGTGGAGGTGACTTTCAAGATACGCCATACGCCGGAGTTTGTCAAAGGCAGGTTGCAAAAGGAGGCGGAGGGTTACCGCATTGTTTCGGAAGAAAAGCTGCAAGGCATTGCTCCGGGCCAGTTCGGAGTGGTGTATGATGCTGATGCCCGGCTGTGTGTCGGGAGCGGGGAGATTTATATATAATATTCCACCAAGTCTACGATGCCTGCCTTCATGGCATATTTGGTGGCTTCGTGCGCATTGTTTACACCCAGTTTCCGGAAGATATTCTTCCGGTGGCTGTTTACCGTATGGAAGCTGAGGTTTCGTTCGGCAGCTATTTCTTTGGTTGTTTTCCCCAGGGCTATCTCTTTTAGGATGCTCCGTTCGGCAGTAGTCAGTAAATCATCTTTGATGGTAGGATGAGTGGGGGAGGAGGAACCGTTGCCTGCGAGCAGCAGGTTACTGACGTGATTACAGATGAATCGCTCCTTGCGTGAGGCGCATTGTAGTGCGGTCAGTATCTCTTCTTTGGAATTATCCTTCAGCGCTACGCCGAATGCCATGCTGCTGAACAATACCTGGCGCAGGAACGGTAGGCTCAATTCGTCGGAAAAGAGTAGCCAATCGGCTTCCTTGAAGCGTTCGTGAAGTACCATTAGCTCTTCGGCTCCCGAAAAATCAAAAAGGGTATAGTCCAGAATGACAACGGCGGTGGGATGCAGGCGTAGTTGCTGTATCAGTTCTGCCTTGTTGTCGGCTTCCAGCAGCAGGGAGGTGTCTTTCTGTCTGCCCAATAGGAACATCATGCCTGCTTTGGTGATATCTTGATTGTCTGCAATGATAAATTCTCTCATGACATTGGTATATAAAAAACTCCGCTACAAATGTACACTTTTTAGTGTGATTTGTGGCGGAGTGGGAATATATATATTTATATAAGGGTTTTACCAGGAACGTCCCTTGAATATGTTGGATTGTTCCAGCGGAACCAGGTTCCCGCTCAAAGTCATGGTGTTGGAGTTGAAGTTCGGGCTGATGGTTACGGTTGCGTTGTTCCCGCCATCGGTCAGCGTAAGGAATATCTGGGCGGAAATGCCGATACCCTGGATGCTGAAGTTACAATTCACGTTGCCCCGTTTGTCGGTAGTCATTTGGATGTCCGATACGGTTCCGTCTACTGTTACACCGCCAATGCCGTTAGGACCTGGGTATACGGTGTTGAAGGCTACCTGCACGGTGCCACGTCCTTGGTTGACCAATACGAAGTTGGTGTTGGAGTTTACAAATGCGGTCTGTCCGTTGCGGAACATCACTTGGTCTGCCTCCATTACGAACTGGTGAGCTTTCAAGGCCGCCATTGCGTCATCGTACGAAATGGCATCCTGTGCTTGTTCTTCAGCTTTCAGGCGTGCACGTTCTGCGTCTCTTTGGGCTTTACGGTCTGCGCGCTTTTCAGCTCTACTCTCTTGTGCATACATGGTCGTTGTTGCCATGCTTACCAATACTACTGCTGCTAATGCAATAAACTTTTTCATAATCGAATCTTTTTTTGTTTAGGTTTAAATAAATTGTTCGTTATAAGTTTATTGCAAGAACAATGCCTATCCAGGATTGTTCACCGGTTTTTTAATTATTTTATATCCGATAGCAGCAATAAAGATACTCATTACCGGACTGATAAGGTTGAAGAAGCAATAGGGAAGGTAGGTCAGTGTGGGTACACTCAAAATGGTGGCTTGCGTCATGCCGCAGGTGTTCCATGGGATAAGCGGGGAGGTGACGGTAACGGCATCTTCCGTGGTACGGCTAAGTAGCCGGCTTTCGTAGCCTTTCTTTGCGTAAACGTTGCTGAACATGTTTCCGGTGAGGATAATGCTGATGTACTGGTCTGCCGTGGCAAGGTTCAGGAACAATCCGGAACATACGGTGGATGCTACCATGCTGGCTGTATTCTTCATGAAGCGGACGAATAGGGAAGTGATGCTTCCTAGCATGCCGCTTCATGGCTCCACCGAAACACATGGCGCAGATGATGAGCCAGATGGTATTCATCATTCCTGCCATACCTCGTGTGGCAATCAGTTCTGTCAACATGTCACTGTCAGTTTGTAGACTGGTACTGCCATAGAATGTCATCATTATCCCTTTGAACATATTCCCACCTTCCGCTATCTCATTCAGTAGTCCCGGTTGGAAGATGAAGGCGAATATCCCTGCCAGCAGAGTGGAGAGAAAGAGTGTGATGACGGAAGGCACTCTCCGGGCAATCAGTATTCCCGTAATCACGGGAACAGCCAGTAACCAGGGAGTAATGTTGAATTTGGCGTCCAATGCTGCCGTAAATTCCGCGATCTGTTGTGTATTGTTCGTTTCGTGTGTGAGTCCCATTACTGTAAAGATGACAAGGGTGATGAGGAGAGAGGGGACGGTGGTGATCATCATATAGCGGATATGGCTGAATAACGGTGTTTCCGTTACGGATGAGGCAAGGACCGTGGTATCCGATAACGGTGAAATTTTGTCTCCGAAATAGGCTCCCGAAATGATGGCACCGGCTATCCATCCCTCTTCAAAACCTTGTGCCTTACCTATGCCCAAAAGGGCGATACCGATGGTGGCGATAGTGGTCCATGAACTTCCCGTCATTACTGATACCAATGCACAAATAATGCAGGTAGAAGCAAGGAAAAAATTCGGATGGATAATCTGCATACCATAATATATAAGGGTAGGTACCACCCCACTTATCATCCATGTGCCGCTCAAAGCACCGATAATCAATAGAATAATGATAGCTGTGGCAACACCTGAAATGTTGTTGGTGATGGCAAGTTCATAATCTTTCCAAGGGATGCGGTAGAAAGTCATGCCGATAAAGACACACATACCAGTGGTGGCAAGCAGGGAAATCTGGCTTCCTCCACTCAAGGCGTCACTTCCGAAAGTATGGATGGTGGCGAACAGCATTCCTACGAGAAAAGCGATGGGAAATAGAGAAACGAGTGGAGAGGGTATTTTCTTTGCTGAATTCATAGGGTTGTTTTTGACTATGCTTGGTTGACGAATCTATTATCAATCTGTCGTTTATAGTTTGATGCGACAAAGGTATAACAATTCTGTTCAATATCTTCCTTATCCTTTGCATGACAAATAAAAATTATCAAATCTTTGCGTTTGCTTGGAAAAATGATAGTATCCTTGTTATTTCTTGCTGTAAAGGGTGATGGACAACGATATTATTGTTAAAATAACGCCGGTGCCGACCACGCCACTCCATCCCCAAGTCTGCCAACTGCTTCCTGCAAGGAAGGTACCCAAAGAGCCGCCGATGAAGTAAGTGGTCATGAAAATCGTATTTACCCGATTGGAGGCAGACGGGTAGATGTCGAAAATACTGGTCTGGTTGCTGAGTTGGATACATTGCATGCCTATGTCTATAAGAATGACACCGGTAATGATACCTGCATAGTTGTTTCCGCAGAAAAAGAGCGAGGCCCATGCAAGCAGAATCATTCCGCAACCGATAAAGTTGAAATTGCGTATGCCTACCTTTTTTACATATTTTCCTACAAAAGATGCGGTTAAGGCTCCGGCAATGCCGCAGAGCCCTAGTATGCCGATGACATCGCTGGATGCATGGAACGGGGCTTCTCCCATTTTGAATGCAAGGCAGGACCACATGGCAAGGAATGAGCCAAAGGCCAGTCCTGCACGTATCGAGTAGATTCGTAGAGAGGGGTATTCTCTTACTAATGAGAAAAGAGACTTCATCAGCCCGGAATATTTGCCTTGGAAAGTCGGTTGTATGTCCGGTAGTACCTTTAATACAACGATAGCGCATAGTAACATCATTCCAGCGGCGATGAAGTACATTTCACGCCAGCCAAGCACTTCACCCACAAATCCGCTGACAACACGTGATGCAAGTATTCCAGTCAGTAATCCTGAGATGACGACACCTACATTCCGTCCCTTGTTTTCGGGGCGTGAGAATTGCGAGGCAATCGGTACAAATATTTGGGGTATCATGGAGCAGATGCCGGTAATGAGTGATGCTGCCCAGATGATGTAGATGTTCGGTGCCATGGCAATGGCTAGAAGGGAAAATATGAGTAGGAAGAAATTCGTTAGGATGATATTCTTGCGTCGATAGAGGTCTCCTAATGGGACGATGAACAATAATCCCAGCGCATATCCGATTTGTGTAATCATGGCAATGAGGTTCGTTTTGAATTCAGAAACTTCCAATTCATGCCGCATGATATTAAGCAGGGGTTGATTGTAATACAAGTTGGCTACGGACACGCCAGCTACGATAGCAAGTGTCCAGAGTATATGTGCCGGTAATCCTCCGTTTTCTTTCAGTTCTTGTTTCATGCTGCAAAGATAATGTCTTTCTGTTTCATGCGCAAGATATGTGAGTATGATAAGAATATGTGTGAAGTGGTATCATCTTTTTAGCCTTTCCGTTTGTTATACTATTATTTTGTTTGAGAATAATTGATTGGAGCTATCTTGGATAAGCGGAATGTTGTATTGATATTTAAAGATACGTTGGGCATGGGAAATGAATGGTTTAGAGAGTTGCTGGGTATGAAATACAGGTGGACGAAATGCAGGCTCTTCTAGCAAACGAGGGTTGGTAAGGTGAATTCGATGACTCAAGGAACCTACCGTTCCCCCATTAGACCGCCTCCTGATGACATACTTGGGATTATCCTGCTATTGACTGAAAACTCGGGTATATATTAGTATGAATCATTATTACTTAAACTTATAATAGTATGAAACATTTATCGATAATAATAATAGTAGTGTCATTATGCGTTTTCCTGCTATCCATCGGCGTATATCATAAGGTTCCCTGGTCTGTTCTGCCAATAGTGGCTAGTGGAATCTGTATATTATGTTGGCTTTTGTTCCATTTACTCTGTATCAGTGAAGAAAGAGATTTACTGAAAGAGGGAAATCAGTATTTCATTGATACCTTTCAAAACATACGTAATCCCATTTCTTTGATTAAGACACCGTTAGGGGCAGTTTACGAAGGAGACTGTCCGGAAGACATAAAGAAGGAACTGGCTGTTGCACTTCATCATATAGGCGGGCTGGAGCAGCACTTGATAGCGTTGATGGAGTTGAAACGACTATTTGGCAATTCTGGTAGCCTGGTAGTTGCAGAACATGAAATCGGCGCATTTATGAGGAAGAAAGTGTCTTTTTTACAGTCTCATGTGGCCGGGTTACAGATGAAGCTGGATTTGGTTCCGGATTTTGACTATGCAAGCGCTTGGTTTGATCCGGGAAAGATATCTCCGGTTATCGACCGGTTTGTATTGAGTGCCATCGAGTGTTCTCTGCCGGAAACGCATCTCTCGATGCAGGTTTCGTTGAAGGGAGATTACTGGGCAATCAGGATTAAGGATACAGGCAACAAGCGATTTCTGAAATGTTGCAGATGGTACTCGTCGCGGCTTCCTATTCTGCGACCTCTGCATGGCAAGCAGTATGGCATGGGCGGTGTGTTTTTTGACAAGTTGATGAATATATGTGACGGGAAAATACTGACTTTGGAAAAGGAGGCTCTGCTTCGATTTCCCATAAGATGTTCGTGTGCGGTTTCGGGGGGGGATACATCCTTAAATATTCCGGACACTTTTCAGGTGAATGAGTCGGAAATAGCTTTCCATGGTTTCTCGAAGAAAAAAAATATGGATAGACCTTTAGTGATACTTGCGGATAATGACAAGGGATTCAAGGATTATCTTGAGAAACGTTTATCGGAATGTTTTGTAGTGAGGAGCTTTGATGACGGTCAGGAAGCATTGGAGGTAATATGTGAAGAGTATCCGGATTTGGTGATTTGTGATATCATGTTGAAAGGTATGAGCGGTGAGGAACTTTCTTCTAAACTGAAGACGTCGAGGGACACCTCCTTTATTCCGGTGATATTGATGGGGGCGCACATTGATGTGAAACGGCGGGAAAAGCGTTGTTCTTCTCAGGCTGATCTCTTTGTATGTAAGCCCTTTAATCTGGAGGACCTTAAAGTGGAAATATCCATATTGATAAATAATAGCCGTTTTCTTCGGAAGACATTTCTTCAGAAAGTTTTTGGAGAAGATTTTTTAACGAAACCTATGGAGCGGGCTCAGCAGGATGCCAATCTGGCATTTTTGAATGAAGTGAAGCTTTACATTATGGAGAATATGGATAAAGAGGATTTGACAGTAGATGATATTGCCTCCAGGATGTGCATGAGCCGGACAACCTTTTATAATAAGTGGAAGTTGTTGACGGGAGAAGCACCCAAATATTTGATTTCGAGAATCAGGATGGAGAAGGCACGGGAACTTTTGGAAAGCGGAAAATTTTCTGTGACTATGGTTGCTGAAATGGTGGGTATGCGAAATCTGAAAAACTTCAGAGGCAGGTATAAGGAGTATTTTGGAAAAACACCGAAGGAGTTTATGAAAAAAGTATGATATTTATCTGAAGAAAACTTTCATAGAAAGGCTGTCACATATTAGATAATGGACAGCCTTTGTTTTGAAATGGGAGATAGGAGAACTGAACATCCTAAGCTATCTATAAAGGAAAATCTCTCATCGTTTTCGTTTTGGGGATAACTGGGTATATATGATTAGCTTTACTTGCCGATGCAGCATATTTACATCACTGATTATCAGCGACTATTCATTTTAATCGGTACAACCTCTGTTTTGACAAATACAAAGAATGTGTGGACAAATGCAAACCATTGTATTTCATGGTTTTGCATATACGTGTTGTACCGCCTCTTCTCAGCTCTTTTGTGGAATGTCCGCTATCAGATTCAATGTATTGGATGATAGGGCATTTCCGCAGGTATGTTCCAGAACGCTTGTTAAATGCAAAGGTAGTGGTTTTCTTGGGATTTCTGTGGTTTACGGTTGATTTTTATTCTTTGAAGGGTGTTGGATGGTGGAAAATTGGTCATAAGACCGGCTATCTTTTGTGGAATATTTATGATTCGCTTGAAAAAGTGTGGGGAAATAGGTGAATTCGTTGGAAAAAGTGTAACAGATCTGATTTGTTCACATGAAAAAGTGTTGAATTATATATGTGGTAGTATCTCTTAAGGTACAGATAAATTATACCTTTTCTAATATAATATCATGTCTTACGAGGGGTGGCAAAATCCCTTTTTGAAAAAATACCCCTGTCACAGTTATCTGTACAGGGGTAAATCTTATTATCAGGACATTATGACAAGTTTTAAATCTACTAATAGAAAATATCTTATAATCTTATTCATTTGGTTTCATAAGTAATATTTAATTCTTTGAATATTCGCAGTAAATTTTTCTCGGATTTCTTTACGTCTGTACGATCAGAAGCTGTTGTCGTAGTTTCTAAATATGACTTTAATCGTTTTAATATCTCAAAGCATGACTGTATAAATATTTCTTGTTCTTTATGACTTAATTCTTTATAAAAGCGCTCATAGAATGGATAATAATTTTGTGCTACACGATAGGGGTAGTATCTAACTTCTGTTTTATGTTTAGGATCCATTAGTATAGAATGTGCATAACTAAATGCTTGCATGCATGTTGCTTTTGTTCCAAACTTTATTTCATTTTCTATAATAAAACGAGCATAGTGATTATCTATTTGATAGGTATCAAAATTCTCTATTTTTTTAGCAAAAGAATATGCTGTATCAAAATATATTTGTGCTTGTTCATAATCATATTCAGATAATTTTACAATGGCATATTGAAGCCAAAAATGTGGATTCTTATTGCACGAAGAAAGTGGCTTGATGTTTTCATAATACCTCAATATATTATGTTTATAGTTTGCATCATCTTTGTTTATGGTTTGTTGTATGTTGGTAAACATCATCATATTTTTTAAAATTCTTTTTATTTTTTCGTCATGACGATGTGCATTAAGATTACGGAAGATAGATAGCATAACATCCACAACGATTGTTGAATCAAATATTTGTTGTAATAAGACTTGGGATATTATTGAAGATTTTGATTTTATTGAATAG
>ONZS01001683.1_pt1 | contig 10507 bp, 13 predicted proteins | sample 1670921 | NCBI WGS metagenome assembly ONZS01 (sample SAMN06348104, study PRJEB24527) | human gut metagenome | biome: human gut; feature: ankylosing spondylitis patient; material: feces | host: Homo sapiens | place: China | collected 2015-10 | reverse complement strand
TTTTAAAGCTAATAATGAAATGGATATACTGAAGCAGTTAGAAGAAGGCAAACCTTTCTCTGGTAGAAATGGTGCTTTTACTGGAAGAGTTGAACCACAATCAATAGAAGGCGATACTCTAAAAGTTATATGTGATAAGAGTGGCACAAGATGGCATGAGAACTACAGCATGTTGTTTGGGCGTTTGAACGTGGAGATTATTTCTTCTTATGAGTAAGTGTGATATATCTAAATGTAAGGCTACATGTTGCTATAATGCACCATTGCCTAAGAATTATCTAACTGCTTTAAAGAACAGAATAGTAACTCCTGTTAAGGAAGTGATTGTTATAGATAACGAAGGTTTAAAAGGACCTGAAATGTGTTATCCAATAACTGACCACGACCCTATGAAAAATAAATGTCCATTTTTAACTGATAATTGTAGATGTAATATATATGACCGTAGACCACCAATCTGTAGAAAGTTTGGAAATGGTTCAGAGCCTTTATTAACATGTGCATTCTTAGTTCCAGAAGAACAAAGAGCAGCAGTAGAGGCTGGTTATAAATCTGCAATTAACAAGTTGACATCACCAACTGCATGGGAGTTAGCCAAAAAATATGTAAAATAGTATGCCAAAGGATTACGCTCTAAGAAAGTTACACTCTAAAGAAGAGAAAATCATCTTCTGTGGATGCGATGCTATAAGCGGTTTATTAATACATTACCTACTTGATGAATTGTTTGGTAGAGGTGAATACAAGATATTACATCACTACGATTACAGAAAGAATGGGAATGGACTATTGATGAGCCAATACCTGACAAGGATATTATTAAGGAATGGTTCTTCTGTGAACCTGAGAGGATAATAACTACTTGTTGGGATTACGAGAGGACTCTCAAAGCTGTAGAAGATGCACAGATTAGCAATGTGCGTGTCTATGAGTTTTGTAAGTATAAACACATAACTGACTTACCGTTCTAATGTTAGTACCCAAGTAGCTGCTGATGACCCCATAGAGGAACGTCAGATAGCTAAGGAGAAATACTCATCGTACAAACGACCAGGAGTTGAGCCAATTACTATAGTTAAAACATATGTAAAAGGTAACATACGATATTGGGAAGAATGTACACCAGATGGTATAATAGTTAGAATTAGTAGTAGGGAAATAACTCACAGTGCAGGAGTATAACTGCACTAACTGGGCTTGTATGGTTTTGATTTGGGATTACGAGTTATAAGGACGTGTAGAGTTCGTACCAACTCTTATAAAATGATACACAATTTTAAGTGGCAACACTGAAGTAAGAATAGCAGCGTAAGCTGTGGCTTATCAATAATCTATTGATTAAGTCGGGTTAATGGAGAAGACCTAGAAACAGAAGAGGTGTGGGAAGAAGCATTATAGAGCAGCCTACTTAACTTGAAAGCCAAAGGTTAGTAAAGCTGAGATTCTCTAAACTGTGTATGGTAGGGACGCAAGGGTTATTACCTAAAAGTGCTACTCGTTCTTCAACGTAAATGAAGTGGTGGAGAGCTAACTTCGGTCAGCCCAGTTTGATAGTTTGTAAATAAGTGGTTTCCATAGTAATATGGTTCGTAATAGGTTTGGACTACTTTGTAGTTGGGTTCCTAACTTATAAAACTATCTATATGCTAGAACTCACTAGCTGATGTAATAAAAATGAGACACACGTTATCCTTGTAATAAGGGTTCTAAAGACGGCGGTTCGACTCCGCCCAAGTCCACATTTTAAACTATAAACAAAGGATATTACCAAAGTTCTAATTAGCAAAAAACCTGGTTACTTAATGGGTGGGGAGCTACATAGTAGTGATGTATGGAGACCTCTTAGAATATTTACTAAGGACCGTATATACTATGGTAATGTTAATGAGTGGGGCGGCATCACCGATGCGGGGAATAATTGGCAGGGAGCTTTTACTCTGAAACCAACTACCCCAATATATGAAGTGTATACACTTGACGGATGGAAGGAAATAACAGCTAAGGAATATGAAATCCTTATTGCAATTTCTAAGGTATCTGTAAGAGTTGCAACTAGGAGAAACTGTATAGAAGTCACAGATTTGATTGGCTTCTTCTAACAGATATGTTTAACTAATCGACAATTTGAAATGGGACAAAAGACTAAGCGTAATTATGGCAAGATGACAGCTGAAGAGCTATCAGCTGCTGTAAATTTAGTAAAGTCTGAGAACTCTGGGGTATTCGGAGTTAAAGACATTAGAAGTGCATTTAAACAACTTGGTGTACCTATGTATAGCGAATTTGCTACAACATTGGTTCAACAAGGTGTTCTCGTACAGGCAGGACTGACATATCAAGATGGATTTAGTTGGTCTAGTACAGAGCCTATTCATATGAATAAGGTAGTAGAGCTTATGACTATTACTCGTAAGAAAGTAGCTGCTCAAGCAAGAAAGTATAGTCAAAAGAAGAAAGCTATACAACAAGGTACATGGGTTGAACCAGTAAAACAACCCAAAGAAACTACGGAGATTGAACAGGTACTTGAAGAAGTTCCAGTTCATGAACACAAGGAACTTGTACCAGTTGATAAGGCAATTAATAAGGCTATTAAGCTGCTTACTGAGAATGGGTATAGAGTTTCTAAACCTGTCCTTATATATGAGGAAGTAACTGTAAAATAGTATGAAGAGAGTATATATTCAAATCATTGACCCACTTAATGGTACGTGTGTGAATGCGTGCCATGAATATCCGAGTGAATATCATCAAGCTATGGACGAAGTCCTTAGACAGTATGTTGGAATTAATGTTGGGTACACACTTAAAAGAGTAGATGTTGAGACTACATTTCCGGGGATGCCTCACCATTCAAGGTATTGTGGAGCTGTATCTGGAACATCTAAGCTAATAAATATAACAATCATAGGATAGTTATATAACACGAAACTGACCTGATGAGTTAGATTACATAGTGCGCACTATGTAGTGACTTAAACGTGTATAAATAAAAGTTGAAACCTATTACGTATAGATTGTATTCTGCGGGTGGATGAGGTGCAACTCCTCAATGTAATATATAAGGAGAGAATCCTTATATCTCTTGTAGCATCTATGTATAACTTGATTAATAGTCAGCGCATCAAGAGTAGGTCGTCAGTGAAATTATTAAAAGGTAGATTATGTAGGTAGAATACGCTATATAATTATCTCAATTAATTTATAAATTAAGAGATAAACAATGGAATTTAGTAAAAAGAAGAAAAGTCTGTACAAGACTGAACCTCCAACACAAGAGAACAACTTTGTAAAGGAGGGATTGAAGCTGTCAGCCGAGACTGTGAGTGGAAATGGTGCTAAGAAGTATAGTACTAGTAATGATGCATTTGTGGATAACTTTGCAATGATTGCAAACTTTAAGGCACCTCGTGATTATGCTGAGGTATCTAAAGATATGTATAAGTTGTGGAGTATTAATCCTAAGAAGTGTCTGCAACTTGCAGTGTATATTAGGTTGATTACTCGTGAGACTCAAATTGTTCTTCCTAATGAAACTATCACTCTGGATGTTCAGAGAGGACAAGGCTTAAAGAATGAAGGTATTATGCGTATGCTATGGTTAGCTATGCATCACAAACCTACATTCATGGCTAACATGCCTTATTTCATCGCTGCTGGTAGCTGGAAGGATGTATTTGAAATGATGAGCCTTGATTTACAATATCATGGCTGGGAAGGAAGAAAGTTGGATTGGAACTTCATGCGTAAGATTATCTTGGCTGGATTAGCTAATGGTCATACAAGTGAATTGGTGAAGAAATACCTACCAACCATTCGTTCAATGAAAGAATGTAAAACTGTTGAATCACAGGCTCGTACAATTATCGGTCAGTATCTGGCTTCTTGCATTTATGGTAAGAAGAAGGATAAGAAATCCGATAAAGAGACTGCGGATAGCCGTGCTGCACAACGTAGATACAGGAAGCTCAAACAGAGTGGAACTGCTCATACTTGGCAGCAATTAATAAGTCAGAAGAAGTTGCTCGAACTGGACTTCAATACCATTCATGGACGCGCTTTAAGCCTATTGGTAGGCTCTAAGTTCTTGAAAAATCAAGGATTGGTAGAGAAGTATTCTAAGTGGATAAGTGGTCGCAAAGTGGCTAAATACACTGGATTTGTGTTTGAGTTGTTCCAACCGCTTGGTAACAGCTATCGTACTAACAGACTCGAAGAGTACAGAGAACAGACTATTAATGCACAGTTTGACGGATTAGTTGAGACTGGAAGACAGAATCTTAACCAGAATAGTAAGCTGTTAGTAGTTAGAGATATATCTGGTTCTATGACCTCTCAGGCAGTTGGAACCAATATGTCTTCTTATGCTATTGGTAAAGCAATGGCATTGTATTTCTCTGCTCTATTGGATGGCCCATTTAAAGATGCTTATGCTACATTCAGTAGTACTTGTAAGCTCTGTACATGGAAAGGTAAAACCCCTATTGAGAAATGGGCTAACGATGTGGACAGCAACTTTGGTAATACCAATTTATTATCTGTGGCAGATATGTTCGTTAAGCTGAGAAGCACAATGAAGATTTCTGAGAACGAGTTCCCAACAGGAGCACTGTTGGTTAGTGATGGTGAATTTGACTCAGCTCGTAGTTGGGGTGGTTCAGGTGCATCCGTTACTAATTTTACTGCATTTAGACAAAGACTACTTAAAGGTGGTTTCAGTAAGGAGTATGTAGATAACTTTAAGTTAATCCTTTGGGATTTACCTAACGGTTATTATGGTGGAGGTCTTCGTCCTAAGTTTGAAGACTTTGCAGATGCTCCAAACAATTTCTATATCAGTGGCTATGACCCTGCTGCTGTAGCATTTATCTTGGGAACTAAACCATTCAAGGCTACACCTAAGAATGCAACAGAGTTGTTCAATGCAGCTATGGACCAAGAGTTGTTAAATCGCCTTGTTGTGTCTGAACGAAAGGTGGTCAACAAGACTAAGAAGAATACAAACTTTAAAAAGAATAAGAAATAAGTATGATTAAGCTTAACACTTTACTTGCTAAAGTAGAACATGGTACATCAACATTCAATAGAATGATTGGTGACTATGCTATGTTCTTTAAGAATAAGCAAGGTATGTTTGAGGGTATCAAGAAGACTTTCAAACCGAGAGATGGTTATGCAGAAGATGCTCGTTATATGGGCACTACTAAAGTAGCTACAACTGTAGAGGAGAAGCTCACATGGTTTGAGCAGAATGCAATTCCTTATTTGAAAGACCTATTCTCTGTTGAGGCAACTAACTCTGCTGGTGCACCGAGAGTTGAATTGATAGTAGATGGTGTTTCATTTGGTAAGTTGACTGCTCTTGACCTCATGAGACTTAAAACTATCCTAACTAGTAAACAGCTGGAAGATATGTACGCCAATATACCAGTGCGTTCAGATTCTGAAGTTTGGCTTGAAGGAACTGATGCAGAATATCAGGGACGTGATGTATATGAAACAGAAATGTTGAAAGGTATAACTCGTACTACTGAATCTGAGGAAGTTATCCTTAAAGATCCGAATCTTGACCCAGCTAAGTTACCTGCTAACTATAACGCTAAGGTTACTGTTAAGAAGAAAACAGTAGAGACTGGCGATTATACATTGCAGAAGTTTACTGGTGCATGGACACAAAGACAGCGTGCTGAATTACTGCAAAGAAGAAGTAAGATTCTTGCAGCAGTGATTGAAGCATTGAAGGTTGTTAATGATAACGAAGCACAGAGTCCGAACCTCAGTGTAGAGAAGCTCATTAACTTCTTGCATCATGGTAAGTAAGAAATAAAATATTGACTAAAGCTTTAGCTTAAGCCTCAGCATTACTAAATCCTAGATATTTAGCATAAGCATTGAGTCAAGAGCTTTAGCTTTAGCCTTAACGTAAGAGACCAGTAGCTTTAATAATCAATTGATTAAAATCTGACATCCGAGGGTTCGAATCCCTTGCGCGCCTCTACATAATCCTTTGTTTAGAGGTAGGTATATTTACTAAATGTAGTATATCTACCTTATTTTAACATGGCGCGTTGGTGAAGTGGCTTAACACATCAGACTTAGTAAAAGCTTTAGCATAAAACTACTGAACGTCATCTTACAACTAGGGGCTATCATCGAGGATTTTCGAGTTAGTCCTTAGGGGGTTAGCTTAACGGGTAAAGCACAAGAACTTTCATTTCTTGGGAGTGGAGGTTCGATTCCTCCACCCTCTACTTCTGATGGATTAATAATAATTATAGGCATAATTGAACTACTGGTCTGCGAAGATAGGTAGTTACACAGGGAGATACGCAAATGGCAAAGCGGTAGTCGCTGGACTGGAATACCTATTCTAGGTGGGTATGTTGGGGGTTCGAATCCCTCTCTCCCTACAATTCTTTGTAATAAATTGCATTTACTAGCAGTTGTCCGTCTGTGAAGATAGACAACCATGAGCCAGACATTTAAGATTTGTTAGTACTATGGGATATCCGGTTGTTACAAAATTTAACATTATTCACTTTGTAGAGTCTAAAGATTACACTATCTTTGTACTCAGAAACGTTGAGAGAACGTGATTGTGATTGTGTTTGTGTTTTATTTATCCCATTGTTGAGGGGAGTGCGCCACAGTTGGAGAGGTGGGCTTGACTGTAAATCAAGTGCCTTCGGGCTGAGTAGGTTCGAATCCTACCACTCCCACAACAATATCTGCTAAAGTCAAGTGCTTTGGTAAAGAGTATGCTCGTCTGTGAAGATGGGCATATTTCATCTTGCAGGATTGGTGCATTGGTCTAATGGTTAGGATACTAGACTGTCTATCTTGGGGTACGAGTTCGATTCTCGTATGCACCGCAATCTTCCAAAGGGTTAGGCGGAGGCGTGTAGCTGAGGGGCCAACGATAGGAAATCCCCGGTGTCACACTGACCTAATATGTGTGAGAGCATTCGCTAATAAGGCTCTCTTAAATATTTTTAGTGGAGGTTAGGTAAAGCTAGCATAGCCTAATGACAGGAATTTAGTCCATAATAGATGGAAGTCCAATGAAGTGAGGATTGAAGTCTTCCTTATGTCCAACTAAATTCCTTTATTCAACATCGCGGATTAGAGAAGTGGTCTATCTCGCCAGTCTCATAAGCTGGAACACTCATAAGGTGTCACAAGTTCGAATCTTGTATCCGCAACTAACTTAATGTATTATGGAAGAGAAATTAGACTTAATTATTCAAAAGCTGGATACCATTACGGAGAGATTAGATAAAGCTCTTGCATTGATAGAACGCATTCATAAAGATACAGAGCCATCTATTGAGAATAATGCATCTGAATATCTTCTAAATGTACTAGGTGATGTCTTAATGCAAGGTTTTACTGGTAGCAGATAATTAACGTGCGGGGTGGTAGCTCACTAGGCTCATAACCTAGAGGTCGTTGGTTCGAATCCTACAGGGACTACAATAATGTATGGTTAGTCAAGTGGTCGACGACAGTAGACTGTTAATCTACCGTGGCGAAAGCCCCATCACAGGTTCGAATCCTGTACCATGCGCAATATTATATAAAAGAGATATTGGTTCAAATCCTTTCTTAGAACCCTAATGTGGGTTAGTAGCTTTAATGGTTAGAGCACTTTTATATAATATTAATGGGTGGTTAGCTTTAATGGTTAGAGCATTGGACTGTTAATCCAAGGGTTGTCAGTTCGAGTCTGACACTGCCCTCAACCTAGCGAGGTTTCACGTACTAATATGTACACAAAAGAGAACTTCTACGTAGATTTGTTGTGAAACAAGTCTACTATATACGTCCTTAGGCTTAATGGTAAACCAGTTGACTCCAAATCTTCTGTTCCATGTTCGAATCGTGGAGGGCGTGCAAGCGATTAGTTATAATAAGAAGACTTACAGCAAACAATTATGATTATAGCAGTATTTTTGGACCGCAAATATCAATAATAGTCTTCTGTTAAATTGGGAGGTAGGACAATAGGCTAGTCTACTACATTTGGGATGTAGAGGTTGCGAGTTCGAATCTCGTCCTCCCAACACATTTATGGTTAAGTTATATAAGAATACTTACAGCAAAACTTAAAGCAAATTCAAACAAATCGTAATTTTGTCTTAAACGTAGGTTCGATTCCTACCCTTCCCACCATTGTGTGACTATTTAAATGGGAAGGTTGAAATGTTGGGGTAGTCCGAAAGGGCGAAAAGAAGTATTCTGATTTAATTAAATAGTAGCCAGACACACGTTCAAAAGATAATTTTTATCCAGAGAGAGAAATGGTGATAAAGCTACTATTTAATTAATTAAATGGGGAGGTAGCATAACTGGCTAATGCGCCGCATTTGCACTGCGGATTATTGGGTTCGAGTCCCACCTGCTCCACGAATCTTTAAGATTCATGCTTCAACAACTTTTGTTTAAATTAGACCCAAATACACGTAAAGTAGTGTTTATGTAGGGTTGCCCGAGCGGTTAGGGGCTGGTCTGCAAAATCAGTTAGAACGGTTCAATTCCGTTACCCTACTCTATTTTGAGTTTAACAACAAGAAACCTTACAGCAATATCTTTCTGCCTTGTAAGCCGTAGGTCATGGGTTCGAGTCCCATAGGTGGATACGTCTGCCTTAGCTTAGCTGGTAGAGCAACGTATTTAAAATGGTTTCTGAACCCACATCTATTGTTAACGCAGTAATGTGGGTTATTTGCACTGAGAGCTGGGTTGGTAGGAGCAATCCGTCAGCCTCCGACTTTTAATCGGATGTTCCAGGGTTCGAGTCCCTGTCAGTGCACTATGCATCTCAAGAGACTATTGATTTAATTGTTTCTCTTAGAAAAGAGGGTAAGAATTACACCCAAATAAGAGAAGCAACTGGATGCAGCAAAGGCACAATATCTAAGTACTGCACCCAGTATGGTGTATCTAAAGACCCTAGAAAGGTTAATGAAATTACACCAGATTTATTACAAGAAATCCAAGAGAGATATAACGAACTAAAGAGTTTAAAGAAAGTGGCGAAAGAATATCATATATTAGCCAAACGACTTAGAATAGCGGGTATAGAAATTCTTAATCCTCAAAAGACTAAAGAAGAATTAACTTCTCAAGCATCTTGTGCAAGAAAGACTAAGTTAAAGGCTATCGAATATAAAGGAGGAAAGTGTATAGTATGTGGATATAATAAATCTATTAGAGCTTTACAATTTCATCATTTAGACCCTACCCAGAAGGACTTTGGGATTAGTGGTACTACTAAATCCTTTGAAAAATTAAAACCTGAGCTTGATAAGTGTGTTTTACTATGTGCAAATTGTCATGGAGAAGTACATGAAGGACTATTAGATATAAATAAATTTATATAAGGTGCTCATAACACCTCCTTTTCAACTACTGTAAGAGGACATACAGCAAAGTCTGATACAACTAATTATTAAATTCAATGACTGTCTCCGAAGTAATCCCGTAAGGGTGCAGGCAAGACTAGAGTAGGACGCTCGAAGTAAATGTACTAAGCTATGAGAATTAGCCCTGACTATACTAGGTTAAAGTATAGTGTCTAATCATTCTAAATTGGGAGAATGAAAGACATTAAATGTAAAACCCATGCCCTCTGTTAAACCTATCCTTAGCCCTATATGGGGAGATGGATAGGTTTATTTAACTAACAAGATTAACATATTTATTCAGTAACTCTTATTAATTATGAAAGCAATTAGACTAATTAAGAAGGCTGTTAAGTGGTATTTAGAGAAGAGTGCAAACTCTTACGCTTACCCTACTGGAACTTTCCCTATTACAAAGGAGTAAGTTCCTATGACGCTGAAGGATATGTAAATCACAACTTATGGAGGTTTGCCAGAACGGTAATGGGCGAGACTTGAAATCTCAGGCAACGTAATCATCCGTTGAGTGGGTTCGACTCCTACAGCCTCCTCACTATTAATAAACAAAGTATTATGAAAGAAAGATTTAGAGCAGTAAACACAAGATGTCCCTATTATGGGACAGAGCATTAGCCTGTTTCTACAAGGAACACGCTGTAGTTAAAGCTATCCAAGATGGCTTTACTGATGATAACAACCAGACATTATTAAAGAGATTTCAGTATCTTGAATCCCTCATAATGAATGGGCACTTTAAGAAGATGCCTCGTAAAATGAAGAAGGCATTTATAAGAGAACTATCAGCAAGATATAATCTTTGTCTGATTGTATTACAACATTGGGATGACTTTAAAGCATTAAAATAACATGATAGAATCAATTATAGTAGATATAGTATTTGATTGGACTTTCCTTAGCCCTTTAACTGAAAGAAGCAATATGGAAACAATTAGAGAAGTGGACAACACACAGGAACAAACAATGGCGCAAATGCAAGTTACGCCAGAAGTATATTACTAGACTTGAAATAGAAATGTTTTAAGTTATTTAATTTATAAGAAGTCTTACAGCAACAACATTAGCAATTCGATTATGGTTCGACT
>ONZS01001675.1_pt1 | contig 10562 bp, 10 predicted proteins | sample 1670921 | NCBI WGS metagenome assembly ONZS01 (sample SAMN06348104, study PRJEB24527) | human gut metagenome | biome: human gut; feature: ankylosing spondylitis patient; material: feces | host: Homo sapiens | place: China | collected 2015-10 | reverse complement strand
CATACGGCAGGTTAATATCAAGCAGAACCAGTTCTATGGAATATTGCTTTAATTCCTCTGTCAGATTTTCAAAGTCAGTCAATAAAACTGTTTCATATCCTTGTGTGTTCAATAGTTTAGAAAGCTCCAGACGAGTGATTTCATCATCTTCGATAATTGCTATTCTCATTTCCACACCCCCCTTGATTTATCATTATAATAATTTCACAGTAGGAGAGCTAGAAAAGTCTAACTCTCCTCGTTGATATTTCGTTTAAAACCAATATACGTGGCAATCCAGTAAATACCATATAGCAAGAATAAAATCGCCAAGCTGCCTGCAAAATAAATCAAATAGATAAATCTACTTGTCAAAAGAATTTGATAAACATTGTTGACTGAAAACGCCATACAGAAACTTGCAATAACAGAATAAACAACTGGAACACCAAACAATATTATTAGTTGCTTTCTAATTGTCTTGAATAATGTTTCATTATTCACACCTAATCTTCTCAAAGTCAGATAACGATATTTATATTTAGCAGCGTCACTTAATGACTGTACGGCAAGAATTGTTCCAACAGCAGAAATCAGGATAAAGGCGATGTATAAACAAAGACTTGCTATCGTAGCGGTCATGGTATTCTGTTGTTCGATTTCTGAACCTCTTGTATGAATATAATAATAGTGTCCGTCGCTTTCTTTATTTTCCTTTGTTTCAGCTAATTGAAGTTCAGCCTCTTTTTCTAGTTTTTCCTCTAATTTTGTTGTTGTATCTTCCTTAGTATCAACAATTAAATGCCGTTCCGATATTTCCAACCCTTGTACACATTCATCTGCAACGACTATGGTAAATCTTCCAGTGTTATTCATAGCATCCCAATAGGATTTTGTATCGATTTCCTTTAAACGTAATTCATTGCCAGAAAATTGAATATTTTTTATATCATTATTATTTTCAACTTTATATAACAGTTCATTAGGAGTTACCAACAAATATTCATCTTTATTTAATTTTATAGTATCCATATTTCTAATTTTGAGCAATTTATTATAATCACTCAATTTCATCACTGGGTCATAATTATAAAATTCTACGGCATAATAATTTTGTATTTGATAATTTGGTTCTTTGTAAATATTATATTCAACTGTTTGATTTATTGTATAATCTTCATCTATAATACATAAAAATTTATCAATATTTTTGAATGTATTATTCTCATCAAATAAATCTACATCATAAGGAGCATTTAATTCTATTGTTGATTTATACATTCCTTTGTTAATACTTGAGAAATTCAAACAAATTAAGGAAATTAGTATTAACATCGAAAGCGTACCAAACGTAAAGCTCATGGTTCTGGCTTTTGACGCAAAGGTTCTAGCAACAAACAGATTGTCTTTTTGGTATTTACATTTTTTGCTTTTTAATAAAATGGATAACAACATATCCGAAAAAGTAGCATAAATACCATAAATGCTGATTATAAGCATAATCAAACTAATCATTAAGTATGTAATTATTTCAGAGCCGCCAATTTTTTTTATGTCAAATTGTGAGTTCCAAAGAAGTAGTGACACAACTCCAATTATAGCACTTATAACAAAGATGATATTTCTTATTTTACTGCTATGAAACATTTTCTTTTCATTCAGTTTGTCAAAATATAGAAAATCATGCACTGTCATTTTTTTTATTCTTCTTAAAAGATTAAGCAAAACTAAAACATAAATTACCAAAAAGTAAATTGCCAGCAATTCTATGGAAGCAAAGTTCATAGAAATAAAAATGACTTCTGGAATCCCCAATAGTTTCACAATGACTAATGATACAAACTGGCTAAATATAAATCCAAGTGGAATGGATAGAATAAATGCAAATATTCCCAATAATATATTTTCACTAACGAGTAAACGTGCAATTACTTTTTTCTTTATCCCCAAAAGCATATATGTTCCAAGTTCTTTGCTTCTTTTCTCAAACATAAATCTTGTTGTATAGTTAATCAAGAAACAAACAACAAATATGATAATCACATTAACAAAGGTTAGTATTGTTTTGAATGTTTCCATGCCTGAGGACAATTCTACAACTTCGTTAGAACTTGCCACCAGATTATATGCCAATATAAGAGAAAATGAAATTGTAATAGTTATCAGATAAATCAAATAGTCTTTTAAACTTCTTTTTGTATTTCTAACAGCTAATTTACCTAACATTTCCTACTTCACCTCCGAGCAAGGTTAATATATCCAGTATTTCATTGAAGAAATCTTTTCTGCTTTTTTCCCCTCTGAAAATTTCATTGAATATTTTACCGTCCTTCAAGAACAAAATACGTTTACAAAAAGACGCACTAAACGGGTCATGTGTTACCATTAAAATAGTAGCCTGCATTTTCTTGTTGATTTCAGACATTGTTTCCAGTAATAATCTGGAAGCTTTTGAGTCCAAAGCTCCTGTGGGTTCATCAGCTAATATCAGTTTTGGTTCGTTAATTAAAGCTCTTGCACAAGCACAACGCTGTTTTTGTCCGCCAGAAACTTCATAAGGAAATTTCGATAAAATATCACGAATACCCAATTTATCAGCGATAGCATGAACTCGTTTGTCAATATCAGCAGGGTTCTGTTTGTTGATTACCAATGACAAAGAAATGTTTTCTTCAATCGTTAAGGTATCTAAAAGGTTGAAATCTTGAAAAATGAACCCTAGATTTTCACGTCTAAAATCAGCAAAATCTTTATCTTTGATTTTGGTAATATCTTGATTGTTGACTGTAATGTGTCCGCTGGTTACAGTATCAATCGTAGAGATACAGTTTAATAGGGTAGTCTTTCCAGAACCACTAGCTCCCATTATTGCGACAAATTCGCCCTTGTCTACATACATAGAAATACCGTCTACTGCCTTTGTGATATTTCCAGAGTTACCCCCGTAGTATTTTTTTACTTGCTCTAAATTTAAAATGTGTTCCATTAAAAATCGCTCCTTTCTTCCTGCCACATTTATTTGTTTTGGAATACAATTAAATTATAGCAAGGGCAGTATTCAATTACACTTACAGTTTTGAAAGTAAACAGAGAGTAAAAGAGCCGTGATAATGCAGATCACAATTTTGTGAAGCATTTCCACGACCCTTTTATTATAATTTTACCTTTGTCTTTTTTGTAATGATATAAATATATTCTTCTGGTGTAGGGCGTTTATTCCCAAAATACTTTTTGAAATTTGCCTGCACCTCTGGGTCGGTGCTATTCATAGCTTCATCAATCGTTGCTTCAATATTTTCCCGTACATCAGCTAATGACATACCGCCAGCCTTTGCACCAGCCTTTAATGCTTTTTTAATATCTCGTTTTTTTAACCCTATCATTCGAACCAACTCCCTAAAATGAGTTAATCTTCTTTTTCAAAAATTAAATCAATCTTTCGCATACAACCTTTTGCGTCAATTTCTGTAGGTATAAAACCAACATAGCGATACCCATTTTCTGCATAGCTATTTATAACTTCCTTATGTTTATCGGTGCAAAGGAACACAACACCTTTCGCAGTATAATCAATTTCTAAATATTCATATTTTTTCATTTTTCCTCATTTCCTTTCTCTTTCATATTTTCTCTACGCTTTTTGATTGCCTTATTTCTTAAAGGAATACCAACGCCCAATATCAATCCTACTACCAAAATAGTCAAGTCCATAAGCACACCTCTCTTTTCTAAAACTCTTTTTTCTTTAGTATTGTTAAGCTAATAAGATAGGAGATACCTAAAATAACAACTGAAAGCAATAAAAATAATATTATATATACTAGTGGTTCAAATTTAGGTAATTTATTTATTAAGACATATAAATCTATTCCTAAATATTCAGTAGTTTTTATAAGAAGCAGTCCTATAACAAATATAAATCCCATTACACCTATGATAGCAATTCTTCCTTTTTCTCCACCAAATTTCAAGATAAAAGGAAGCATGATTGATAAAATCAATAAAATAGTAGGAAATAAAGAACCTGCTGTTAAAAAAATTTCATTAAAACTGCCTGTTTTTGTAATACCAATAACAACTAAACTAATAACAGTTCCCAACAACAAAAACATTATTCCTGAAATCAATCCAAAAATATATTTTTCCAGTACATAATCTTTTCGTGTTATCGGTAAAGAAAATAAAAAAGCATTTCCATTATCAAATTCATCATAGCTAATTGAACTCAATGAGAATAATGCCCCCACAAAACCTAAGAAACCAATCGGAAACGAAGTCCCCGGAGATACTATTATCATTATTATAGATATAGCAGTAATAGTCATAAAGAAGTTTTTCTGTCCTTTCAGCAATTTAAAATCTTTAATCAATAAACCTTTCATTATTCAACACCTCTAATCATCATTGTTATTACTTCGTCTATATTTCCTTTTTCAATCGCCATTTGAGGATAATTTTCAGCATAATATTGTTTTTGATTAGTTAAACAACTATATCCATAGCTTTCTTTTTTTGTACGTAAAATATATTGTCTATCTAATTTGGAATATTCTTCTTCATCAACTTTAAGTAGTGCATAATCGCTTAGTAAAACATCAGTATCTTCGTGCATAATTACTTTTCCTTGATGTATCATATAAAGGTCATCACATAAAGTTTCTAAATCACTGGAAATGTGAGAACTAATTAAAATAGAGCGTTCTTCGTCTTTTTCTATAAAATCTCTTAGCATTTCTAACAATTCATCTCTAGCTATTACATCTAATCCCGCCGTTGGTTCATCAAGAATTAACAACTTTGCATTGTGTGAAACAGCAACTAAGACTCTTACTTTCGCTTTCATACCAGTTGAAAAATCTTTTATTCTTTTATTTCGTGGAAGCTGAAACTTTTTAACTTGTTCTATAAAAAATGATTTATCAAAATTTTGATATAAATTATCAATAATAGGAATAATATCATTGATTGTTAAATATCCACTAAAGCCAGAGTCCGAAAGAACTACTCCCAAATCTTGCTTGTCTTTTGCAGTAAAATCTTGTAATGACTTTCCAAGAATATTGATAGTTCCACTATCAAAGGAAATTAGCCCTAAAATAGCTTTAAATGTTGTGCTTTTTCCTGCACCATTTTGACCAATCAAACCAGTTACATGACCTTTCTTTACTTCAAGAGAACAATCAAGCGAAAAGTTTTCATAACTTTTTTTCAAATGCTCAATTTTTAACATATCTAACCCTCCAAAATTAACTCAAATAGTTTTTTTATATCTTCATCACTGATACCGTAACATCTGCCTTTTTGAATAACTCGTTCTAAATCACTTTCTAATTCCTTTTTCTGTTCCTCTAATAAAAGCTCTGTATTTGTAGCAGTAACATATGTTCCTTTTCCATGAATTGTTACCGTAAACCCCTCGTTTTCCAAGCTATCATATGCTTTTTTCACAGTTAGAGCACTTATTTTTAATTCTTTTGCAAGAGAACGAACAGACGGAAGATTATCATTTTCTTTTAATTTTCCATTCCGAATTAAAGCTTTAACTTGTTCTACTATTTGCTCGTAAATAGGTATCATTGAAGAATGGTTTATAATAATTTTCATCTCACAGCTCCTTTCTGTATAAACAGTATATAACAGAGTAACGCTGTTGTCAAGTGTTATATGGTGTTTGTACAGAAAGTGAAGCGTGCAAATCTCATTTAGGAAATGCACGCTATATAATTTATCCTACAATCTTCCAGTTACTATCCTTATGTAGCACAAGTTCATACTGCGATATCTGCGTCGCCTTTGTCTGATTATCAAGGAATTTCACGCCTACCTTGACTTTCACATTGTCCCCGTCCTTTGTAAAGATAGGGTTTACCAGTTCAGAATAAAGATAGTCCCTGCCGATAGGTTCAAGCACATTTCCCGATACATAATAGGCAAGCTCTTTTTCCGTAGCTGTCGGGTAGAGCTTAAAGAATGTTTCCAGAAATGCGGTAGCGTCATTCACGGTATCAGCGTCTACACTTGCGTCTGCTTCTGGTGTCTTAGGCTCATAGTCTGATTTTTCGATTGCTGGTGCAAGGGTAGGGTTCTGAACGATTACCATATCCCCGTCAGCGTCTACATGGACTTTTACGGTATAGGTTGCTTTCACATTGCTTGTCTGTTCTCCCTCTTTTATCTGCTGATCTACTTCGTAGGTAGCAGAAAAAGTGTCCGTTCCCGATTGCTCGATATGCCATACAATCACATCTGTAACCGTGGAGCAGGTCGGTATATCGGTTCTAATGGTATCTATATTCAAGTCCTGCAATTCCTTTGTCAGATAACCGCTGATTGTCTGCGTCCTTGATTCAATCGCTTCTTTGCTGTTATTCCATGTGTAGTAGGACTTCGCAAAGTTTTTCACGAAATTTTCTATCCCGTTGGTGTCCTGCAAGCGAAGTTCAATGATTTCTTTTTCGTGGGTCGTGTGCTGGTCGATAGCCGTAAAATTCTTATACACCCCAAAGCTCACGCTTGCGATAAGCACCACCCACAACGCAATCACGGTTTTCTTATGTGTGCCTACCTTGACAGTACGCACCTTTTTTTCTTTGACATTTTCTGTCTGTTTCTTATTCTTCTTAAACATATTTTTCAAGTCCTTTCTATTGTTTTACTCGTCCTGCACCGATTAAGTGCTGTTGCCAGTAACTACTACTTAGGTCTGCATATCCTATCGGATTTCCTGCATGGTACATCTGGTTATTTCCTACATAAATTGCAACGTGCGTTACATAAGTACCAGCGTTATAGGTAGAATGGAAAAACACCAAGTCCCCAGCCTTTGCCTGCGAGAGTGGAAGATGTTGGGTAGCGTCATACTGTGCTTGTGCTGTTCTCGGTAAGGAGATACCAGCTTTTCCATAGCACCATTGCGTCAGCCCCGAACAGTCAAAAGAAGTGTTAGGATTGCTACCGCCATACACATATTTCCAGCCTTGATATTTTAACGCTTCATTCATTACCTTTTGTGCCAGCTCTCCCGATACCTGCGGAACAGTTAAATACTGATTGACTAATTCCACATAGAACATATTTCCATAGCCATACCGCCAGCCCCCATTCTTCGCAACAGCTATCGGGTTGGTGTAGGTTACTTTCTTTCCACCCGATTTCTCACGGGCGAAGCTCTCTGCAAGGTTAAAGGTGTGTTTCTTTCCTTTTCCTGCCACATATCCCACATAGCCACCGCCATAGTTATAAGACTGTATCGCTACATTCAAATCGTCGATACCTTGATTTTTGCAGGAAGAAAGCAGGGACGCAAAATATTTACACCCCTGCTTGATTGAGCTTTCCGTATCTAAAGAGTTGGGCGGTAGTCCCAGACTTTCTGAACTCTGCATAACATCTTCTGCCGTACCGCCACTTTCTACTTGAATGATAGCCAATAGCACATTGACATACTCGGAAATGCCGTATTCTCTGGCGTATTTTTCTACCATAGGCTGATGTTTCAAGACTTCTGCGGATAAGTTCATACCCGTAATGCCAGAAGAAAAATTGCTGTTCTCGTCGTCGCTGTCCGCACTAATCAACACACCAAAGAAAAGCACCAGAGAAAAGAGGATAGGAAACAGACTGCCAATGAGAGCGATATGTTTCAGTTTCATTTTTTCTTCTGTCCTTTCTTCGTTACAAGGTTACGGCTTTTCTCTGTGGTCTGCTGGTTCTTCTGGACGCTTTGTGTCTGCTGAACCTCTGTCCTGCGGTCTTTGGTGTAATTCTGGCGTGTTTCCTGCGATACTACTTTTTCTACATTCTGCTTATGTACTGGCTGTGCAGGCTGGGTCGCTTTTCTATCAGAAGCACCAGAAGATAACGGACGCTCTTTGATAACATTTGTCTTGACTGGCTCACTTGCTTTTGAAGTGGTCGCTGTGGCAGGACGTTTGACTTCCTGCATTTTTTTCGCACTCGGCTTTGGAATGGTTGAAGCTGTGGCTGGTCGCTCATGGGGACGGGTAGCTCCCGTTGTCGCTGATCCGTCAGCCTTTCGCTGTGCCTGCCTTGCTTCTTGTGCCTTTTGAAGCTCCATACGCTTGTCAGCGATATTCTGTCTATGCTGTTCCTGCTTTTCCAAGCGTCCCGTCTGTCTGGACTGCTGTTCCTGCACCATGCCACGCTTGAAGTCTGATACGCTGGACTTTGCCTTTTCCTTTGCGGAATACACCGCATAAGCGGTCTGTGTCGGCATATCCTTGATGTTTTCTTTGACAGCATTTGCCTTGTCTTTCACTTTATTTTTCGTATCTAAGACAGCACCCACCTTTGTGCCTGCACGCTGTCCCATGCTGGAAGTGGTATTGCCCCGACTGTCTTTTGTAGCTGTGTTCCTTGTCGGTTTTCTGTTTGAAATCGTGCTACCTGCCACCGCACCAGCAACACCGCCAGCCGTAACCGCACCAGCAAGCCGTCTTTCCATACGCCTAGCCCTATGTGCCAAGTATAGATATGGTCTACGGAAAATTCTTCGTCCCATGCTTTGACTATCATTAGCGTTCAAAGAGAACATACTCATTAAGTCGCCCAGCTTCATGTAGATACCAGCGAAACACACTATCTGTAAGAACGCTACCATAAAGAACGGATAGTCCGTGGATATGTTATAAAACATACTGGAAATGCTGAACGCCACCGTTACAATGAGCGTTATTCCTGCCCGTGTCATTATGGTATTAAACACCCTTACGATTGCCTGCTTTGCCATGCTTTCATAGCTCGGTATCATGGAAAGTAGAAAACTGATAGGTAAAAACATTGCAAAGATAATAAAAAGTATCTGGCTAAACAACATCATGCCCGTAAGCAAGAATACAAATATCGTTATCCCTAAATTGAAGAACAGTAGGAAGAACACCATACCTAAACGGTTCACGACCTGCGGTATTGTCAGATTGTTGTTGTCGTTGTCCTCGATTTCTGTTTTCACGACTTCCTCTCTGGTTTTCCCGTCCTCGTCCTCTGGACTTGCCGATACAAGAGCTTCGACACGGTCTGTCCCGATTTCCTCTGCGTTGCTGTTGCCAAATTGCAGAAGTAGCCACGGCTGTTCCACTTGAATAGAAAATAGGCTGTCCCGTATCAAGTCCACGCTGTCCTTGCCCTCGCTGTCAGAGTTGGGGAGCATGATTTTTGTTCCCAAATCAAGTGAAGCGGTACTGATGTCTGATGAAAATTCATTTATCTTTTTGATGTAATCGGGAGCATAGGCAATAAACGAAGCGGACAACACAAATACCACAACAAAGTTGATAACAGCATGAAGTGCTTTGCTGGTTTCCCGTTTGATAAGTCCCGTATATGCAACATAAAGTCCTACCACTAAGATAATGAGAAGCAGAAAACCAACATAGAAGCCAGAACTGGAAAAACCGTTCTGTGTTACACCTGCAAGGGTCTGTATGCTTTTTCCAATACTGTCTGCCATATCGTTGATGAAGTCCAGCTTATAGGCTTCCTGCACCACATAGCCCGTTGCATTGCTTAAATAAAGGCTTATCGTCCAGACAAAGTTGGTAATGCAGTAAAGCCCGTACTGTACCGATTTTCCGATACCGTCCAGCCAGTTCCACGGAAGCCACGACCAGCTATTATCCACATAAAAATCAAGCTGGTAGTTGGAAAGGGGGTATTTTGAGTAAAGATTTTCTGCGTTTATGGTATCGTCCACAAGCCCCGTCGCATGAGCCACCGTCCCCAAAAGTGAAAGCAGGATAAGGGAGAGTGCCACCACGAACAGAGCCATTTTGAGAAAGTGGAAAATCTTCTTTTTTGTGAACACACCTTTTATCCTTTCTTTCATCACTCCACCTCATTTCTCTGTACGGGCGGTCTGGTATCAAAGGCGTGTAGCAGTTCTTCAAAGACTGGGTGTATCTGCACCACACCGACACGCCCGTATAAGTCCTGCAATAAGCATTGTCCGTTCTCCAAATCACGCAAGCGTTTCTGGTTGTTCTCGTCGTCCTTGTCGATACCGAAAAATTCTAAGGTCTGCTTTATCTCGTTGATGTCAGTAGAACGAAAGGCAAACTTCAAGCCGATATTGTTTTTCAGACTTTCCTTTGACACGTCGCCAGAAGATTGTGTAACAAAATAAACGCCTGCCTGCATAGCTCGTCCAGCACGCACCAGCTTATTTGATAAGGTTTCGCCTTGTGCCACATTTAAGAACGCCCACGCTTCGTCCAAATCGACAATCTTAAAAATGCTTCTGTCCGAATGGATAAAATCAAGGGCAAAGGTACTAATCACAATCAGCATAGATACCGACAATAATTCAATGGTCGTGTATTCCTCAAAAGTGGTATCTTTATCTGGCAACACAAGGTCGGCTACTTGAATGATATTGAGCTGGTTATCTAAACTAATTGCATTTTCCACCGTACCGTCTGAAAACAGCAGGTGTGCAAAGTCGTAGTCTGTGAAGCTGTCGATATGGTCTGCGATATTTCTTGATATGGGTGTATCTTCACGGCGTAGCTCATCTATCACATGGAGCAAGCCCCGACTGTCGCTCTGGGTAACGGAACGCACCGCCT
>ONZS01001602.1_pt1 | contig 11155 bp, 8 predicted proteins | sample 1670921 | NCBI WGS metagenome assembly ONZS01 (sample SAMN06348104, study PRJEB24527) | human gut metagenome | biome: human gut; feature: ankylosing spondylitis patient; material: feces | host: Homo sapiens | place: China | collected 2015-10 | reverse complement strand
CAGTGCCCTCACATTGAGCTTGATGGAATGTTTCGACTTACGAAAAATAATGTGGTTGCTTGATGCTTACGAGCATCCCAACGTCAACGTCAGCCAACGGGCATTGGTTGGTGCGATGATTATTTTCCACATTTACAGAAGCCGCCTTACTTTCTATCCGGAACTGATAAAAAGGGTGGATCTCATGGAAGAAATTCCTTCATTCAGAGAAGATGTCGCTCGCATTTACCGCCAAATGCTATTATGTCAGGAAACGGAAAAGATTGACAAAAAAATGAGGGAGGAGATTATTCCCGAAATGCTGAAGAATGTTTCCTCCATGAAAAATATGCGGTTCGGCTTTGAAGAAAGCGATGAAGAGAACAACGACATGAATCCGGATTGGGAAGATGCATTCGAGAAATCCGGACTGGGGGATAAATTGCGTGAAATGAACGAATTGCAGTTGGAGGGTGCAGATGTATATATGAGTACTTTTGCGGCTTTGAAAAACTATCCGTTCTTCCGCGAGGTGCATAACTGGTTTTATCCATTCAGCAAGCAACAGTCCAATGTACTCAAAGCAATGAAACAAGCGGGAAATCAGGGAGGCAGTCTGCTGGATTTAATTCTTCAATCGGGCTTTTTCAGCAACAGCGATAAGTACTCGCTCTTTTTCACGATTCATCAATTGCCACAGTCGCAACAAGATATGATGTTGAGTCAGTTGAACGAACAGCAGGTTGCAGAATTGGCGGAGAAATCGAATGTTGAGACGATGAAGAAATTCAATGAACGTCCGGGAACGGTCAGCAACCAGTACCTGCACGATTTGTATCGTTTCTTCAAACTTAGTGTGCGCAAGAGTGAATTCAGAGATATTTTTAAAGAGAAGCTCGATCTTCATCATGTCCCTGCACTCGACAATATATTGCACTGGGAAGATGTATTATTCCCCATTGCCGATTTCTACCTGTCAAAGGAACGTTGGGACGAGGCTATCGAAATTTATGAAGAGTTGGAAACGATTGGCGGATTCGAAGGAGAGAGTGCTGAATATTACCAGAAGTTTGGCTATGCATTGCAGAAAAGAAAGAAATATGCAGAAGCTATCCAGGCTTACCTGAAAGCAGACACGTTGAAACCGGATAATATCTGGAACAATCGCCATCTGGCTATTTGTTATCGGTTGAACAGAAATTACCAGGTAGCAATCACCTATTATAAGAAGGTAGAAGAAGCTGCTCCGGAAGATACCAATGTGACTTTCCATATCGGTAGCTGTCTGGCCGAATTGGGGCAATATGAAGAAGCACTGAATTATTTCTTCAAACTGGATTTCATCGAGAACAACTGTATTAAGGCATGGCGTGGTATCGGATGGTGTTCATTTATCAGCCAGAAACATGAACAAGCGATGAAGTATTATGAAAAAATAATAGAACAAAAGCCTCTGGCTATTGACTATATGAATGCAGGACATGTCGCCTGGGTGATGGGAGATATTCAGAAAGCTTCCGTTTTCTATGGAAAAGCCATTACGGCTAGTGGAAACCGGGAACGATTCCTGGAAATGTTCCATAAAGATGAAGAAGCTCTTCTCACACAAGGAATTCGGGAAGAAGATATTCCTCTGATGTTGGATTTATTATAGTCTTCCACATCTTTCAGTTTGGGATATTCAGTAAATGTTCCTGCTTAAAAATACAGAAAAAGGCTACCTCATTTTCTATTTTGAGGTAGCCTTTTTGCATTATTGGACTAAGTATATCTTGTGTATTTCATGTAATCAATAAGTTAATTACACTGATACTAATATATTCAGATATATTCAAGATACTTACTACAGCTTTTTCAACTCTCCGTACAGTTTCTGTATGGGAAGTCCCATAATATTATAGAAACTACCGGAAATTGATTTAACCCCGATATACCCGATCCACTCCTGAACGCCATAAGCTCCTGCCTTATCCATTGGCTGATAACGATCTACGTAATACAGGATTTCATCTTCCGACAAGACATCAAACAGCACTTCGGAGGAAGCGGTAAAGCTTTTTTGCCACTCAGTAGTAGTCAGGCAAACCCCTGTGAAAACCTGATGAAATTTTCCCGAGAGAGCGCGAAGCATTTCAATGGCTCCTTCCCTACCCTCCGGTTTCCCAAGTACTTTCCCATCCAACCATACTATGGTATCTGCCGTAATCAATAATTCTCCCGGCTTCATCATGGTACGGTAGGCATCTGCCTTTTCACGGGCAATATATTCAGGAATTTCAGCACCCACCAATGTATCCGGGTATGACTCGTCTACATCCGGCAATGTTCTGACTACATAGTCTACTCCCAGTCCCGACATCAGTTCTTTCCGACGGGGAGAATTGGAAGCTAATATAATCTGATATTTCTTTAAGTTATCAAGCATGGTTTTATTCGTTATTAAACAACGATTATTTATGATTAAGTTACCAACCGAAGGCGTCTTCCACCATCCATAGACCGTGAGCTTTCAGCACCTGCTCCACTACATCACGTCCGCATCCACGACCACCGTCTGCATAAGAAATATACTTTGCAACGGATTTCACTTCCGGCACGGCATCTTTCGGGCAGCATGGCAGTCCACACTCACACATCACTTCAATATCCGGCACGTCATCACCCATATATAGAATTTCATCATCGGTCAATCCGTACTTATCACGAAAAGCACGATAATCATGTATCTTCACAGCAGAACCCATGTATAAATCCTTCACTCCCAGTCCCTCAAAACGGATACGTACCGCTTCTGTCCGGCCACCGGTGATGATAGCTATGTGAAGTCCTTTTTTCACAGCCAACTGGATGGCGTACCCATCTTTGATATTCACCGTGCGCATCGGTTCTCCGGAAGGATGCAAAGGTACGGTTGTCGAACTCAATACTCCGTCCACATCAAAAGCTAAAGCTTTGATACGGGATAAATCATAATTGATGGTGCTCATGGATACTTTTGCTCATTAGTTTATATATTTCCTGCAATGCCGGAGAATCTACCAACATGGCAAGATGATTACTCATCACATTCTCATCGTAACGAACAGCGGGTCCGGTCTGTGCATCACGTGGCGCCAATTCGTGGACTTTACGTGCTGTTTCATCTATCAGCGGAAGCATGACATCGAAAGGCAAGTTGTATTTTTCAAGCAAATCAGCTGCTAATGCATACATGTGATTGGTGAAGTTACAGATAAAAACAGCAGCCAAATGAAGGCTCTTACGTTGCTCGGAAGAAGCCTCGTAGACCTTTTCCGAAAGTGTGGCGGCAACAGCCTTCAACAATTCCACGTCTTCCGGCCTTTTCGCTTCAACAAAGAAAGGCACTTCCTGAAATTTAACTTCACGTTGTTTGCTGAATGTCTGCATCGGATAAAATACTCCGTAACGTTCTGCATGCCCTTCCCAAACGCTCATCGGAATGCTTCCTGCCGTATGCACCAACAAAGACGCTTGCTTTCCTTCTGTTATCTGCGGTAACAAATCTACTAAAGCATCATCTTTCAACGATACGATATACAATTTTGCATCTTTGGAGACTGCCTGTAAATCTGTTGTATATTCAGCTTCTACTTTCTCGGCTAAGGTACGGGCAGATTCCATAGTCCGGCTATATACCTGTACAATGCGGAAACCTTTACGATAAAGAGCTTTCGCCAGATTAGTAGCCAAGTTACCTGCACCGATAAACACGATCGGTGTATCTTCTATACTTCTTTTCATTATTCTCTTATCGTTTTGCAAACCAGAATAAAACGATTCCGATGATGAGCAGTGTCAATGGCAACAGATATCCGGATAACGAACCCAATAAGGACATGACCAAACCGATATTCATCACTAGCCAAAGCCCAAGCAACACAAAACCAATTGATTTATCGCGTTTGAAAATAAGGAAACAGATCGAGGCGTACAATAGCATATTGTCCTTATTCATCACCCAGGGTAGCCCAATGGAAGAAAAATGAATCAGCTTATCGATCAGAAAAAGTGCTCCGATTACAATAAAGGTAACAGCAGTAGCCAAATAGGTATCTTTACTATTATTCGCTTTAGCAGCTCCCATACTTATTTTCCTCCGAACTTGTTAATATGAATTTTCTCCCATTGAAGATGTTCTTCATTGAAAGGTTTACGTTCCATCCCTTTATGTCCGATAGCAATGACAGAAAGAATCTGAAGTTGCAAGGGAATATCCAAAATTCCATGGACAAATTCATCGGAAGGCATTCCGGTGGCAGTGAAACGTTCACGAACCTGCACCCAGCAGCTTCCCAAGCCGAGATCTTCGGCCTGCAACTGTATCATGATAGAAGCAATGGAAGCGTCTTCAATCCAAACATCACTGGCCAACGGATCGGCCATTACCACAATTGCCAAAGCTGCGTCGGCAATGAATGAAGAAGCCTGTTCCTTGCAATGAGACAATTCTTTCAATACCTCTTTATCATCAATCACTACAAACTGCCAACTATTACTACGTTTGGAAGAAGGAGACATCAAAGCAGCTTTCATCAACGTAACGACCTGATTTTGTGTCAATTCTTCATCGGTGAACTTCCGCATACTACGACGGTTCTTTATTAATTCACTGAAATTTTCCATATTATTTCCGGTTTCATTTGATTAATGTATGCAAAGATAATGCAAACCGAGCGTAATAGGAAATAAAAGTTTATACTAAATGAAGAATATATTGTATCTTTGCACAGAGAAATAATTTCATTATGAAAAAGCGAATTACACAAGACGATTACATTAAAGCGAATCGTAAAGCCAGCCGTGAGGCAGAAATTGAGATGTACGGGCACCCTATTTGTCACAAACGAGTGCACCAGTCAAAGAAAGTATATAACCGCAGAAAGATAAAGGCAGCCGATAAAAAGCTGCCTTATTTTTTTGTCATCAAGATAGCGTCACTATATTTAGAGGAATTAAAAAGATAGTTTATTATACAATCCGTGTTAATTCTCCAGTTGTAGAATCGATAATAAATCCGTAAACTGTCACATCTGAAGGAATCAAAGGATGACGCACGATAAAATCGACTGTTCCCCTCACGGACTTTTCCGTATCTTCGAAGCCATTCAGCCAGACATGAAAATCAACTCCGCAGAAGCGCATCATGTCAATATAATCCGGATTTATCCCCCGCGCCGTCATCTTTTCAAGCATCGTTTCACTATGCATGTGACAAGCTCCACAATCAGAATGAGCAATCACCATTATCTCCTCCACACCCAGTTCAAAGATAGCTACGAGTAAACTCCGGATCACGCTACCAAAAGGATGGGAAATAACGCCACCTGCATTCTTTATCATTTTTACATCGCCATTCTTAATTCCTAATGCGGCTGGAAGCAAAGCTGTCAGTCGGGTGTCCATACAGGAAAGAATAGCTATTTTCTTATCGGGATATTTATTGGTAATATACGATTCGTATCCCTTGTTCTCAACAAATTGCTTGTTGTAAGCTAAAATTTCTTCTATCATAGTTCCGCTTAAATTATAAAGCTCTGTTTGATGATACAAAGATATAGAAAAAAGGGACATATCATCACGACATATCCCCTCTTTAATCTAAATTTAATCTGTAAGAGTACTAATACCCATTGTTTCCATATTCTTCTGCATTATCAATCTGACTCAAGAAGTTAAAAGAAATCGGACGCAAATAATGCTTGTTTTCATCAAAATTTTCAGCTGCACGAGGATTACCAACAGCAAGACGTTGTTTGAAAGAATCTTTGTGACGCTTCATCAATACCCAACGTTGATATTCTCCACATAATTCACGAGCATATTCGTCCATAACATCATTCTGTGTAGCATTACTCAATTTCATAGCATTGTAAGATGCATCATTGCGAGCGGCACGCTTTTTCAGTACATTTAAATATTCAGCAGCTTTTCCGCCATTTCCTAATTGTTGGTTAGCTTCAGCTGCAATCAGATATACTTCAGCCATACGCATAATGAACACATCACCTGTCTTACGTTGCAAATTGCTACTATATGAATCTTCCGACAACCAATTGTATTTGTTGAAACCAGGGTACATATTTTTGTCATTAGTGACTTTTATATCTGTTTTACGATATTGTCCGTTATCAAACAAATCATCAATATTGATTACATAATATCTACGTTTCGCTTTCTCCGCATCCGAAAGTCTTTCCTTTGACAAGTAGAAACAGATTCTATCATCATCTTCAGCTACAGGGTAAGGTATCACATAGGGGTTCTTCACTTCCTGCAATTTGGAAGGATTACCGCTATTTTCACCTTTCGGCCAAACCTTAGCTATCATTTTGGGCGCCCAAGTTCCATCATAATATGTATAATTTAAATCACCATAAGGATAAATATACTCATTATGGAATTTTGCATCCAATCCATAAGTATTGATTATATTTTGAGTAAGAATTGTAAATGAACTAATATTATCATCTACGCCATGTTTTGTTCCAATTTTTGGTGTTGTACCATCATCTAATGTCTGCTTCTTAGTAAATAAATAACTACCTCCTGACTGTACGGCAGAAAACTGTACAAAAGCCGTAGTAAAGGTTACTTCCCACCGCTTATCATAATCAGCATCAAAACAATCCAGCAAATATTTGGAAGGTGCCAACGTATTATTATTGGTACGTCCATACCAATAATTCTTATTATCCGGAGTAGGATAAATAGTGAGAGTATTTGGCTTTGGATACATATAAGTAAAGTTGTTATTACATTGTGTTCCAGCATTCCAATTCTCCAAATTCGTAGCATCCGGACCGGCAGCAATAAATAAAGCTTCTTTATTATTTCGATTATTTGCCGGAGCCCAAACATCTTCCACATCATCATACAGACAGTCACCATACGCTAAAATCATGTCCTCTGCCACTTCTTTAGCACGTTGCCAATAAGATACTCCATCTTCTGTCAGCCCATATTCGCCACCACCTTGAGCATAAACGCGAGCTAAAAGTCCTAACGCGGTTTTCTTAGTCACACGCGCACGATTATTATCATAAGGAGCATCTTCAAGATTATTGGCCGCAAATTTCAAATCATCAATTATCTGCGTATATAGTTCTTCAATAGAGTTACGCTGCGGAGTCAAAATAGGATCTTGAGACGATTCTTCCAAGGTTAACGTTACATTTCCATACGTATTCACCAATATGGAATAATAAAACGCACGAAGACAGCGGGCTTCAGCCACTAACGTCGTTATATCTTTTTCATTGCCATCCGTTAGTAATTCAGCCCTGTTTACTACTGCATTACAATTACCGATCATAGAATAAGCCTGACCGAATAATTTATTTGTAGCATTCGTATTCGTAGCTAAACCATCATAATAAATCACCTGCTTGGCATAATCCGGATTACCGGCAGGAGTTATCCAGCAGTCCGTACCACCTTCAGCCACAGACAAGAAATCATAGACACTGAATAATTGCCCGTAAAGTGATGAATAACAATAAGACTGTAATCCTTTAAGCCCATCGAACGTTGCAAGAATTTCATCTCCTGTTTTTTGGCTTGGATTATACTCATCAAGCGAGCAGGCAGACATTGAAGCCACAGCGAATGTAAGCGCTGCTATTTTATAGATTGTACTTTTCATTTCAATACTTTTTTTAGTGAAAAACTAGAATGTAACATTTACACCAAATACAAATTGTTTGGTCAATGGGTACTTCAGAGAACCATTCATTTCGGGATCATAGTCTTTCAGCAAATGGCTTTTCGCAAATACAAACGGATTTGTAATGGTAGCATAGAAACGACACTTCTCTATACCGGCTGATTTTAAGATAGATTTCGGCAGACTATATCCCAATGTAATGTTCTTAATCTTTATAAACGAACCGTCTACATAGCGTAATGCGTAATATCCCGTATATTGTTCGAGACCTTTATTAGCATTGGCGGCAGGAAAATCATTTGAAGGGTTGTTTTCAGTCCAATAATTAAAATAGGTCGGGAAGTTACGTATACCCTTCGGGTCATAAGACGTCAACATATCATAAGCAAACATCTGTCCGTAACGTGCATAAACAAACACACTTAAATCAAAATCCTTCCAGGTAAAATTATTCTGGAATCCTAAAGACCAATCCGGAGAGTTGTGACCCAGAATTTGATAATCTGCATCACTTGGAGTATATTTATTATCAGAAGTGTAATAAATAACATTACCATTTTCATCTACAGCAGCACTACCCGTTTCTTCATCTATTTTATAGAATCTACCATCAGATTCTTTTACTAAATTAGGTATATTGATTTTCAAATCACCAGGTGCAGCACCAAATACCGCCGCATCAGTTTCCTCACCTTTTTGCCATACACCATCCAACTTATAATGATAATAAGAGTTAATAGCTTCTCCCAATGCCAATGCATAACCGGTGTCACCATTATTAAGCACATCTGAATCTCCACCGGACAATTTGGTTATTTTCTCTTTATTATGATTGAAAGTTACACTTGAACTCCAGGTAAAGTTCTTTGTTATAATATTACGTGTATTAAGAGCCAACTCAAAACCTTTATTGCTAGTCTCACACATATTTAAATTAGTAGTATAATTCGCTTTAGGTCCGCCATCCGGGGAGAATGCTCCATTAATAACAGGAAGTGCCTTGTTCCATATAACATCTTTTGTTTTTGTATTATAATATTCCATACTGACATCAATGCGATTATTTAAGAATGCAGCGTCAATACCAATATTCGTGTTATACGACTTTTCCCATGTAAGCAAATAGTTCGGAATATTCTGTGAGAATTTATAAATCGGCGTCAGAACACCTCCTAATATCATATTTACAGCAGTAGCATCCAATGATGCAGCAGACGAATACGGATCAATACCCGCTGTACTACCCGTAACACCATATCCGAAGCGAATTTTCAGATTACTCAACCAGTTAGTCGTACTCTCCATAAATTTTTCATCAGAGATTCTCCATCCCAAAGAAAAAGCCGGGAAAGTATCCCATTTATTACCTTCTGCCAGTCTGGAAGAGCCGTCATGGCGGACAGATGCAGCAAATAAATACCTACCCATATATGAATAGTTCAAACGGCCGACATATCCCATCCCCTTAGACATACTATAAGAAGTACTTCCCGAAGTTGCGGAATTACCATCAAGAATATTATGCCATAAGAATTTATTATCAGAAACACCTTTTTGATACAAAGTAGTGACATCGCTACGATTGTGATTCCAAGATGTAACTGCAGTAAGAGTTATATCATGCACTTTCTTAATCTGGAAATTGTAAGTAAGTATATTTTCCCACTTATAATTATACGAACGGTTGTCCTTAACTTGCGCCTTAATGCCGTCTGCCGTTTGATTTGCCTTATACCATTGAACAGACCCCTCTCCTGTGAAAGTGTTACTACGTGAATATCCCAAACTAGCACCAGCACGAGTAATAAAAGTCAGCCCTTTAAGAGGAGTGATTTCCAAGTAAGGATTAAAATAGACCTTAAGGTTTTGAGCCTGATTGCGGTACAAACTTTTATCCTCATTTAAAAGATAATTATATACTGTAGATGAAGGATCGGCAACAGGTTGCGGATTGATGCTTCCATCTTCATTATACAACGATCCAAGAGGATTTGACGCCATCAAAGTCTGTAAATCAGAATCAGCTTTATTTTGATGTACATAAGACAGTTGAGCATCAATGCCCACCTTCATCCACTTTTTAATCTTATGATCTACCCGGATTTTAGATGAATAAAGTTTATAGCTATCTTGTGCAAACTGCCCATCCTCATTAGAGAAGTTCAGAGAAAAATATGCCTTTGTCTTTTCCGTTCCACCAGCCACAGAAACAGAATAATTCTGTGTTACACTGGTTTTCAACAAAGCATCCACCCAATCTATATATTGGCCATTTTGATGTGCACTCCATTCAGCATCAGTAGTAAACAGATTTTTATCATCAGCAACCGAACTCCAACGTCCATCGCCAGCACCAACAGATGCATCTCTCAAGGTTTGTATATAACTTTCTCCACTACGCATCTCCGGAGTCCTTGACCAGCCGTTTACACCTACGTATGCATTAAAATTAACAATTGCTTTGCCTTCCTTACCACCTTTAGTAGTAATTAAAATAACACCGTTCGCACCACTTGAACCATAAATAGCTGTCGAAGAAGCATCTTTTAAAACTTCAATGCTTTCAATATCATTCGGATTCAATGTAGAATAATCCCCCGGCATACCATCAATTATAAATAAAGGATTTCCGGAATCCTTCTGGAATGACCGGTTACCACGCAACTGCATCTTTACTCCCGAACCGGCCTGTCCCGATTCACGCGTAATATCCAATCCTGCCACCTTACCTTGTAAAGCCTGCATCGGATTTGAACTTGGATTCATCACTACATCTTCACTTTTTACAGAAGTGATAGCTCCTGTCAAATCGCGTTTTTTCATCGTACCGTAACCCACAACAACCACTTCATCCAATGCCTGTGTGTCCGAAACCATTTTCACATTGACCGGTCCGTTGCCTGTCACTGTCACCGTTTGTTCTTTGTAACCGATATAAGAAATGACCAGTTCTTTTCTTCCCGCCGGAAGATCGATAGAGAAGTTACCGTTAAAATCGGTAATCGTACCTGTACTTGTTCCTTTCACAACGATAGAAACTCCAATCAGCGGCTCCCCGCTTTCATCAATGATAGTTCCTTTCACAGTTTTCGTTTGTGTGACAACTTGCACCATAGTATTAGAAACTCCATCTTCTGCATACACAGAATATGACAGAGGGGCAGACAATAAAGACAGCCCTAAAATCATGGAAGCGCGTCTATGATGATTCTTCCATGCTTCAACAAATGCATTACATCTCATTCGTTCTAATTTAAAGTTAATATTAATTCTCGTTGTTTTGCAAAAACTATTCGATTATAATCTTAATTAAAGACGAATCTAATTTTAATACGTACTCACTTTTCATACCATATTTCTCCTATAAAATATATTTTCTCCATTAAATACGCAACTATATATTATACTTTACTTCAAGCAGCTCCAACAAATTCTTTGTTTTGTTGTTGAATAAAGAATAAAAAGTGTAAATTTGTACCTAGATGCCACTTA
>ONZS01001597.1_pt1 | contig 11201 bp, 7 predicted proteins | sample 1670921 | NCBI WGS metagenome assembly ONZS01 (sample SAMN06348104, study PRJEB24527) | human gut metagenome | biome: human gut; feature: ankylosing spondylitis patient; material: feces | host: Homo sapiens | place: China | collected 2015-10 | reverse complement strand
GTAAGTTTCAGTTTATCCATATCATATTCTTCTTCGCCTTCTTCGCAAAGAATCAGCAGTGTCTTTCCATCAATGGCGAAATAGTCCTGCTGTAATGTAAAATCCAGGAAAGTTGTCTTTCCACTCTCCAGAAATCCTGTTACCAAATAAATGGGAACTCTGATATCATCCATAATTCTATTTCCTTTATCCTGATTATTTTGTCACTGCGCTACGGTTTATCTGTAAGCCGTAACTTTTTTTATTACCGGACGCGGTAATTGTTTTTTATTCTGCAAGGCCAAATAACTCTGCAAGTTTATCTTCTTTCAATTTAGAACCAATCACGCAGAGACGGCCCGTATATTCCGGTGCTCCCTCACGGATCTCTGTTTCTTCCGGAACCATATCAAAGTAGATCCATGTTCCATCTTCTGCCGGAAGCATTCCTTTTGCACGAAGGATGATACCGTAATCTTCAGAAGCAGAAAGAGCTTCGAGCATTTTCTCAAGTCCTTCTCTTGTATACTTCTTAATTGTCTCGCGTCCCCAGCTTGTAAATACTTCATCTGCATGATGATGGTGATGGTCGTGGTGATCATGTCCGCAGCCGCATTCATGGTCGTGGTCATGGTGATGCTCGTGATGATGCTCATGCTCATCATGGTCATGTCCACAACCGCATTCATCATCGTGGTCATGGTGATGCTCATGTCCTTCATGATCGTGATGATGCTCATGCTCGTCGTGGTCGTGATCACATCCACATTCATCATGATGGTGTTCATGCTCATCATGATCGTGGTGATGGTCATGCTCGTCATGGTCATGTCCACAGCCACATTCGTCCTCGTGATCATGGTGATGATGTTCTCCATGTTCATGTACATGTCCGCATTCCGGGCATACCTCTTCTTCTGCCATCAGTTCTTCTTCCAGAGATACCGGTTTCTCCATAACCTCAAGGATCTTCTTTCCATCCAGTTTCTCGATCGGAGTAGTGATAATTGCTGCTTTTGCATTGATCCCACGGAGAAGTTCCATTGCCTGCTGTGCTTTCTTCTCATCAATAATGTCTGTACGGCTCATAATGATTGCGCCGGCATATTCAACCTGATTGTTAAAGAACTCACCAAAGTTTCTCATGTACATTTTGCATTTCTTTGCATCTACTACAGTTGTGTAGCTGTTCAGTACGATATCTACATCTCCCTGAACACCCTGTACCGCTTTGATAACATCTGACAGTTTACCAACACCTGACGGCTCGATCAGGATTCTGTCCGGATGATATTTATCAACAACTTCTTTCAGAGAAGTTCCGAAGTCTCCAACCAGAGAACAGCAGATACATCCGGAATTCATTTCACGGATCTGGATTCCTGCTTCTTTCAGGAACCCACCGTCGATACCGATCTCACCGAATTCATTCTCAATCAGTACGACCTGCTCATCTGCATAAGCCTCTTTCAGAAGCTTCTTGATTAATGTAGTTTTACCGGCTCCAAGGAAACCGGAGATAATATCAATCTTAGTTGCCATCGTTTTGTTTCTCCTTTTCTATTTTTATGTTTTTTTACAAATTTATCTTGTAAGCAGATATGAAATAATTGTAACTGTTCAGTACCTCCACAGTTACGGTTAAAAATCGCCTTTGGCGATGGAGTTTTACCTTGTATGTCTCGGAATTTTGGCATATTCGCTTATATCCCATCTACTTATATATTTGTCCGTAACGCATTTATTATACACAAGCTTTCTTCCATATTCAAGCCTGTCCCACGCAAAGAAGGGGACATGATCCAATATCATGTCCCCTCTCGTATTTTAATGATCAACCGTTGATCATAAAGCTCATTAATTTATCAATATCTTCTTTCTCGTATGCAACAATCTCAAGTTCCGGAATCTCTCCGCCTGAGAAAATGTTTGCCAGAGACACATACTGGGATAATTTGGATTTAAGGTTCAGTCTGTCACCTTCGCCTGTTACTAATTCTACTCTTCCTTCGCAGCTGTCAACTACCTCAAAAAACTTCTCAATATCTTTAATGTTAGATACTTTCATGTTCATTCTCCTTTCAACATGTAAACTTTTCTCTCTATTCCTTGTTTTCGCGCTAATTATAACGCAGTTATATACAAAAAGCAATTATTGATTTTGCACGAATTTTCCAGGTATTCCATACGCTTAGTTATAATATCGCTAAATAACGCAAGTCCTGTTCCGGTCAAAACTTAATATGTTATTGTTCACTCCGCTCTTAGCAACATATCCCGTAGGATAATTGTGTCTGAGCAATAACCTTAATATACAAAAATTGCAACTCCATAAGCTGGCAGCGGATATGCAAATGAGAACTGTCTGTCATCGCATTCCTGTTTCACAGCCTTGAATATCTTTGGCTCTGTCAGTCCGTTCTCATCCATGATCAGCTTATACTGTTTCTTCTTCGGAACACCAACTCTGTAATCCGGACGGTCAACCGGTGTAAAGTTAACTACATACAGAATATTATTTCTCTTCGTCGGCGATTTTCTTACAAAGCTGAAAATACTTCTGTCTCCGTCATTGGCATTGATCCACTCAAAGCCTTCCGGATCATTATCAGCCGCATAGAGCGCCGGATATTTCTTATAAATAGTAAGAAGATCATGTACATAATTCTGCAGATCTTTATGAGGTTCCTCATTCAGCAGGAACCAGTCAAGTTCTCTCTCCTCACTCCACTCACGAAGCTGTCCGAATTCCTGTCCCATGAAAAGGAGCTTCTTACCCGGATGACAGGTCATAAAGGAATATGCCGCCTTTAAGTTCTTGAATTTATCCGACAGTTCGCCCGGCATCTTCTCAAGCATGGAGCATTTCAGATGAACCACTTCATCATGAGAAAGAACCAGTACATATCTCTCACTGTATGCATAAGTCATGGAGAATGTCATCTTATTATGATTGAATTTACGGAAATATGGATCCAGTTTCATATATTCCAGGAAGTCATTCATCCATCCCATGTTCCATTTCAGGCTGAATCCAAGTCCGTCTTTCTCAGCATCTCCTGTAACCATCGGCCATGCTGTCGATTCCTCAGCGATCATCACTGTTCCATGATTTCTGCCGAGAACAACGGTATTCAGATGTTTAAAGAATTCAATCGCTTCCAGGTTCTTGTTTCCGCCGTATTTATTTGCAACCCATTCTCCGTCTTTCTTACCATAGTCAAGGTAAAGCATAGAGGCAACCGCATCCACACGAAGTCCGTCTACATGACACTCTTCAATCCAGTAAAGAGCATTTGCGATCAGGAAGTTCTTAACCTCCGGGCGGCCATAATTGTAAATCTTAGTTCCCCAGTCAGGATGTTCTCCCTGTCTCGGATCTGCATGCTCATATACTGCAGTTCCGTCAAAATTCACCAAACCATGGGCATCCTTCGGGAAATGTGCAGGTACCCAGTCAAGAATAACGCCGATCTTATTCTGGTGGAAATAATCAATCATATATTTGAACTCCTGCGGTGTTCCGTATCTGGAAGTCGGTGCATAATATCCGGTTACCTGATATCCCCAGGAACCATCAAACGGATGCTCGGCGATTCCCATTAATTCTACATGAGTATAACCCATCTCTTTTACATATGCAGTCAGAGAATGTGCAAGTTCCCGATAATTATAGAATCCTTCTTCATTCTCCTCTGTCCACGGATGTTTCATCCAGGAACCCGGATGAACTTCATAGATTGCCATCGGCTGTACTGTCTCGTCAAACTTCTCTCTGTTCTTGATCCATGTGGCATCTTTCCATTTATAATCTGTAATGTCTACAATCCTGGATGCCGTTCCCGGACGCTTCTCAGCCGCATTTGCATACGGATCGGCTTTATAAAGCTTCTCTCCATGTGCTCCTACGATAAAGAATTTATATAACTGTCCAATCTTGGCTCCCGGAACAAACACTTCATAGACACCGATCGGTCCTACCTTCTTCATCGGACTGGCCTCTTCATCCCAGTCATTAAATTCACCAATTACAGATACTGACTGGGCATTTGGTGCCCAGACCGCAAAATATACGCCTTTTTTTCTTCGATATGTAGTAGGATGAGCGCCCAATTTCTTATATACTTCGTAATTGGTTCCCTGTCCAAACAAATACTGGTCTAAATCCGTAAATTTCATACTCTCGCCCATCTGGAGTCCTCCCTTAATATTCATGTTTCTATCTTTTCACGGATATGAAAATATTATTGCTCACTGCAACATAAACAATAACACAAGAAGAACCCTGCAAAGCAGGATTCTCAGCCTGCGGTGGATCGTTCCAGACAACATCTTCCTTACTGCTGCAATGCGATCCGACCCGGCAGGGCTATGAACTGACTCTTAGTCATTCTATAAGCTTTATTATACCAACCCCCATTCGCTACGTCAATTAAAAATATGTGTATATTTAACAATTTTTATGCGTTTTTTGTGTTATTTTTGTAAAAAACACAAAGAGCAAAGAAACGCTGTCTTTCGCATTTCTTTGCTCTTTTTATTACTTTTTATTGTCCTTTAATATTCAGAGTCATCTCCGTAATCCACAGAATCGTCACTGTAATCTTCCGAAGAATCATCGCTGTAATCGCCGCTTCCGTCGTCATAGTTTCCATCTGAACTGCTGTCATCTGTACTTCCATCAGAATAATCTGAGTTTCCGTCAGAAGAATCTGATGAATCAGTTGTACCATCTGTGGAATCCGTAGAAGCTGCTGCATCTGCTCCGCCCTGATATCCGGGAACACCACCGTTGCTGAGTGTACTCGGCCAGAAATCAACATAACATGCATTCTGTAATGTTACATTCTTAGCTTCTGCCATCTCACTTACCGTCACAAGTTTATATCCTCTTGCAATAAGATCCGGAATCAGTCTTATGGCAGCCTGTACAGACGGCTCATGGATATCATGCATCAGGATAATTGTTCCATCTGTAAGATCTCCGTTCATTACTGCATTATAATCCGCATCCGCATCCATCAGCTTCCAGTCTTCCGTATCCAAAGACCACATAAAGAATGGTTTATTTACTGTATTATAAATATCTGTATTTCCATCTCCGTACGGTGCACGTGCTACTGTCGCTGCCTGTCCACAGGCCTGAGTCAGTGCATCATCCGTATCAGAAAACTGTTTGGCAACTGAATCAAGGTCAATCGTAGTCAGCTGTGTATGATCCCAGGAATGACTTCCGATCTCACAGCCAAGTTCCAGCATACGTTTCGGTGCATCCGGATATGCACTTACATTCTGTCCAAGCATAAAGAATGTTGCATGTGCATTATTCGCCTCCAGGCAATCCAGAAGCTCATCTGTATACTGTCCCGGACCATCATCAAAGGTCAATGCCAGCATCGGCCGTACCTGACTCGGATCATAAGATCCATCATCATTAAAGTAGTAATCTTTTACGCCCTTTGTCACCCATCCAGTCTGAATATATCCGTTTTCATCAAATGAATATGTCACACCGTCAATATCCTGAAATCCATTTGCAAAATATGTACCATCTGCATTCTGATACCACTTTCCGTTAGTATCTTCATGCCAGCCTGCTGTCATCGTGGAGATCTTATCCGTATCTGATTTACCCTTCAGTGGCTGTCTCACAGCCGCATCAGAATTAGCCTGAACCTCTTCCGTATCTGCCTGGGCCTGCACAGTCTGATTACTGCTTCCGCCTCCGGCTACATGATGAGCGATTGGAATAATGATTCCTCTCACCACAAATACAATAGCCAGAATCAGACCAAGCACGGAGAGTCCGATCTTCGTATAATGACGAATCATCATCTGGCGTTTTTTTCTGCGCATCCTCTCGCGCAAAACCCGCTTATCCATTGTTTCCTTTCCCCGTTTCTATTTACATTAATTTAGCCAAGAACGTTTATCTGCAACTGCTGAATAGCTTCATAAGTTACTGTCATTCTTTTTGTAACTTCAATCATAACTCATTTACCCGGCAAATACAATGCCAATTATTCGTTAACGTTCACTCCGTGCCCGGTAACAATTATTCTACTTCTTCTGTCCCCAGTTCCTCTTCCAGATTTACGTCAACATCAGAACCACTCTGATTTGTGCTGCTATCGCTGTCATCTGAATTTCCCGCGTCATCTGAAGTATTCGTATCTTCTGTATCCGTCATATCCTGTTCACTGTCTGAGTCTGAATTTTTTGCAGCTGCTTCTGCATCATCCGCGATCACATCGCCATTCGCGACTTTATCACTAACGCTTGCATTCTTTATAATAAAATCCTCTACTCTGAGAAGACCAATTGATTCGTCTACATAAGTCTGCCCGTATGTTCCAACCAATTCTGCGATATCACCGGCACCCATCTGTTCCACCAGTTCCTCCTGCAGCTGAAGGCTCTCTTTATCATCAAGAGACAGCCCTTCCGCATCCATGATTCCCTGTACAATCAGATTCTGTTTCACTTTACCTTCTGCATACTGCTGACACTGCTCGTCAAAATCATCCTGGGAAATCCCTTGGCTGTCTATGAATTCCTCTAAAGTCATATCCGCTTGTTTTGCATAAACTTCCATACTGCTCTTAAACTCAGAAATTGCAGAATCCACATCCTCCTGCGGATACTCTTTCACTTCCGAATTCTCAAGTACTGTACTCCATGCAGTATTTTTAAGAACTTCCTGTGCTGAATTCTTCGCTTCTTCCTCCAGCTGGCTGCGAACGCTTTCCCGATATTCATCCACAGTCGTATAATCTGTATTCTTTGCTACCCACTCATCGGTAAGTTCACCTGCGCGGCGCACATTCTGTACAGTGACTTTATATACAACTTCCTGACCTGCCAGAGTTTCATCTGCGTAATCTGACGGAAAATCAATCTTGATTTCCTTTGTTTCGCCTTTCTTCATTCCGATTACGCCATTCTCAAACTCATCAAACATCTGCCCCTGACCAATCACAAAATCATAATTATTGGCAGTCCCGCCATCAAAAGTCTGTCCATTCTTAGTTCCCACATAGTTCACAGTTACCAGATCACCTTCTTTGGCACTGTCAGATACAGGTTCTGCTTTATCCTGCAGATCCTGGTCAATCTGTGCCTGCACATCATCATCTGTGATTGCATCCACTGTATTATCCAGAGTCAGTCCTTTATATTCTCCAATCGTAATATATTTATCTACATTCTCAACCGACACAAGCCTGGTTGTTCCCACTTCTGCTTTTTTATTATCGGCAGACTTTTCTGTTTTTGTATTGTCTGTAATAACAGCCGTACCATCACCACATGCGGATGCAGTTAGTGCAAAACAGGCCGCAAACATGGCAAGATATATTTTTTTCTTCATAATAAATAATACTCCCTTCTACATTCCCGGTACCGGAGTCGGTCTTGATGAATCCCATACCTCTGATACGTCAAAAAGATCACTGAGCATTTCAGGATTATAGTACATTCTGTATCCATCCAGATTTCTTCTTCCCTGACGGAAATAATCACCTGTAATCTGTACGAAATACTGGCTGGAATCTACATTACAGAAATAACGGTATCCCTGACTCTTATAAAATTCATATTTCTCATTATCAGCAGAATATCCTTCCCAGCTTCCGATATCTGCTCCAAATGCAAAGATGATCATATCTGTTTTCCCAAGAATCGGAGCGACATATTTCTGCCACTTTTTATCATCTCTCTTTAAATCATCCAGCGAAGTAGCTCCAACATCCTTATGTCCCCAGGTATGGCTGGCAAACTCCCAGCCCTCTGCTTTCATAGCCTTCGCTACCTTCTTTGCATTCTTTACTTCCTGCTTATAATCAAAATCCGGGTTCTCCTCCAGAAACTTCTTCTGGTCATCCTGGAGTTTCTTTCCTGTTTTATATGCAATGTCCGTACGATAGCCAAGAACGCCATCATAACCTGTCATAGCCAGGATACCTTTCCTTCCATGATAAGAAAAGTCCGGATGTTCTTTTACAAAGGTATCGATCAACGGAACCATATCGTAGTCTCCTGTGGAAATACTTCCATCGTCTTCCACATACTCATTTTTAACTTCACCATTGGAATCCACAACAAGTTTTGACGCAAACCCATCTCCATCCATATAATGATAGTAACTTACATCATCCTGTGATAAAACAAACGGAATCTTTCCCGGTGGCAGCATAATACTGCCTCTGGACATTGTTCCATCTTCATTTACAACTGCCATATCATGGGGGCTGACCATTACATAACCTTTATCATACATATTCTGTATGATCTTATTAAATTCATCAATTGTTGTCATATACTGATTATATCCGTCAGAATCCGACTCTCCGTCAAAAGCTTTCGAGGTGTCCTTAATCAGTGTATGGAAAAACACATGTGTGATTTGTTCGAGCGGATATTCTGTGCAGGTAGCTTTCGTGTTCTCATAATCAGCCACCGCATTCTGCATATCTGTATTACTATCATAATTCGGCTGACTTTTTAGAAGTTCTATGGCTCCATCATAATTGTACTGTGTTGCCATAAGTGAAGCCTGCTCCAGCGGAGATTCCTGTGTTTCAGCCTGCTCTCCCTCATTCAGGCTGGTATCCTGCTGCTCATTCTCTGTTGTATCAGTATTCTGTTCTGTATCAGCATCCTGACTACCATCTGTCTGTACTGTTCCCTTCTCTGTTTCTGTACTTCCAGCTTTGGAATTCAGGAACGGAATATCCTGTTCAAACGGAAGGATTCCGCACCCGCTAAATCCCAGTGATACGCATAAAACTGCTGCCATCACACATGCTGCTTTTTTTCTCATATTCTGCCCCTTTCAATTATGCGTCTCCTTTATTCTGTCAGCGAACACTGTTCGTCCCCTTTATTATTCTCATCCCATAGTCGGGACCGGCACCGGTCTGGAAGAATCAAACACTGCCTGTGCATCAAACAGATCTGAAAGAAGTTCCGGATTATAGTACATTCTGTATCCATCCAGATTTCTCCTTCCCTGGCGGAAATAGTTGCTGCGGATCTGTACGAAGTACTGACTGGAATCCACATTGCAATAATAGTTATACCCCTGGCCCTTAAGATATTCAAATTTCTCCCCTGAATAATCTTCTACACTGGTAAGATCTGCACCAAATGCAAAAATAATAATATCTGTTCCACCGATCAGCGGATCAACATTCTCTTTAAATTTCTGTGTATCTGCCTGTAATCTCTCCAGACTTACCTGACTTACATTCTGATGGCCCCAGGTATGACTCGCAAACAGCCATCCTTCATCTTTCATGGCCTGCGCAACTTTGGCAGCGCCTTCCCTCTCTGTATTCAGATCAAAATCCGGATGTTCATCAAGCCATTTCACTTTATCTGCATCCAAATCATCCGGACGGGTTTCATAACTGCTGTCTGTACGATAACCAAGAATTCCATTGTATCCTGTAAGCGCTACAATTCCTTTTGCTCCTCTGTATGAGAAATCCGGATGTTCTTCCACGAAACGGTCAATCAGAGGAACCATATCGTAATCTCCTACAGAAATACTGCCATCATCTTCTACATATTCATTACGGACCTTGCCTTCATCATCCACAATAAGTTTCGTGGCAAATCCGTCCCCGTCCATATAATGATAATAACATACATCATCCTGTGAAAGGACAAACGGCACTTTACCTGGCGGAAGCAGAATTTCTCCCATATTCATGTTTCCATTCTCATCTGCTGTCGCCATATCATAAATGCTGACCATAACATATCCCTTATCATACATACTCTGCGTGATCTGATTAAATTCATCAATCGTTGTCATAACCTGGTCATAATCCCCTGTTTTATAATCCCCGTCAAATGCCTTGCTGGTATCTTTGATCAGTGTATGGTAGAAAACATGTGTCACCTGATCTAACGGCCAGGAAACACAGGAATCTTTCTTCTTCTGGTAAACCTTGACCGCATGCTGGAATTTCTCGCTTGTCTGATAAGTGTCACTGCCCTGAAGCAAAGCAATAGCCTTATCATAGTCATACTGATTTGCCGCATATTTTGCCTGTCTGTAAAGAGCTTTATCTTCTTTGCTCAGACTCTCTCCTTCCGGCGTTGCCTCAGGTGTTGCTGTATTTTCAGCTTCCGCTTCTCCCTCTGCTTCTGCAATTGTCTGGGCAGTCTTTTCTTTCCTTGTACCAAATGACTTTGCCATCTGAGTGATCTTTGTCTGCTGCTCGCTGAAAAATGTCTGCAATTCTTCCCCGTAAAATCCCACGCCGATTCCGATTGCTACCGCTGCCACTACTACGATTCCACCGGCAATACGCACTCTCTTTTTTCTGCGGCGAAGTTTATTGCGCCGTTCCAGTCTGGCTGCTCTTCGGGCCTCATATGCTTTATTGTCATCATAGAAGAAATCCTCATCCTCACTTGCAGCCGGAGGTTCTTCCTCCTCAGATGACTTATCCTGTACTTCTGTCTCTGAAGTCTGTGCCTGTTTCTCTGTTTCTGATTCCTGCAAAGCACTATCTGCATTTGTATCTTCTGTATTTGTATCTGTTGCCTTTGTATCTTCTGCATTTGTATTGGCATCTGCCATACTTGTATCTACTGCATTCTTATCTGCTGTATTTGCAGCCGTTTCATTTTTAGTTACTTCTTCCTTATCTGAAAGTCTCTCCTCTGTATTTTCAGAGTCAGGCTTTAATTTGCTCATACTTTCCTCCTTTTTATCCTCTGAATAAGTAATTGGTGAACAGTTACCTTTTGTTCAGTACTTTTATTGTTATCTGGATAACCATATTATAACCACACACAGGCTTTCCATCCTGTAAAAATGTTTTTACTACAATTATAACGTATAATAATACAAATTTCCAGTTACTATTCGTACTACACTTTCTCGCAAAATATTTTTATATACACCTGCCAAAATCCCAAGAATTCTTTTTTAATAATTGCGTTTTGTCCTGTTTAATGATAAAATAATTTTTATGCAATGGGCTGTCTATCTGTAACAGCCCCTGTGAAAACACACATATTAGGAGGATGCAAATGAGTACAGTAACAATAGTCCTTCTGGTCATTCTTGTTATCCTGATCGCTGCACTGATCGGTTTATATTTCTTCGGCAAAAAAGCTCAGAAGAAACAGGAAGAACAGCAGGCTCAGATTGAAGCAACAAAACAAACCGTTTCCATGCTGGTTATCGATAAAAAGAGGATGCC
>ONZS01001549.1_pt1 | contig 11638 bp, 15 predicted proteins | sample 1670921 | NCBI WGS metagenome assembly ONZS01 (sample SAMN06348104, study PRJEB24527) | human gut metagenome | biome: human gut; feature: ankylosing spondylitis patient; material: feces | host: Homo sapiens | place: China | collected 2015-10 | reverse complement strand
GAGGATATTGAATCATAAAAGCTCCTTTACCTATCCGTGTGCATAAAGATTAGCACGGAATAGATAAAAGAGCCGTAAAGAAAATTGTAGAAATATAAAGATTCCATTAAAATTGGTCAGCCAACGCCAAAAAAATGCTGGACAACACCAGCTCAAAAATGGTACTGTCCAGCATTCATTTAGATTTCCGGCCTGTGGCTCCCGGATGCGTTTTTTAGGTATTCTTCCGGTTCACCGTTCAAAATCAGTTCGGCATACGCCAGCGGGTCATTGTAGATGAGATCATCCAATTCCGACCTCTGTGCCATGGTAACATCCAACATATTCTCGACCCCGGTGCAGTCGATGGAGATTTTCCTGCCATCCCGGAGCAGCAGCTCCACGCACCCGGTGGTCGTTTTCATTTACAGATTCTCGTTGAAGAACTTCTTCATCGCAGTTGCACTGGCTTCTTCATCGCCGCCTTCGACAGTCACAGTAACGGTATCCCCCTGCTTGATGCCCAGTCCCATGACTGCCATCAGCTTCGTGGCCTCAGCAGCCTTCCCTGCTGCATTTTCCAGTGTAATGGTACTATCTAGCTCCTTGGCTGCTTTTACCAGCAGACCCGCCGGACGTGCATGGATTCCACTTGCTTCTTTGACGGTATATTCAAACTTCTTCATTTTTTGCTTCTCCATCTTGTACAGTTCTTTTACTTGCTGAGCTTCAGCAACGGTGAACCATGCGAAACCGCCCCTTCCAGCATCAGATTTACCTCCGAGAAATCATCTGTATTTGTCACGATGATAGCCACCACTGTGGGATGTCCGGCAGCTTCAATAGCAGCTTTGTCAAATTTCAACCGAGGAGAACCCGCCTTCACGCTGTCGCCCGCTTTTGCAAGTGACTTGAATCCTTTACCATTCATTTCAACAGTATCCACACCGACATGGATCAGCAGTTCGATGCCGTCTGAACTTTCCAAGCCAATGGCGTGTTTTGTGTCGGCAACCTGTGTGACGACACCTTCGAACGGGGCATATACCGTATCTTCATTCGGTTCAATACCACAGCCATTGCCCAATGTTCCACTTGCAAAAACCTCATCAGGCAATTTTCCCAGATTCATTGCACAGCCGTCTAAGGGTGCCAAAATTGTCATGGGCGGTGCCTCAAAAGAAACATTTGCATTCCCTTTGAACAGATTTTGAAAGAGTCCCATTTGATTGCCTCCTGCTTCTTCATTTTTCCTGTCATTATCCTATATGGATTTTTGCAGGGTGCGTCCGGGTGGACACACCTTGTTTTTATTTTTTCAGAACTGTGCACTCATACGGGCGCAGCGCAGCAGCCGTTTCCGTGTAGTTGCCCAGCAGCTTTTCCGTACCGGCCCAGCGCTCCGGCAGGGTGACTGGTACTTCGTGCGCTGTCAGGTTGCACAGCACCAGCAGCTCCTCTCCGTCCGGCACACCGTAGCGGCGGTAGGCCAGCAGGTCAGCATTTTCCGGGAAGAGGAACTCGATCTTTCCCTCGCTGATGACCTTGTGCTGTTTGCGCAGGTGCACCAGCGTCTTGTAGAAACTGCGCACCGAGTCCGGGTCGTCCACCTCGGCGGCGGCGTTGATGGTCTGATAGTTATCGGCGGTGCCGATCCACGGCGTACCGGTGGTGAAACCTGCGTTCGCGCTGGCATCCCACTGCATCGGGGTACGACCATTGTCACGGCTGCGCTGGGCGATGATGTCGAGCGTTTCGGCCTCGGACTTGCCCTCGCCGCGCAGGATGTTGTAGTAATTCAGGCTTTCTACATCCCGGTACTGGTCAATGGAGGTAAAGTGCGCGTTGGTCATGCCCAGTTCTTCGCCCTGATAGATATACGGCGTACCGCGCATAAAGTGGATAGCGGTGGCCAGCATCTTGGCACTTTCCTTCCAGTAGGCCGTATCGCTGCCAAAGCGACTCACGGCACGGGGCTGGTCGTGATTACACCAGAACAGCGCATTCCAGCCGTCATGCGCCTGCATCCCCTCCTGCCATGTCTGGAACAGTTTTTTCAGGGCAAGATGGTCGGCAGGCATCAGTGCCCATTTGTCGCCGTTCTTGTAGTCCACCTTCAGATGATGGAAGTTGAAGCACATAGACAGTTCATGGTTGCCCGCAGCAGTGTATCCGATGCAGTTTTCCAACGAGGTGGAGGACATTTCGCCCACCGTCACCATGCCGTCGATGCCGCCTGCCGCCACCAATTCTTTCAGGTATTTGTGGACATTGCGGCCATCGGTGTAGAAGCGACGGCCATCGCCCGCAAAGTCGTCCTCATACACTTCCGGTTTGGAAATCAGATTGACCACATCAAAGCGGAATCCCTTGATTCCCTTCGCCTTCCAGAAACGGAGGATGTCGGCCATTTCTTCCCGCACCGCCGGGTTCTCCCAGTTCAGGTCTGCCTGTGTCACATCGAACAGGTGCAGATACCACTTGCCCAGCTGCGGCACATACTGCCATGCCGGGCCACCGAACTTGGACACCCAGTTTGTGGGCAGATTGTCCGGGGTTCCGTTCTTAAAGATGTAGTAATCCTGATACTTTTTCTCACCGGCCAGTGCCCGCTGGAACCATGCATGCTCGGTGGAGGTGTGGTTGAACACCATATCCAACATCAGGCCAATGCCGCGCTTGTCCGCCTCGCGGATGAGTTCTTCCAAATCTTCCATCGTGCCGTAGCGCGGGTCGATAGCGCGGTAATCCGCCACGTCATAGCCGTTGTCCCGCTGCGGCGAGGGAAAAAACGGGGTCAGCCATAGGTAATCCACGCCGAGGTCGGCCAGATAATCCAGCTTGGCCGTGACGCCTTTCAGGTCGCCCAGACCATCGCCGTTGGTATCGTAAAAGGATTTCGGGTAAATCTGGTAAACTACTTTATCCTTGAGTGCTTCCATTGCAAGCACCTCGCAATTCTTGAAAATCAGGCAATTCCCTTTTTCTTGCCAACGATGACGGTCAGCACAAAAGGAATCACGATAGCGATCAGCATACACACGGCAAAGCTGAGCATATAGGCAGGCTGGATGGACAGGATGCCGGGGATGCCACCCACGCCAATGGCGTTTGCGGTGGTGGAGGTGAACACGCAGACCACAGCGGCCACGGCGGAGCCGATCATGCCGCAGACAAACGGGAAGTGATACTTGAGGTTGACACCGAACATGGCCGGCTCAGTAACACCCAGATAGCAGGAGATGCAGGAAGGAACATTGACTTCCTGTGCAGCAGCGTTTTTGCGCTGGAGGTAGATCATGCCCAGCACGGCAGAGCCCTGTGCGATGTTGGAGAGTGCGATCATGGGCCACAGCATCGTGCCGCCGAAGTCGGCGATCAGCTGCATATCAATGGCGTTGGACATATGGTGCAGGCCAGTGATGACCAGCGGGGCATACACAAAGCCGAAGATGGCACCGAACACCACGCGGAAGGAACCGGAAATGCCCGCGTAGACCACATCGGAGATGACAGAGCCAATCTTCCAGCCGATGGGGCCGAGCACGGTGTGTGCAATGATAACGGACAGCACCAGACTGCAGAACGGAACCACGATCATGGAAATGACCGCCGGGCAGATCTTGCGGAAGAACCGTTCCAGATACACCAGCGTGAACGCTGCGAGGATGGCCGGGATGACCTGCGCCTGATAGCCGATCATGTTCACGGTGAAGAAGCCGAAGTCCCATTTGGGGATATCTGCCGCTGCAGTGGAAGCCACACCGTAGGCATTGAGCAGCTGCCCGGAAACCAGCGTCAGGCCCAGCACGATGCCAAGGCTCTGGGTGGTGCCCATCTTTTTGGTAACGGACCAGCAGATGCAGACCGGCAGCATATGGAAGATGGCCTCGCCGATCAGCCACAGGAAGCTGTCTACGCCGGTCCAGAATTGGCTGATATTGCACAAGGTTTTGGTGCCGTTTTCAAAAAAGTAGATGCTGTCGATGCAGTTGCGGAAGCCAAGGATCAGACCGCCGGTGATGATCGCCGGGATCAGCGGTGCAAAAATCTCTGCCAAAGCACTCATGACCTTCTGCAGGGTGGTCTGGTTCTGCTTGGCCGCGCTCTTGACGGCATCCTTGGACACGCCGTCAATGCCGGACACCGCGATGAAATCATTGTAGAAATCACTCACCGTGTTGCCGATGATGACCTGAAACTGGCCCGCCTGGGTGAAAGTGCCCTTGGCGGATTTCAGTGCCTCGATCTTGGCAACGTCCGCCTTGGCGGGATCGTTGAGGACAAATCGCATCCGCGATACGCAATGTGACACCGCCGCAATGTTTTCTTTGCCGCCCACATATTCGAGAAGCAGCTTTGCATCTTCTTGATATTTACCCACGATGTTCTTCTCCTTTACCTTGATTTTTCGATAGGTTGTTCAACTTGTTCAAACAAGCTTATCTTGTAGCTTCAGTATAGTCAACTTGTTCATACAAGTCAAGTATATTTCCAAAAAATCGCCCACATCTTGATAATTTTCGGCGTTTCGGACAAACAAAAACCTTGAAATTCGGGCGCAATCACGGTATACTGAAGTAAATGTTTGAACAAGTTGAGGAGTATCACCATGCCGAAAGCAAAGTATGAGGGCATCTACCGCAGCATCAAAAAGCGGATCGAAGCACAGGACTATCCGTACCAGTCCCTGCTTCCCAGTGAAAATACGCTGATTGAAGAATATGATTGTTCTCGCAATACGGTGCGCCGCGCCATTGCCGAGCTGACCGCAGACGGCTATGTGCAGGCCATGCAAGGACGTGGTGTCCGGGTCATCTATCAACCGGTGGGCAAAACCACCTTTACCATAGGCGGCATCGAGACCTTTCAAGAGACAGCCCGCCGCAACCATCTGCGTTCCGTAACAAAGGTCATGCAGTTCGAGACCATTGTTGCTGACGAACAGCTGGCTGCACAGAGCGGGTTCGCGGTCGGGGATGAGCTGTGGGCCGTCCAGCGCGTGCGTTATCTGGATGGGAAAGCACTGATTCTGGACGTGAACTACTTTTTAAAGGAGTTCGTGCCGGGTCTGACCGAACAGATTGCCGCACAGTCGATCTACGACTATATCGAAAACGTGCTGAAAATGCAGATTATCACTAGCAAGCGGCGTATCACGGTGGAGCATGCCACCGTCCGGGACGAAAAACTGCTGGATATGGACGGCTATGACTGCGTAGCTGTCGTGGTCAACCAGACCTTCAACTCCGATGGATTGCTGTTTGAGTATACGCAGTCGCGCCACCAGCCGGATTATTTCTGCTTTCAGGATATCGCCACCCGCAAAAAAAGCTGATAAAAAACGGTTTCAGTTTTTGTTCATCAATTCTATGTAGTTACTATCCATCTCCTTGATTCCACTGGATGTTGAAGTTGCTATCAGTCCTACCATTACCATTTGCCGCCTCACAACATACCAGCTTCATTTTGGCTCAAATTCAAAATTCAACATGTTAGTTTCTTGTCAAGCGGGCTGGCACCGTCCAGCCCTCTATCTTTTTACTAAAGTTTTCTGCGTGTTTTCAAAAGTTCGCGTTTGCGAAGCGCAGCGGAGCAATGAAAGCCCCAGTGGGGCTTTTAAGCGACAGAACGGTCTTGCACAGCAAGATGGAGGAGCCTCGCCCCGACAAGTTCACGTTGACACGGCCCGGATTTTGTGGTAATCTATCCCAACAATTTAATATTTAACATATTTTACTTATTCGCTCAGTACCTGCGGGGCTGGGCAACTCCCCTTTTTGACTTTTTAAGTCGCTACATAACCGACTGGCAAGACCTTCCGAAAAAGCGAAGGCATGACCGGTCTGTTTTGTGGCGACTTTTTTGTTGCCGTTCCAGCCTCGCACTTTGAAAACCGCATGACCGTCTGCATGGGATACCCGGCGATGACCCCTCGCAAGGGAGAGCCGAAAAACGCCGCCGGAAGGGGGTAGGAACACCATGCAGGGAGAACGGTAAACCATTGTTACCATGACTCGACATTTTGTCAAGTCGAGGTGAATCTGGCAAGTATTGATTTTAATACTCACCACAACAAATCAAGTGGTCAAAATGACCACTTGATTTTCCCACGGTACTTTTGGAAGCTAAACACCATCGAGAACCCTGCCCTGCATCTAGCGGTGCACATGAGCATGATCCTTTCGCTCCGTGAGGGCGAAATTCTCGGCTTACAGTCGAGTGATCTGGATTTTGATGCCGCCGATGGTCGTGGTACCATCTCGGTCAGCAAAACCATGCAGCGAGCCAACAAGGACGCTCTGGAAAAGCTCGACCCCAATCAGGTGTATCACACCTTCCCGGACAGGCGTGAGGGCAGCAAATCCTCTCTCATCCTGAAGAAGCCCAAGACCAAGAAGTCCAACCGTGTCCTGTATATGACGAAACCTCTGAAAGAGGAACTTCAAGCATGGCTGGAAAAGCTGAAGCAGGACGAGCAGAGCGCCCGTGAGAAGTACAGCAACTGCGGTCAACTGTTCCGGCTCCCGGACGGCTTACCCATCGCCCCGGAACTGCTCACCAAGTGGTATCGGCAGTGGAGGTCAGAGCACCCGGAGTTTGAGCAAATCGTTATTCCACGGTCTGCGGCACTCCAGTACCACCTATCAGCTCTTGCAGTCAGATGGTGATTTCAAGTCGGTTCAGGGAAACACTGGTCATGCGACCGCCGCCGTCCTGATGGACACCTACGCCCACACGCAGGACAAACCCCGTCTGGAACCGGCAGAGAAGATCGAAGCGAACTTCTACAACCAAGACCTGACCCCAGCAGCACCGCAGCCCCGGCAAAACGAAAAGCCGGCGGCAACAAAAATCTCTGGTAAGGAGATCCTTGAAGCCATCCGGCTGATGGATGCAGAGGAACGCAGAGAGTTGACGAGAGCCTTGTTCGCCTAACTTCTCTTCTTTTTATGCAAAGGAAAGCAGGCTGTGCAAACCTTGCGCAGAAAAGCCCCCGATTCGGGCAAATGTGCAAACGGTGTGCAGAAAGTGTGCAGCCGCTTTCCTACATAAAGAAATAACGCCAAATCTTACGATTTGGCGTTCAAAATCTGGTGCACCTCGCGCACTCATATCCGAACTTTTCTCTGCTTTTACGGCTTCCCCGAAAGCGACCGTTTCTGTACCTTCCTTATAATTAAAGGTAATAAGCACCTTATCATCGTAGAGGTAGATGGCATTGATGAAGGTATCCACCAGTGCCTGCCGCTGCTCCGGCTGGGTCATGTCCAGCTTGCGAAAACGGAGCAGCCAAAACCGGACGAATTCTTCTTTCATCTTCGGCTTTGCAAGCCGTTCCTCTGCAATGCGGGCTTTCAGTTCCTTCCGCTGCTCTTCCAGAGCTTCCAGCCGTTCCTTGGTGGAACTGGTCAGGATGCCCATCTGGATGGCATTCAGCATATTGGTGATGCCGACTTCCGTTTCCTTCAGCTGCTTTTCGTAGATGGGCAGGTCCGTGCTTTCCTGATTTTGCAATTCCATGACTTTGGCAATGATGGCATTCATGGAAGCGTCATCTTCCACCAGCTTCATGGTTTCGTTGACCACCAGATCTTCCAGCCACTGTTTCCGCACGGCCTTTTTATCGCAGGTCTTTTTCTTCTTGGCAGCAGCACACTTGTAATAGGTGTACATCTTCCCGGTGTGGCTGACACCGCTTTCTCCGAACATCAGCGCTCCGCACTTGCCGCAGTACAGCTTGGTGGTGAGCAGATAGCTTTCCTCTGCCTTATGACGGGCAGGGGCTTTTTTGTTTTTCGCCAGCTTTTCCTGCACCTTGTTGAACAGGTTCGCGTTTGCGCAGCGAAGCGGAGCAATGAAAGCCCCAGTGGGGCTTTCAAGCGACAGAACGGTCTTGCGCAGCAAGATGGAGGGGCCTTACCCCGACAAGTTCACCTGATACGAGTGCCAGAATTGCATTGGGCTGTACCACATCCCGCAGACGCAATTCGCCGATGTACCGGCGATTACTCAGCATCCGCTGAATCGTATTGTAGGACATCTCCCCGCCCATCGAATTCTTAATGTTGTGCGCCTTTAACCAATCCCGCAGGTCGGTCATAGTCGCGCCGTCTGCATACTTCTGGAACGTCTGCTCCACATACGGAGCCAACAACGGGTCGGGCTGGTAATGCCGGGTCTCATCGATCATGTAGCCGAACGGAATCGTGCCACCATTATAAATGCCCTTGAGAGCATTTTCGGTCATGCCACGCACGACCTTTTCAGACAAGTCAGCCGAGTAGTATTCAGCGTAACCTTCCAGCACCGATTCCAGAATGATGCCCTCCGGACCAGCCGAAATGACTTCCGTTGCCGATACCAGTTTCACGCCGTTTCGCTTCAGCTGAGTCTTGTACCGGGCACTGTCGTAGCGGTTTCGGGCAAAACGATCCAGCTTCCAGACAATGATGACATCAAAGATGCCACGCTCACTGTCCTTGATTATCTGCTGGAACTGTGGGCGGTTGTCCGTTTTTACAGAAACGGCACGGTCAATGTAATGCTTCACCACCGTGAAGCCGTTCTTTTCCGCATAGGCGGTGCACTCCCGGATCTGACCTTCAATGGATTCTTCGCGCTGACTGTCAGTAGAATAGCGGGCATAGATCACGGCGGTCATGGCAGGCACCTCCCATTTACACATCATTGAACGGTGGAGTGTTCTTTTAAAGCAGTTTTTCGTATAATGTATATACCACAGTTTTTAACCGAATGCAATACTTTTTCCAAATAAAAGCCGTCATCATTCTCAGATCGTCCAGTTCTGGCTTGCCGACTGCAGATCCACCATGTGGGTGTACAGTCCCTTCCGGGCGTACAGCTCTGCCGGGCTGCCCTGCTCGGCAGAGCTGTACGCCCGACAGCACCACCACCTGATCCGCACCGGCTACGGTGCGCATCCTGTGAGCGATGATGAGGACTGTTTTGTTTTTAATGAGCCGGGATAGAGCCTCCTGAATGGCAGTTTCGTTCTCCACATCCAAGCTGGCGGTGGCTTCATCCAGCAGGATGATGGGCGCATCCTTCAGGAAAGCGCGGGCGATGGAAATACGCTGACGCTCACCGCCGGAAAGAGCACAGCCGTTCTCGCAAATGGTGGTGTTCCACTTGTCCGGAAGCTTCTCGGCAAATTCCTCACAGTTTGCCAGCTTTGCCGCCAGAACCTCCTCGGCTGGTGTCCGGTTTAATCGAAACCGCACGGATTGGTACAGCCATAGGCAAGGGAATCGTGAAAAAGCTCCCTGCTTCCCGATCCAGGCATCACCGATGAAGCAGAAATAAAATTCAAGGTCGTTCTTTGTCGCCTGTAATAAAATAGTCACAATACTCTCCGCCATTCGCCAGCGTCTGTTTCCTGTGCAGGACACCGTGCTGAAGCGTGATCATCACTTCATCAAGTTCACAGAACAACGGCATCAGTTCGGAAACACCGAGATTTCGCGCATAGGAACAGATTGGACAGCGGGTAATGCGGTAGTAACAGGCACCCTCGTACGGCTGCCCGATGAAATCCACCTTGAATGAGGTCGGGTATTTCGCCTCCTTTTCGGGCGTATACCACTTGGCGTATTTGACAACGCTCTTTTTGTTCTCCGCCTTCCCCTTGTCGGTATTCAAGTCGGTCTTTGCAAAGTACCACTTGATATGATAGAGTGAGCGGCGCATCATTTCCTGCACGGTTTCCGGCGGGATTTCTTTCTCACTTGCCACATAGGGTGCGACAAAGGCAAGGGCAAACAGCTCATTGTACGCCATTGGGTTATCGTTGCCGATGTCATCCGCTTTCTCGACAAGCTCACGATAGACCTTTTTGCTCTTTTTCATGATGTCAGCGGCATATTCCCTGCCGTATTTCTCTGCCAGAATCTTTTTCATCGGGCTTTTGAACATCCAGAAATAAAAACCGTTATATTTCATATCGCTTTTCCTCCCGTGATTTATTTGCAGACCCGAAAAACGCAGCCCAGCCGCCGAGGGGACAGGCCATCATTGCATCCATATACCGCTTAGCAGTCTTGCCTACATAATTTCCGCAAGGGAACGGTCAGCTTTCGCCTATGCCGCGCTGATTACTTCCGTCCCACCAACAGGGTCGAGCCGTGCAGCATCAGCCGTCTGGCTTCCTTGGGTGCCATAAACTTGCCCGTGGTCGTATCAATCAGCTCCACGCGCTCATAGCCCATCTCCCTGAGCTTTTGGACAAACGCCTGCATATCCCCGTATCGCCGCTCAGACATCAGGTCATGGATGGCAAACGTTCCGCCTTTTTTCAACACCCGCAGCGTTTCCAGCAAAAGCGCCTGCTTATCCTCTCCGGTGATGTTGTGATAGACATAGTTGCATGTCACCGCATCAAAACTCTCATCCGGAAAATCCAGCTTCACAGCGTTCCCGCGTTGGAACGAAATATTTGTCACGCCCTCTGCGGCGGCATTCTTTTCGCACAACGGCAGACTGAAGGAAGCATATTCCTTGCCCCAGCGGTCGATGCCGATCATTTTTCCCTGGGGATTGCGCTTTGCGCAGGCAATGGTCAATGCTCCGCTGCCGCAACCCACGTCCAGCCCAATGCCGCCCTCCGGCAGGGTGACATAATGCGCGGTTCCTTCGATGATCTGTTTTGAGAGCTTACGTTCGCCATCATAGGAAAAGCTCCGATAGGCATGCACGCACCACTCGGTGTACTTTGCACAGACGACAAAGGCGATGCCGAACACCACGCCCAGCGCAATGCGCAGTTTTCCGCTCACTCCGATGCCAAATACGCCGAAAACAAGCAGCAGCGCAAGGGACAGCACCGTTCCCGCGATGAGCGAAATCAGCATTCCCTTGGGAATCCAGTTTTTGTAGTCAGGCTTCATATTCAAGACTCCTTTTTTATTGAGTGTGACCTCTCTCATAAACCGCAGCCGCGATGCACCAGATCACGATGGCGGTATTGGTACTGCTCTGGCTCATTACGGACATCCATGTGGCCACCGGCACCTGCATGGCCTGTGCAATATCAGGAACAGTAACCAGCAGAAGATTCCATGTGACCGGGTGAAAAGCCAGCATCCACCGGGAATACCGTGTCTTGCCCGCAAGCAGCATCACGAAATGGATGCCGAAAGCCAGTATCATCGGAACGTACATCGGCGCAATGGCGAGGAGCATGCCGTCTTGATAGGCGGTGACCGCCGCGATGGCAGCTTCTTCTCCGATGCGCGGGCCCAGATAGGTGGTGAACCACGCCATGGTAGCCACCCAGGTGTGGATAGTCAGCGCCACCGCAACGGTGAAAATTCCGCACAGATACTGAATGATCTTTGTTTTTCTGTACTTTGTATCAATGTCCGCATTCAGCGCTTTTACTACGAAGTAATAGAGAAAGCCCCCGACTGCTCCCAGCCCAACGGTAAGCACAGGCTTCCACAGCCCGTAAGAGCCGGACAGATAATAGGCTCTGTTGAAAAGACCGGTGTCCGTTTCCTGAAGCGGAATGCACCCCAGCAGCCAGTCCCCGGCAGCCATAAATCCGCATCCGACTGCTCCAAGAATGCACCAGTGGATGAACTGTTTCGGTTTCTCCGTCTTCATCTTTTTTGCCTCCGATTGCAGTTCATGATTCTGC
>ONZS01001547.1_pt1 | contig 11660 bp, 9 predicted proteins | sample 1670921 | NCBI WGS metagenome assembly ONZS01 (sample SAMN06348104, study PRJEB24527) | human gut metagenome | biome: human gut; feature: ankylosing spondylitis patient; material: feces | host: Homo sapiens | place: China | collected 2015-10 | reverse complement strand
AGTCATTGCCTGCCACCTTGTCGAGAAGCCTTGCTGAATCACGCTTAGCTTTTCTAGTGGAGTGAGCATAGACATTCATAGTGGTACTGACATCTGAGTGTCCTAACAGTTCCTGCACATCCTTTGGAGCAGCTCCGTTTGAAAGCAAGTTGCTTGTATAGGTGTGTCGCAACTGATGAAAATGAAATCCTTCAAATCCATCTAGTTTAGCGGAAACTGACCGGCACACAAGACCAAGTGTGCTTGGTAATTCAAGGCAACCATCCGGTCTTAAGCATACAAAGGATATTTGCTTATATTCTTCAGGAACATCCTGTGTTCCATCCAGATGATAATATTCATAATACACTCTGTTTTTGTCCTGTACTTCTTTGTAGTAATTGCGGTGATAGAGTTCACCATACTGCATCCGGTTTTTAAGCTGTTCTTTTCTTGCTTCTTTCAGTATGCCTGCTAGCGTATCTCCGAAATCAACAATTCTTACTTTTTTTCGTTTGGTAGGTCCAATGATGTTCTTGTGTCTAGCTCCATCATAACGGATACTTCTCTTGATAGTCAGGTATTGTTCCTCAAGATTAATATCCTGCCATGTAAGACCACAAACCTCACCGATGCGAAGCCCTGCGTAATATGCTATCTGAATTGGCAGTATTGCTGGGGGATTCTTTTCTTCAAGGTATTTTATTAACCTCTGGTAATCTTCGTGTGAAATTGGCTGAACACCTTCTTCAATGTCATCATCCGAAAATAAATCCACATCCTCCGCCTGTTTTTTCAGTTTGATATACTGCATTGGATTGAAAGTAATAAACTGCTTTGGAAATACTGCAAATCGGAAAGCCTGCTGTAATACAGCAGAAAATGAATGGATATAATCCTTGCTGTATCCCTTTTTGACAGTTCCATCCGGATATTCGCCACCAAATGTCAGTAAATCAAAGAATGACTGTAAATGTTCCGCAGTAACATTTTTTAACTTTCTGTCAGCAATAGGATGTTTCTTGATAACCCTTATTGCACCGAGATAGTTTTCAACAGTTCCATTGCTTAATGTCCCTGTCTTTAGTTCTTCCTCAGACCATAAATTAAGTAAATCACCTACAGTGAGATTATCTGTCTTAGCAACAAACTTTTTATTATCATAATCATCCATTGCCTGACGGAGCAGTTTTTCCGTTTCACTCTTGCTTTCTGTTCCAGCGTATTCTTTCTGAACCAGATTGCCGCTTTGATCTTCTACATAGAAGCGGTAGTACCATTTCTTTCCTTTTTTTCTTACAGATCCTTTTGCCATAATCGTGTTTCTCCTTTCGATATTCGACAATCGGAACTGATGAAATGCTTCTTGCGTGTAGGCATCTTATGGACAAGTCCATAAGCCAATTCGCCGCTCGTCAAATCTGTAAACAGCTTGACTCGCTTGTGCTCATTGTATCATAACTCCGGTTGTCGTTCTATACCGAATCGGAATTATCTTCTAAGAGATTGGATAGTCTCTGTGCCGCCACATCCGGATTCTTGGAATATGTTCTTATGATGTCAGCTATATCATTGAATGCGTTTACTGAGTGAGTAATCTCTCTCAGAAACATTATTTCGTTATATTCCTGATTGGATTCAAACCCCATCTTTGCTGCTACATCTGCATATTCTGTATTTCCCTTGAAATTATTGCAGGCATTGGTAAATGAATCAGCAAAGAGCTTGTATTCGTTTAATACTGCCAGCAACAGGTTCTTGGCAAAATCTCCTTCTGCGTTATCAAGGTTTGTTGGAAGGTTTTCGATAATACCTGTCATTGCGTCTTTTATAAGAAGTTCTTTCTTATCTGTTATATCTGTTTCGTAGCTGTCAGTTTCACCTTTGAGCCATTCCACAGATACATGAAGTGCTTCGGAAAGTCCTTCCAGTACCATCTTCTTGGTATTGTCGATTGTTCCGGCTTCATAACGCTGTATGGTGGAAGCGGTGACTCCCATCTTGTCTGCAACATAAGGTTGTGTAAGGTTTAATTCTGTTCTTCGGCTTTTAGCCCTCTCACCGATAATCCGGCGAAGTTCCTTATCCTTCATGTTGTCTGCCTCCTTTTTGATTATTCCTTTCGGTATGTTCATACTATATCATATAAAAATTAAAATTGCAATATGCAATACTATAATCATCTTTACAATTTCGTAACGCTTGACAATAAAATATAAATGCGATATACTGACAGAAAAAATAAATTGCATAATGCAATTTTAAAGGAGGCGGTTAAATGACGGAAAGAAAGATAGCTCTATCTATAGAAGATGCTGCCGACTATACAGGAATTGGAAGAAACACTCTGAGAAAACTTGTTGAGTGGGAAAAGCTTCCTGTTCTAAATGTCGGAAGAAAAGTTCTTATAAAAACGGATATGCTTGAAAAGTTCATGGAAGTAAACGAAGGTAGAGACTTGAGAGATAAGAGCAGCGTAAAACCGGTCACAAGAAAAGTGACAACTTAAGAGAGGCGGCTTCTAATGAAACCGCCTCTGATATATCAGACCGAAGCCATGATATACCTACACGCAAGAGGATTATAACATGTGCTTCTTCTGATATGCAACAACCAATTATTGGAATGGAAGGACAGGAAAATCACAAGATATCAAAGCCCTCGGCGTTTGAGAGCGAAATACACCCCTCGCACAAACCTGCGGTTTATGCTCAGCGTATTTCGCCCTTGCAGGGAGCAAAGCCACGCAGGCGTGACTTATACAAATGCTGTCGCATTTGGTTATGCCGGATACGGCAATAAGCCAACAACAATACCACTTATATTGTCTGTTCGTACTCCATTCCCACTAGCAGAGGAAGGAGAAGAAAGCACATTGACAACAAGACATTCATTTATACAGATGACCAAGCTGTCGAATGTCCGGGGAAGAATAACCTATATATCAAGCCATGCAAAGCAGGAACATCTGTATGCTGTCTATGAAACTACGGAAAGAAGTTACTGGACAGAACTTGCACGATGCAGCCAGCAGGAATTTAAGAAAAGCGGTGTTGAGGGAAATTGTATCGAGGCAAGAGAACTTATCATTGCCCTGCCTGAATCACTTTATGAACAGGGAATGCCCGATATGCTGCTAAAATCGTTTACGGATAAATTCAAAGAAAAGTATGGTGTGGAATGTGTTGCAGCACTTCACCACAATAAGCGTATGACAAATTTCCATATCCATCTTATCTTTTCCGAAAGGCAGTTATTAGCGGAGCCTGTTATAAAGATTGCCACAAGAAATATGTTCTATGATGAGCATGGTAATCATGTAAGGACTAAGAAAGAAATCCTTGATGAAGCTGGCAATATCCGCAAAAGATGTAAGGTTATAGGGAAAGGCGAGGTTTATGAGAAGAAGCTGTTTACCTCAAAGAATACGAGGTTCAAGCAGGAAGATTTTCTGGATGAGGTAAAACTATTCTATACCAGAATGATAAACCATTGGGTAACGGACGAAAAAGACAGATTAACAGTATTTGACCGCAATGGTCCATATCTTGCTACCAAGAAGATTGGTAGGAATAATCCAAAGGCAGAACAGATTGAGCAGGATAATAAGTTGCGGATGGACTGGAATCGGGAGGTTGACAGGGCAATCATAAGCAATGTTCCTATGGATGATATTTTACAGATAAAAAGGGAACATATCACAGAACCGATAAAAAGGTCGATTGAAATATATGGGAACAAACCTCAACGATTAGCATTGATACTTAATATGGCGATTACGGAACTGGTACTGCTGATATCGAAGGTGCTTGAAGCAGCCAGAGCTATTCGGAATAAGATACTGCATACAGATGTTACAAATGCCGAAAAAACAGATTTTGCAAGCAATATAGTGGTAGATAACACAGATAATACTTCTGCTATTGAAGAATCTACAAAAGTTGAGAATAAAATAACAACGCAAGAAGAAACAATCAAGGAAGTTAATGTTACAAAACCAGACAAGCCTGTAATGACACCAGAGGCAGCCACATATCCAAAGCTTAAAAAAATAAAAGCAGAGCTTGATAATCAGAATAATCTTATCTTTCAGGCTGAACAGCAACGGGGTAATCTTGAGATTGAATTATCTGATTTGAAGGGATTGGCAAAGCTTACAAGAAAAGCTGAATTACAGAGAAAGATTGATGAAAAGACTGATTATATCAATCGATTGAAGATAGGACTTTCAAATATGGTTCGTAACTACGGATTTGAGAACATGAATGAATTTTATCTAAGCTACAAGGAATCTCAAAATGCATATGCAGAGTATCAGCAGGAAGTTGATGACTGGAAGAAATCCAATGACAATGCAGAAACACCAATGAATAAGACAGAAATGATGTCAGAGAAACTTGCCCGATTGCAGAAAGATGTTGGAAAGTTTAGACAAAACAATAGAAGAACATTTGACAAAGAGATGAGGTAATACTCCGCTTCTTTAGAAATGATGTCCAGCCAATATTACTATAATATCAGATTTAAATGATTGATAAATCCTGACATTTTTGCTATTCTAATTATTATAGAAATATTGCAACGGAGGTAGACAGGCATGGCGGTCAGAGAGATAATCTTAACAGCACAGCACAGCACAGCACAGCACAGCACAGCACAGCACAGCACAGCACAGCACTCTGACTGCGCCTTTTTTTCGACTGTTCATATTCATAAAAGGAAACGGATAAAAACATCAATAAATATGTACATGGATAAGATGTATGTATTTAGTGGTGCTTTTTCTGTCTGATAAGGGGGGATCATTTGATTTGAATTTAAAGCATGGTCATACATGGAAATTAAGAAAACGTATCTATTTTAATACTATATTTACAAAAACAAAGGAGGATTCAGATGAGAAGATTAAAGCATAATTTTAAGAAAGGAATGGCGTTTGTTCTTACCTTTGCCATGATAGCAGGACTGGTTCCTGCTATGTCAGGCGGAGCAAATAAGGTGCAGGCAGCATCCGGTTCGGGAACGGAACCAAGTGTGTCAGCCTATGCCACAAAGACACAGTTGATGGATAATACATTTGCCCCGAATGCAGATGGAACTGCAGAAAATTATGGAATGATTGTATTTGGTAAAAAATCAGATGGAATAACAGCACAGGAATGGTATATCTTAGGAGAGGATAAGGGTGTATCAGGGGATAATACCATCATCTTTGCCACAAGCCCCATAGCAACAGGGCAGAAGTTTAATTCAAGCTATGACAATAAGTCTTTTGCTTCAAGTTTTGGTGTATATGCAAGTAATCCATCAGAAGTATATGCAAACCACTACGGAGCAAGTGAACTTCGAGTGGCATTGCAGGGTATGGCTACGAATACAAACTATTTCACCACAGCCGAGCAGGGCTTGATGAATGCTACCACAGTGAAAACGAAGGACACGAAGAACAGTAATGTGACCTATACCACCACAGACAAGCTGTATGCATTACAGGGAAATAATTATGGTGATAAAAAACTGTTGGCAGGAACCAGTGACAGTACAGTACTTGCCGTGTATAGTTACTGGGACGGCTATTCTTGGAGCAACGATTCTGTGTTCTGGCTGCGCTCGCCTTACGCTGATGATGCTAACATTGCGTCGCTCGGTTTTACGGGCTCTGGTGTCGGCAGCCGCAATGTTGACTACGATTACGCTGTTCGGCCCGCTTCCAATCTGAATCTGTCATCTGTTCTCTTCGCATCTGCTGCGACAGCAGCATCATCTGATACAAAATCGGAAAAGATAACAGACAGTGCGGCGATGACTTTAAGACTGGACGGAACAGGTAAGGATATTGGTACAGTAACATATAACACCACAACAGGTGATATTAAGGTGGTGAAGGGCAGTACATCACAAACAGTGGCACTTGTAGTGCAGGGCAAGGACGGAACAAATGACTGGTATTACAGTAAACAGATTACAGGAACAGAGACGATAAATGTATCTGCTATTGAGGCAGAATCAAATACACCGGCATCAATCAATTTATCAGCCTGCAAAATCTGGCTGGAAATAACCGAGGATAATGTTTCATATGCAGTAAACGCAGAAAAAGAGATTGAAAAAATCAATACCACCTATGTAACCAAAGAACAGTTGATGAATTCATTTAAACCATACAGTAATGGAACTGCAGTAAATTACGGCAAGCTGGTATTTGGTAAAAAATCAGATGGAACAACAGCACAGGAATGGTACATTTTAGGAAAGGATACAGGTGTATCAGGGGATAATACCATCATCGTTGCCGCAAGCCCGATTGCAAGAGGGCAGAAGTTTAATTCAGACATAAGCAATAAGAATGATGAAAATCTATGGTCAGATTGTGTTTATAGTGAAGCGACTATAACAGAAGTATACGCAAATCACTACGGAGCAAGTGAACTTCGTGATACACTGCAGGGTATGGCTACGAATACATCCTACTTCACCTCAGCCGAGCAGGGCTTGATGAATGCCACCACAGTGACAACGAAGGATACGAAGAATAGTAGTGTAACCTATACCACCACAGACAAACTGTATGCGTTACAGGGAGATTATGATAATGACCAATACTTGTGGGCAGGAACCGATGACAGTACAGTACTTGCCATGAGTAGTTACTTGAGGAACGGAGAGTGGTTCTGGCTGCGCTCGCCTTACGGTGGTAGTGGTGACTTTGCGTTGTGCGCGGATCGGGGCTATTATGTCATCCTCGGCCGTGTCGACATCGACTCTGGGAGCCCTGTTCAGCCCGCTTCCAATCTGGATCTGTCATCTGTTCTCTTCGCATCTGCTGCGACAGCAGCATCATCTGATACAAAATCGGAAAAGATAACAGACAGTGCGGCGATGACTTTAAGACTGGACGGAACAGGTAAGGATATTGGTACAGTAACATATAACACCACAACAGGTGATATTAAGGTGGTGAAGGGCAGTACATCACAAACAGTGGCACTTGTAGTGCAGGGCAAGGACGGAACAAATGACTGGTATTACAGTAAACAGATTACAGGAACAGAGACGATAAATGCTTCAGATATTAAGTCAGCACTCAGTTTGACATCAGATATAGATTTATCAGCCTGCAAAATCTGGCTGGAAACTACAGACAGTACCAGTAATCTGACTTATGCGGTAAATGCAACTGACATAATAAGTATCACATCAGTAGCAATTACAGATATTGATATTCCGGTGTCTAATACTGCTTTGGATACCGAAGCATCATGTACAACAGAAGGTGTAAAAAGCACCACACCACAGATTACATGGACACCAAGTGATACCACAGCGGGATATAATACGAGATACACGGCAAGCATTACACTTACAGCAGCTACAGGCTACGAATTTGCAGATAATGTGACAGCTACCGTATCAGGCAATACCGCAACGAGTGTTACAAAGAATGCTGCAGATGATACATTGACAGTAACCAAAGAATTTACAACAGACAAGAGAAAGATAGAAAGTGTAGCTGCGCCGACAGTACCGGAAAATAATACATTTACAGCTTACTATGGCTATGATGGATATGATACAACGCCTATAAGCGGAACGAACACGGAGCTTGGAAAGACGGCAACAGTAACATTTGAAGGAACAACGTCACCAACTACAGAAGATATGGCTGTGACATGGACCATTGAGAGTGACGGAGGAGTTTATGACAAAACGCCGGAAGCAGAGAACATCTTTAGGTGGACAATCCCTGAATCTGCATTGACGAATTATAACGCTGCTAACTGTCAGGGCTATGATACAAGTACAGGCAATATCACAGGCACGATTACGGTTAAGAATAAAGCCGCAACCCCTGTCGCCATCACCGGAACAGACAGCAGTATAACATATACAGGTGAAACCGTTGATGTATCACAGTATTTTAGCATCGACAATAATGCAGGAGCTGCAACGTATACACTTGTTACTGGAACGAATGGCGGAACCGGAAAAGGCACGCTTTCGGGTACAACACTTACCGTAACCCAGACAGGAACCTTTAAGATTAAGGTAAGTACTGTAGCAAACGGAATCTTTGCGGCAGGAGAGAAAACAGTTACTCTTACGGTAGATAACGGAACCATCCTGTATACGGCAACGGATTACAGCACAACCTATGACGGACAGCCACACAGCATCAGCGTGAGCGTGACCAATCCTGAAGGAGCAGCCGTAACCTACAGCACCGATGGCATAACCTACGGCAGTGATAATCCTTCTTTTAGCAATGAAGGTACGTATACCGTATACTATCGGATTACGAAGGATAACTATACTACCGTTGAGGGTTCAAAGACAGTAACCATAAATAAAAAGCCTGTTACCATAACAGCACAGGAACAGGATATTGTCTGGGGTAAAGATATTAACCAAAGTCTGTATACCGTATCAGAGGATGGACTCATTACAGGTGACAGCATTAAAGAAATAACCCTTACACCAAGCACAACAGATCGTACAGAGAATGGAACGATCTCCGTAAGTGGTGTGAAGATTGAAAATGCTGCAGGTGTGGATGTGACAGCCAACTATGATATCACAATGGCTAATGGTAATTTGAAGATTACCCACAATACAGCCCTTGCTCCTGAGCGGATTGAAGCATCAAAGACAAAGACCACGTATACAGCAGGCGATACCCTGAATGTGGATGACCTTGCAGTCACTGTGTACTATGCAGACGGATACAGTGAACCTGTGCAGGATTATACAACCAATGTATTCGCAATAGATATGTCAGCGGATGGAGATAAGATACTGACAGTATCATATACTAAGAATGGCGTAACAAAGACAAAGGATATTACAATAAAGGTAAATGCAGCTCTGGCATCTTATAAAATTATATCTGGTGCAGACAGTGAGTGGAAGCAGAATACAGACAGAACCATCACTATCGGAGGAAATGGAGAATTTTCTAAATTTGAAAGCGTAAAAGTTGATGGAAGCATAATTGATGCAAAGAACTACACCGCAAAAGAAGGTTCAACGATTATTATCTTAAAGGCAGATTACCTGAAAACACTTTCTGTCGGAACACATTCATTTGAAATCGTATGGGCAGATGGCTCAGCAGTTACAAGCTTTAAGGTAAGCAAGAATACATCAGATAATGAAGGTAGTAAAGACAACAACGGTAATAAGGACAACAGCAATGATAATCCAAATAGTAATCTGGCAGCTGTACCTGATGACAAGAAAACTAATGGCAGTAACAGTGGAAATAATACAGACGACAGCCAGCAGATAACAGCACCTCAGACTGGCGATAACAGCCATCTAATGCTCTGGGTGACATTATTGGCTGCTTCACTTGCAGGTCTGCTTGCATTGTTAAGTGTACGCATGAAAAAAGATGATGAATAATATGCAGCGTTAAGACTTACGGCATATATATTCAGTAAAGGGGATAGTTAGCACGAAAGAAATGCTGGCTATCCCCTCTGTATATATGGTGGTATATGCAGAGTGTTATTCTTATGCGTCTTCTGCATCTACCCACATCTGCATAGTTCCATCAAGATATAGCTTAACATACTCTAGTGGCTCATCAATCGCAAGAGCATTTAACGAACATTGTGAGCAGGGAGTAGTTTTTAGTCCATCCTCTGCCTTATTACAGTCAATGCGTAACATATATCCGGCAGATGTGTAGATATCAATGCTGTTGTGATACATATTGTATTCTGCGTAAATGGTATTCATGTTGTGTCTCCTTAAAATCAAAAAATATTGAAGCATTTCAATCAGTTCACCATGTCAGTTTTATTTTGTGTTATACTGTTTTATAAGATTTTCTTTCCCTTACTTTTTCCCTTATCAGAGTTCGTAAAAACCTGTGGGAAGATATAACACAAGGGAAAGTCTAAGGGAAAGTTCACCTACCACAAACTTAGTGTTTTCAATGGCTCGTGAGAAATTTAGTAACAAAATATAACAGTTATTAAATTCCTTAGAATAGGTGAAATCTCAATCGGGATTTACAGAACTACAAAGAAAGGATACATATTATGGAAGGAAGATTAATAGCATTTGTTATTTGGGTAATAATCGGCGTATTATTTATTGTAATGGGCATTTATGATTTTAATTCCAAGAAAGCAAAACCTTTCGGTTTTTGGGCAAATGCTGAGGTAGCGCCAATAGAAGATGTGAAAGGCTATAATCGTGCTTTGGGCATATTGTGGTGCGTGTATGGTGTTTTGTTTACGTTAATTGGATTGCCTTTATTAGATGGGCAGAATTCGGGTTTGATTATTATATCTATATTGGGTGCAATGCTTATTAGTATTGCGGCTATGGTAGCGTATGTAGTAGGTATTGAACCCAAATACCGCAAAAAGAAATAAATGGAAACTTCAAGTTTGTCTGACTCATAAATAATTTAATAACAGGATTACGAGCACTTTAGCCAATAACAGGTTAAGGTGCTTTTTTCATTTCTGTCATAAATTAATGAAACGTGAAGTCATCAAACTATTCTGGACCTTTCGTGTTCCATGGGGATGGACATACACTGCAGGAACAGTAGCTGACTTGGTGGCACAGTTTAGCTTTGGATTTTATAGTTTGATGCTTACATCTCTGCTGTTAGGGTTGATCGTAATGGTGTTATATAAGCCACGAACCTGGTGTACATTTTGTCCAATGGAAACAATGACGCAGGGGATCTGTAAATTAAAAAATAATGAAAATAAGTAATACTATTAGGTGATTCATAAAAGGCATATGTCAAAAACACACCCATTGTTCTGACAGTAGATGAGTACGAGACAATTCGTCTTTTGGACAAGAATGGTTATAGTCAGGAGCAGTGTGCAGCATCTATGCAGATTGCAAGAACAACTGTTCAACGAATTTACGAGATAGCCAAGAAGAAAATAGCAGATGCACTCATTGATGGACATCCACTCAGAATCGAGGGTGGGGATTTCAGAATTTGTGATGGTGAGAGCAGCAACTGCAGCTTTGGAGGATGTTACAAACAGGAAATTTACAAAAAATATGCAGAAGAAAAAGGAGAAGGTATCATGAGAATAGCAGTAACATATGAAAATGGACAGATTTTCCAGCAATTTGGACACACAGAGACATTTAAGGTTTATGATGTAGAGGAAGGAAAAGTAGTATATTCAGAAGTAATAGATACAAATGGAAGCGGACATGGTGCATTGGCGGGAGTTCTTAATGCCTTAAATGCCGATGTTTTGATCTGCGGCGGAATCGGAGGAGGCGCACAGACAGCGTTAGCGGCAGCTGGTATTAAGCTTTTCGGCGGAGTTTCAGGAGATGCGGATAAAGCAGTAGAAGCTTTTATCAATGAAACACTTGATTATAATCCAGATGTGAAGTGTTCTCACCATGAGCACAGCCATGGGGAAGGACATACATGTGGTGAGCATGGATGTGGAAGTCATAACTGTCATTAAGAAGAATCTTTTTGTATTTGGATTGATTATTTTTCTTTTCCTGCTTGTCGAAAGTGATGGATGGAATGTATAATATTATTAATGATATAGAGCTATTTATTTTGGAAATAGCTTAATAAATTTGGAGGTATAAAATGAAAGCACATAAATATTGGTCAATTGGAGCAATAGTTACAATGGTTGGAACTTTTTATACAGGATATAAAGGGTTAAAAG
>ONZS01001517.1_pt1 | contig 11932 bp, 9 predicted proteins | sample 1670921 | NCBI WGS metagenome assembly ONZS01 (sample SAMN06348104, study PRJEB24527) | human gut metagenome | biome: human gut; feature: ankylosing spondylitis patient; material: feces | host: Homo sapiens | place: China | collected 2015-10 | reverse complement strand
CGGGAAAGAGTACATCCATAGATGTATTCGGTCTGCACGTGCTCGAAAAGGGGGGTAAACTGGCGGTATTGGCCATCGACCCTAGCAGTGAGCGTAGTAAAGGCAGTATCTTGGGAGATAAAACCCGTATGGAGCAGCTTTCCGTACATCCTAAATCGTTCATCCGCCCTAGCCCGTCAGCCGGTTCTTTGGGAGGAGTGGCACGCAAAACACGTGAAACGATTATTCTTTGTGAGGCTGCCGGATTTGATAAAATTTTTGTGGAAACAGTAGGAGTGGGACAGAGCGAAACGGCTGTTCACTCGATGGTTGATTTTTTCCTGTTGATTCAGTTGTCCGGTACGGGCGATGAACTGCAAGGGATTAAGCGTGGTATTATGGAGATGGCGGATGGTATCGTTATCAATAAGGCCGATGGAGATAATCTGGAACGTGCCAAGTTGGCTGCCACTCAATTCCGTAATGCATTGCATCTGTTTCCTGCACCTGAATCCGGATGGATTCCCAAAGTATTGACTTACTCCGGTTTTTATAACCTGGGAGTAAAGGAGGTCTGGGATATGATTTACGAATACATTGACTTCGTAAAAGAAAACGGCTATTTTGAATATCGCCGCAACGAACAAAGTAAATACTGGATGTATGAAAGCATTAATGAACAACTTCGTGACAGCTTTTATCATAATCCGAAGATTGAAACAATGCTCTTAGAAAAAGAACAGCAGGTATTGAAAGGTAACCTGACTTCGTTTATAGCTGCAAGAAGTCTGCTCGATACTTATTTTGAGGATTTGAAATGAGACTTTAAATGATAATAAGATTCTGATTCTTAAAGAATACATTTGGCATAAGCGGGTAGGAAACGTTCAGTCTTTCTACCCGCTTGTACTATTAATGAGGCTTTTCTGCTTTTTCAAGATCAGCTCTCGATTTACTTTGAGTCACAATATATACTCCCAGGAATACAAGTGCGATAGCAATCCCTTTCTCCCAGCCGAAACTTCCGATGCCCATCGCGATTGCCGCAATCGTAGCCACGATGGGTTGCATATAATTGTACATACTGACTACCGTAGGACGGAGCAGCCTCTGTGCAGTCATAATGCAGAGATACGCGAGGAAACTACCTCCTAATACGACATAAAGTACCTGTAGAATGGCGACAGTGGAAATAGAAGTCCATTGAATCGTAGAAATATCATAATAGGAGAACGGAATGTAACACATCGAAGCATATATGAACATCCATTTATTAATCGTTACTGCCGAATATCGTTGAGACAATCCCTTGAATACAGTCAGGTATATGGAAAAACTGATTTGCGCAACGAGACAAAGCAAGTCACCAATCAGGCTTCCATTTCCGTTGCTTCCTGCCTGGCTGCTCATAATGAGAATGAGCGCTCCCATAGCACCTATAAAAATTCCCAGTACTTTTTTATTTGTCACCGGTTCTTTTAAATAGATAGCTGCTACAACCATTGTTACAATCGGTAGAGTGGTAGTTACGATAGAAGCATCAATAGGAGAAGTCATAGAAAGCCCGAAGATGAACACTCCTTGATTGAATACTAGCGCAAACAGTGAAGCAAAGAAGATTTTCAGCATATCCTGATGGTTCACATGTTCCTGTTTGCAAAATATAGAAAGTAGCCAGAAAGCGGCTGCTGCTCCCACCATGCGGAACGTGGTAACTGAAATAGCTGAAAACTCTTGAAGAGCCGACTTACCGATGGGAGACATCAATCCCCACATGACGTTTGCTGAAAGTGCAAACAGATGACCACGCAGATTTTTACTTTTGTCCATGTTGATATTGATTAATCTACAATTTTTTTATATGAATAACAGTCAAACAGAGGAAACGGTTGCAAAGGTAGCTTTTTATTCTTATATTTTCCCAATCTAATATATTAATAAACGGACGTTATGGTTTCAACAAAACGAAGTCCGGTATCTTTTTATTGTTGTCAAAATGCTTGATTTTAGTAAACTTTTGATAGATGACTAAAAAACTCTTTGAAAATTTGCATCTTTTGATAAAACAATTACTTTTGCAACATTTCGCTAAGCTGTAGGAGGGCTGGCGAAATTTCAGAAAAGCGTTTTTAGTAGTCGTCTTTAACTTTTTTTGAGCTTAAACGTAAATATTTCTGTATTGATAGATCTGGTTTTGTCTATTAAAGAGTGGTATGTGTACTTAAAAGATGAAGACGAATAATGAAACAAATTCCTGCGCTTTTTTTGTATCTAATGAACAGGTTGAATCAGTGGAATTTATAGACCGGAAAAACAGTCCATATGGGTATACTTGGTTTTATTGTTACGCTCTTTTGGGGAATACTGGCAGGAATTGCAGTAACGATTCTTATCGTGTATTTGATAAATGAACTAATGGATACCCCAAAGTGGTTGGTTGGATTGATAGGACTTTTTCTTCTCTTCTTTCTTTCCTTTCAGTTTACGGCAATTATTGGTGCCGGAAAAGTAAAAGGAGTAGTTGAAGACATTACTGGCCTAAGTAATACTGTTAGTGAAAAGGTCGATTGGAATAATATTGAAACAACCTATCCTGTTTTAAAACCTTATCTTGATAAAGTCGGAACGAAAGTGGACGAAGTATCAGACAAGAAAACCTCGGCACTTTCTCTTATTAATAGCATCATTAATGGCTTTATGTGGCGACGTGCAGCATGGGCATTAGGCGGAGTAATGATATGTTTCGTGGTGGCTGCCTTGCCAGCATTGACAGGAAATGGTCGTAATCGACAGGGACGACGAGGGGCATCAGCTTCTACCCGTCATCGGACTACGCAGCATACGAGCCGTTCGCATCGTCCGCGGCGCAGATAAAGATTATGAGAAAACAATTATAAATACTAAATGATATTATGGAAACATTAGACCCGAAAAGTCCTAACCACATCTTGGTTGGTGTAGGCGGTACAGGCGGTAAAGTACTGAAGGCCATTCGTAAACGCATTTATCAGGAATTTCCCAATGATGAAGAACGAGACAAACTGTCTATCGGTTTTGTATATGTCGATTCTACGCGTGAGATGATGACGCCGGGTGATCCTTCTTTCCGTGTGATGGGGAAGGATGCTTCGTTTACGGAAAGTGAGTTTGTGGATATTAAGTCGGTGGACTTGAAACAGATTCTGGATAATGTATCCAATTATCCCGGATTGAAGACTATTGTGAAGAATGGTGCTTCAATGAAGAATACGTTGGGGGAAGTGGGGCAAGCTGCCGGACAGAAACGTCGTGCGGGACGTATTCTTTTTGCTGCAAATTGCAACAAGTATCTTTCTGCTTTGAAGGGGCAGTACAATAAAGTGAAGTCTCTGACCAACAAAGATGAGGTTAATATTCATATTTTTACTGGTTTGGCCGGTGGTACGGGATCAGGTGCTATTATTGATGTTGTTGCTCAAACCCGTGCACAAGAGACTTATAAGCATGCTAACATTATGGTTTATGCCATGGTGCCTGAATTGGATATTCCTGCCGGATGTCAGGCCGGACGCTACCATCAGAATGGTTATGCTGCATTGAAAGAGTTGAGTGCGCTGAATATCGGACGTTTTGTTCCTTCGGACGTTATTCGTGGGGAAGAGAAGATAGAGTTGGACTTTACTCCTAATAAACAGTTCGGTTTGATGCTTTACTCTAATGTGAATGAAAATGGCGTGGTAGTCAATTCGTTTACAGAATTGCCACAGTTGTTGGCGGATACCGTTTATTTCCGTCTGTTTTTGGAAGAGAAACATGGTACGACTGATGATCTTCTGCGTTCCTTCAGTTTGGAGAATATCAATGACTTCTGTGTAGAGTACAGCGAAAAGTCGAAAGGGACGGATAAGGAACGTGCCCGTACGAAAGCAATCAATACATTCGGTATCAAACGCATTATTTATCCCGAAAAACGAATACTGGAACATATCACTTATACCGTAGGTGAACGTGTTCTCTGGCAGATGCAATATAATAACTTCAAGGATGATTTCGGTTTTGTACAGGAATCGGTTCGTAAGGATTATCGTGAGTTGTATATCAATGACAAGAACTTGCGCGACTGGTTGCTGGATGATAGTCATTTGATGTTGGAAGAAAAGATATTCGATACAGATAAGTATTGCAGCAAGATAGAAAATTTCTGGAGTGATATTACCAACAGCTATTCTTATGATGATGCCAAAGCGGTAGACCCGGAACCATTGAGATTCCTTGAAAGTATCTGTGCGGATACGTATAAGAATGCTTTCCGTAATAAACAGGGAGTAGAAGTTTACTATCAGGACAAGAGTAACGACCAGTTGTTGAAGGAACAGGCACAATATATTATTGAACGTATAGAGAAGAATCTATATACAAAATGGTATGAGGGCACCCTTTCCTTAGAGGATTTGCTGAATATCTGTGATACTGTATTGACTTACATAAAAGACCGCAAAGAGAAGATCGAAACTGATATTGCCGGAGTGGATGAAAAGATCAAGGTGAATGAGGACGATGCGGATGCTAACAATTACGACTATAATCACTTGTCGTTGTTGCAGCGTGCTACCGGACGTTCCCCCCGTCTCTACTCCGATCATCAGATGATAATGAAAGATCTCTATACGTTGCGTACCCAACGTGTTGCTTATGAATTTGAAGGTAAGTTGCTGGGTAAGTTACGTGCTGCGTTCGAAGAATTCAGTGCTGAAGTAAGTCAGTTCATCGGTGTGTTGCTGGTGTCAATGGATGCTGCAGAAAAACGTATTGCCGACCGTAATAAGAACACCAAAGGAATAGCCGATTTGTCGAGTGCTATTGTAGAAGTCAGTGAAGATGAGAAAATGCTCAAGCTCGAACAGGCATTGATTCTGGATAAGAACCAACAGGAAACCTGGTCGGGAAATATCCGTAAGGCTATTACAGGCAACCGTAATTATGCCCACTTCAGCGAACTGGCTGCCACTACTTCCGAAGATGCTATCTTTGATATATTCGATACGGAGTTGAGTCCGAAGATTCGTGAAAAACACGATCAGGATTATCAGAACGACAAGATTTTAGGGCTGAACGTGCTGCAACAGTTGCAAAAGGTACTGCTTACGGATACAGATATTCGTAACTTCGCTTCTACAGTCATCAATCAGAGCGGTACATTCCTGAAACTGGATGACGGGCAACTTTCGAAAGCATTGAATAATAACGAAAACCCGGTATCTCATCCCGAATCAATCAATCGCAAGACAATCTTGATTTCGATGCCGACTGATGAAGGAAACGATTCGCTCAAAGCATTCTCTAATAAACTGAAAGCCGCATTACAAGGTGCTTTCGGAAATGCTACGCCGGGAAGTACAATCAACTTCAATACTTCCAGTGATCGGATGAATGAAATAACGGTTATTTCCATCCGGTATTGTTTCCCGATGCGTGCTATCGCCTGGTTGCCTTCTTATGATCGTGCGTATAACGATATGGTGAATAATAAGAATGAATTGGCTGCTAAAGAAGCCCGTATCTTGCTTCACAGCGAAGGCGACGGTACGGAATTGCCGGATCTGATGGGAGAAAAGAAGGTATCGCCGAAAGACTTTATCCCTTATTTCTTCGTGGCTGCTGCAAACAATATTCTTGCTGTGCGTGAAAACGAACGGGAAGAAAAGGGTTGGTGTATTGTCACTGCCGATGAATGGGGGGCTGAAATGGTAACCCTTATCGCATCCCAGTTTACAGAACTCCTGACCAGCGAAGACCTGACGGAAGAAGTGTTGGATACTATCAAAGAAAAGGTAGATGAAGTATTGAAGAATCCGGATTTGAAGATGAGTGACCGTGCTGCTATGGTAGAAGGTGTGAAGGTAGTGATGCGCGATTACGTAAGTAAGGAGTGCTCCAGTCCTACATCACCCAAGTATCAGCAATACAGCGCTGAAGCAAAGAAAGCATTGGAAATAATTAATAAGAAATAAAAATTATGGCAAGACCTAGTGAACGCGACAGATACAAATATGGTATCTGCACCAACCGTGACAAGAATGGAGAAGGAACCCCTTGTCCTAAATGTGAAAGTAAAGAAGTACAGAAAGTAAGAGCCGGACAAGACTTCGTATGCGAAGAGTGTAAAGAACCGTTGCGTATGGTTCCGCCTCCTAAAGAAGGCCCTAACAAGAAGTTGATTGGCGGTATTGTCGCAGCTGTTGTAATCCTTGGTGGTGTGGGCATTGGAATCGCCCTTAGCGGTGGAGAGAAAGGAAGCGACCCGATTGGCGGAACAAACCCGGACTCTGTTGAAGTGGTTAATCAACCACAGGAAGAAGTTGAAATGGAAGCTGAAACAAGCGGTTCGGATACCAAAGAACAGGTAGAAGTCGTTGTTTCTGATAAGAGCAACGCAGGGGGGAGCAATAACAGCGGAACAGGCGGTATCGTAACGAAAGACCTCGGTTATGCAGTTTACAAAGGACGTATGAAGAACGGCCTGATGAATGATGAAAATGGAGTATTGACATTTAATACAACTCATGTTATAGAACCGCGCGACGTGAAGAAGCGTGAAGCTAACGCAGGTGAAAAAGTGGTCGGTATCTTTGAAGACGGTCACCTTATTACCGGTACGTGGTATAAGAGTGATGGAAACAAAGAGGTAATCATTCCGTAATGAGGAATCCGTTTACTCAAATAGTCTACATAGTTCTTTTGCTGTTCCCGCTTTCGGTGTGGGGACAGCAAACAGGAAAATGGGGAAATGGAAAACTACGCCAGACGGTTGTTGCCATTTCCTCCGATGTTCCTTTTGCTACGGCAGCTTACGATTTTACAGAACGGTATCTGACCCAATTGCAAAAGATGTCCGTTGCCGAGCGAAAATCGCAGATGGAGCGTGATAACGTATGGATTACACAAGGGAGTATGGATCTTCTGAATCTCATCAACGAGCAGACATCGATGAACTTTTCCGAGAAGGAAAACCGTTACATCGTATCTCTTATCAATGAGTCTTTCCTTTTGATCGAACTCTCTTTCCCGGCTTCATGCCAATTGCTGACCGGGAAGAATCTGAAGGAGCTGGAAGCCGACTTTGTGAAAGGATTATCTTCTTATAGCTACACTCCATCCTCTTCGCAACCCGTGCGGAAGGAACTTAAAAAGTTGGCGGGAGACTATTATGTGAAAACGGGAGATACCTATTACATTGAAGAAATCAACGGGAATCTTTATTTCGAGGAAAAGGATCGCGCCCTTCGTCCGGTGTTCAGCATGGATCATCCTGCCGAGAGCGTGTTTAATCTATTTCTTAGTGAAGACACTCCTGGCAATGTCTCCATCCGCATGACCGTACGCCAATATGGACTGAAAAGAGAACAGATGGAAATTCCTGTCCGTTCATGGATATCTTATATGCGTAATCAGGGCTGCGCTCTCTACGTAGGCGTTGAAGCGTTGGAAACCAATACGGTAAAGGCATATGTCTTTGCGGTGAATACTGTGTTGAAGTATAATCATGTGATGAATGTGGAAATTCCCAACTCCCTCCTAAACGAAGGGAAGGGGAAAGTAGAAGGCGATGTAACCTTGTTTGTCCCCACCCACAATATCTCGTCACTTTTTGAAGAACTTAATTGGGTAAATACTACCCCAAAAAGGCAAATTAAAGTAAAATGAAGAAGATAATTACTTTGTTATTGTTTTGCGGAGCATATTGCAGCCTGATGGCACAGAGTGAAGCCGAAACAAAGGCGCAGATCAATAAGATCAAGCGTTCGCAGTCTTATCTTTCTGCCGAGGCTACCATGCCTACTGAAGAAGAGGCCATTCAGCAAGCCAAAGAACTGTTAGTCAGTGAAATCAATGATTGGGTAGCCAGTAAACGGAAAAGCGGTGAAGTGAAACAAGTTGTTTTGCAAGACATCAATACCTGTACCCAGCGAATGGATATGAAGCGTGGAGTGAGAACTCGCGCGTTTGTATACGTGAAGAAAAATGAGATTGTCCTCATCTATGGTGAAGGACAAATCATGTTGAGTGAAGAGGAAAAAGGAGCCGATTTACAACCCTTGTCTGAAATATCAGAACCGATCAAGATAGAGTCCGCCAAGAAGTCTGCAAAAGATGAGAAAATGGTTTCGACGGTGGAAAAGATCAATCCCGAACAAGAGAGTCTGAATCAGGTTCTTGCTGCAAAAACGATGACGGAGATGAAGCAGGTTTTTGCTTCGCTCAAAGAACAGGATCGGATCTCGTATGGCGTATATGCCCCTGAAACAGTGGCAGAACAATGTTATCTGTTGTTCTATACCCGTACGGGTGAGGTAAAAGGAGTGGTGAAGAAGAATGACAAAGAGCTGAATGACGTCCGGACGAAAGAGGCTACGGATATTGCTGTCTTTAGCGGTTGCGGAGCTTATTGGTTCATTCTTAAATAACAAACATAAGTAGAAAGAGAAGAAGATGAAAAGTATAATTTTGAGTTGGGCATTGGTAGCAGTTTGTACACTGATGACTCTACCTGTGCAAGCCCAGGATGCTGTGAAACTGGAAATTGCTGACGGTTTATATGATGCCGGCTTAAAGGCAAAGATGGAAAAGTCTACCAGCGCATTGCTGACAGAAATCAATAAAGCATTTAAAGAAAACAGAGCATTGAATCTGGTATCTTTAGGACTGACCGATACGGCAGAACGCGGATTGAGCGCGCTATGGGAGAATACACATTTCTATTGTGATGATTCGGAAGTCGTGCAATCCTGTATCCGTAACGGAAACGGGTATCAGGTTCGCCAGATCCCTCTAATGATTAAGCCTGTGGGCGAGACACTGGATGATGAATATCAGGAAGCTGTGATTAACTATGACGCAAGCGGAAACATCACACGTTTCAATTTTACACTTAGCACTACTGTTTATCAGAATGTGATGAAGAAAGGTAAAACAGTGACCGAGATTGCCCGTCGTCAGGAAATACTTTCCTACGTAGAGCAGTTCCGTACAGCTTACAACGAACAGGATATTCAATTTCTGGATAATATCTTCAGCGAAGATGCATTGATTATCACAGGTTCGGTGACTGAAGTCAAGAAAACCGATGGCACAGGAATTACTTATAATAAAGTGACTTACAAGAAACAAGGCAAGCAGGAATATATCAACAACCTGAAAAAAAGTTTTCGTGCAAACAAGTGGATCAATGTCCGCTTCGACGATGTAAAGGTTGTAAAACACCCTAATCCGAAGATGGAAGGTTTCTATGGAGTAACCGTTCATCAACTTTATGCCAACAGCAGTGGCTATAAAGATGACGGTTATCTGTTTATGTTGTGGGATTTCCGCGATAAGGATCAGGTACAGATTCATGTGCGTACCTGGCAGCCTCGTTGGATGAATGATAATCACACGGAAGAAATAGCCCAGGAAGATATTTTCACTCCCGGTGATTTCGTAATTGATTTATAATTGTAAAAGTACGATGAAACGAATCTATCATATTCTATTATTACTAAGTTGTGCGTTAGTGATAGGGATGAAGGCGAATGCGCAAAGAGTTTTCTTTGTGGAACCCAAAGAAGACCCCTCCATTACAGCCGGTCCCAATCAGGTGAAGATTATCATCCATTCTAATAGCGACAAGCTGGCAATGACTCATAATATGGGCGAGGAAAAAGGAGTAAGAACCACGAATGACAACGGGACTTACTGCTATACCATTAATTATAGTTTTCCCGAAGATTATGAGGATGATTTCATAAAATCCACTTTTCTGGTTCGGCTACCCGTCGGGCAGAAAGATTTTATGCTCGTTTTGCGGAAAGGGAAAGGCTATGTGGGGATGTTCAATGAGAACTTCATAACGATTGAAAAGAACAATGACGGACTCTTCCCGCAGTCGAAGGCTGCTAAAGTCACGTTTCTGTCTGCCATGAAAAAGCTGGATATAGAGTGTAACGGCAAGTTGTGTTTTTCCGACGGACAGGCTGTTCCGGTGGCCGATGTCAATTTCTCTTCTTCCGTGAAGCAGGAAGGCGGTGAATTGAACGCTTATATCATAGAATTCATGTTGGATGAAGAGAAAAAGACACCGACATTCATCAAACGCCCTGTATTCAAAATCAAGGTAGGAGCTTCCAATGCCATTGATGTAGACCTCGGAGGTGACTTGGAATTTAAAAAGTCATATAGCTATACTATTGTCAGCAACGTGAAGATTGTTGAAAAAGAAGCTTCGTTTGACGAACTCCTCGCCAAAGCTCAAGCCAAAGAGAAAGAAGCCGATTTCTTTGCTGCCGCCAATGCTTATCAGGATGCCCGTAGCCATGAAAACTGCCCTGTGGATAAACGAGGTGAACTGGAAGCTCAACTGGGGAAGATGAACTCTGCCCGTAAGTTCCTTTTTTATGCGGAGAAATTCGAGAGACAGGGAGCAAGAGTGGAACGCAAAGAAGGGTTTACGGCCGATAGCGTATTCATCTACTATCGCGGAGCGATCCGTAGCTATAAGAAAGTGCTGGAATATGCCCCCGGTACAACTGAATTTGAACGTCGTGCAGAAGAACTGGATGAAAAACTGAAAGCCCACCCGATGAACAGCAAGGTGACAACAGTCACTGTGAAATACCAGGAAATAACCGGCAGACACCCGAATGGTGGCGGGATACCGATCTATGCTTCCAATACTCCCGATAACCCGAAACCCAATAGTGATGACAAACCTCTGGGCACTACCCGGGGCGATGGTTCATTCCGTGTCGTTTTCAAGGATACGCCTCCTCCTTACCTCTACTTCTATGGCGATAAGAAATCATACAAGATAGATAGCACGACAACTGAAATAGTTTTCTAATCAAATCTACTATAAATAAAACATTTAAACTTTGCAATCATGAGAAACAAACATCTGTTATTATTTTTCGTGGCTATGTTAGGATTAGCTTTTGTGTATCCGACGTCTTTGAGCGCCCAGAAAGACAAGAAGAAAAAAGAGAAAAAAGAACTCATCTGGGAACTGCCCGAACCATCGGGAGATCCAACCATTGATGGGTATCTGCTGTCTTGTGACACCTTGTATCATAAGATTTCAACTTATAGAGACAGCCTTTCTCACTACAAATATCAGGAGGCTTCTTTCTCCGTAGGAGGAAAAAACTATCTTTTCAAATGTATGATTGATTCCGTAAACAATCAGTTCTTGAGTTACGGTATGGGACGTTGGCAGGTAGCACAAGGTATTATGACAGGGGCTGAAATTATTCTCGATGCCACCAGTCTTAGTCTGAATACAGCTTCTGCCGCCCTTGCTCTTCCAAATCTGAAGTTGAAGGCAATCAAATATTTCAAACCAGTCAAGGACTTGGGGCCTCATGTGATCGGTATGGGTTTGAAAGAAATTCCCGCCATCAAGAAAGAGTGTCAGAACACTATGCGTAAGTATGGCAATGCAAAGAAAGCAGCTATCCTTCCTGAAAACATCGATCCGGCTGTCCGCGAACACCTGATGGCTGAACTGGGAATCGACGCAAATACTTTTGAAAAATGGTATGGCAAGTATATTTTCGTCAATGAAGATATACAGGAAGCTGCCGAAGGAACTGAAAACCAAGTTGTGGAAAAGACGGAAGAAGAAAAAGACGCAGGCAACAAACTGACCGATTACAAGAACTTCGGTGTAGCCGATTTGCCGGAAGGACAGGCTGAACCGTCGGCAGAAGAAGAAATGAACTTATTGAGTTAATCGAAACCGGACTTGTTCTTATACAACTTCTGACCTAAAGAACAGTTTTTGAAATACGAATGGCGCAGTAATGTGGACAAAATCTGAAATCCACCTTACCTGCGTCATTCTTTTTATTTGTTACCTTTATTGAAAACTGCTGTAATCGTGATTCATTTATCGTATGATTTGTTTATATTTGCCTTGATTAAACTTGAATATTATGGAACA
>ONZS01001494.1_pt1 | contig 12111 bp, 10 predicted proteins | sample 1670921 | NCBI WGS metagenome assembly ONZS01 (sample SAMN06348104, study PRJEB24527) | human gut metagenome | biome: human gut; feature: ankylosing spondylitis patient; material: feces | host: Homo sapiens | place: China | collected 2015-10 | reverse complement strand
TTTTATATGGCCCGTTGGTCAAGCGGTTAAGACAGAGGCCTCTCACGCCTTTAACATCGGTTCGATTCCGGTACGGGTCACCATATGCACCTCTAGCTCAGTTGGTAGAGCAACTGACTCTTAATCAGTGGGCCCAGGGTTCGAGTCCCTGGAGGTGCACCAGATATTGAACGTCAAATCGTAAGATTTGGCGTTCTTTTTTGTTATGTAACCCCGAAAAATCGGGGCTTGCACGATCAACGCACGGTTTTTGCACGGTTGGTGTTTTCATAGGAATCCTCTGCATGGGCTGGAATTACTTTGAAATGCGTGGTAAATTTTGCATCAGGTCAGCAGAGCCAGACGGAGCTGCGCCTTTACTTCGGGGTCTGCGTCCTTCAGAAGTTCCAGCAGAGCGGTCATGGAGATGGTCGGTTCGCCTGCGGCGGGTACAGCCTGCGGGCTGGGGCTTTCCTGTTTAGCATAGAACCCTTCCTCAAATTTCCTGCCCAGTTCTACACGAGAGGACTGCTGGATATGAGCGTAGGTGTTCACCAGCATATCCGCCGTGGCGTGCCCTGTGGTGCCCTGAACGGCTTTCACATCGCCGCCGGAGATCATCAGTTGATAGGTGGCACTGGAATGCCGCAAACCGTGGAACACAATGCGGGGGAATTCCGGGTGGGCATCCTGCCATTTGAGGAACTTCTTGCGGATCAGCACCGGCTCCACTGCCAGACCATTGGGTAGACGGAACAGCATTCCGCTATCATGGTAGCGTGCCGGGTCGTTCATCTCGTCTGCCGCCAACTGATTCAGCCACTTCTTCAATTCCTCTTTCAGTGCAGAGGTCATGAAGATGGTACGGCAGGAGGACGCCGTTTTGGTGCTTTTCAGGATGAGGGAAGTGGTGCTGCGCTCCAACTTGTCCGGGAACACCTTGATGATGCAGCCATCGTCCACCTGATTCAGGGCTTTTTTCCGTACTCGCTGCATGGACTTGTTGATACGGAATGTTCCGATGCCATCTGCTGCGTCAAAATCAAGATCTTCCGGGGTCAGACCTACGATCTCGCCCTCTCGCAGTGCGCCCACCAGTGTGAGGTGGACTGCCAGATGCAGGATGGAATCCTCCATGCTGTCCAGAGCCGCCCGCATCTCATCTACCGTCCAGATGGTACGCTCCTGCGTAGACTTCTTGGGGCTGTCCACGGGAACAGGGCTTTTGACAAGAATGCCCCACTCTACGGCATACTGGAAGGCAGTGCCCAGCAGCCGGTGCACCTCATGGATCGTTGTGCCGGAAAGGAAACGCTGCTTCTGCTTTTCGGTCAGTTCCTGCTTCTTGCCCTCGATATACGAACCACAGGGCGTTTTGCTCAGGGTCGTGTAGAGGTTCTCCATGTGGTAGGGCTTGAGCTTCTGCATCTCCATGCTACCGATATAGGGGATAATGAGATTCTGAATGGTGGAAAGGTTGGATTCGTAGGTTTTGGGTGCCCACTTGTGCTTGCTGCACTGTTTCGGCAGCCAGTCCATCAGGAACTCTGCCACCGTTACCGAGGACGGAATCAGGAAAGTGCCAGCGGCCAGTTCATGCTCGATTTGCTTTTTTCGGTTCGTTGCCTCCTCTTTTGTGGGAAAGCTCTCCCATTTGTCGCAGCTCTTGCCGTGCTCATCTTCGTAGGTGTAGCGGACGCTGTAAGAGTTGCCGCGCTTCGTAATATATGCCATACTGTTTGCCTCCTTATCAAGCTGCCCGGTAGAGCCACGCATCGAAGCTGTCCTTCGGCACACGGATGCTTCCGCCTACTCGCAGGACACGGAATTCGGTAGTGCTGTTGCACAGATTGTAAGCAGAGCGCAGGCTGATGGCCAGCATTCGTGCGATCTCTTCCACCGTGTACACCAGTTTCGTGGTTGCCGGGCTGTCAGTCGGAGACTTGACGGCATTGGTTTGAGTGACCACTTCCATTGTAGTGGGATTCGAGTCCTTTTGCAAGAACTTTTTCGTATAATCGGAAGATTGCACAGGGACGGTCATAGAATTACGGTCAAAATCCATAAGCGTTGCTCCTTATATTGTCATATCATCTAAAAATTCAGCTTAAAGTTCTACATCTTGCCCACGCTTGCGGTTTCGCTGCTGCACATTCATGGTGCGCTCCTGCTTGGGGGCAAGAATCTTTTCCAGAAAGCCACGCACCAGTTCGGGCGCACGGTGGAGAGCATCCAGATAGGGTTTCACGTCGTACCACAGGTCGTGGTACTTGTTGCTCCAACGAACGGCCTCTTTCTTGGCGGTGGAAAGTTCTTCTTTCAGGCGGCGGTTCTCCACATCCATCATATAGCCGTGGTCGGCTTGCTTTTTCAGCTTGGAAAACTCTTCTTCGGTCAGCGAATAGTTGCCGAGAAAGGTGCGCTTACCAATATAATCCAGATCGCGCGCATGAATGAGGGCTTCTTTTGTGAGCGTGACCTTTTTCTGCACAGCGGCAAGTTCCTTTTCGGTCTTGGAGAGGGTTTTGTTGGTTTGGGTGAGGTGCTGCTCTTTCTGGTCAATCTGGGCGGTCAGAGTGTCCAGTCGCTCCTGCTCCCGCTGGACTTTGAACTGGGTGACGGTCAGGTGTTCTTCAGTGCTGCCACGCTCACCGCGCTCTACATCCGTATACCCGGCGTTGCGCATATAGTGGAAGAAATCGTCTTGCAGGACACTGTACGACTTCTTCAGGACTGGCTTGCCGCTCTTTTGCAGGACAGGCTTTCCGGCATCGTCCAGCAGGGGCTTGGAAGCCCACTTCTTGCTTCGGCTGACCTGCATGACGGTCTCCTTGACTGTGCCGACCAGTGCCTTGTCCTTGCAGCGTTTCGACCAGAGGATCTGCTTTTTCACCACAGGCACATAGACCACATGGAGATGATAGTGGTAGACTTCACGGCCTAATGCTTCGGTCATGGCACGGTTGATCTCATCGGCGTGCATGACTGCCGAGAGGATATACTGCTCACCGCCCACGATTTGAACGGCAGCTTGGTAGGCATCCTCATAGAACTGCTTGGCGAACTCGTAGCCGCCGTGGTTGTCAAAGTAGGCCGAGTTGACATCAAAGACAAGCTCGCAGTAATGGGTGGCATCCGGCTTCAAGCCGCGCGTTGAAATCGTGCCAGCGGTTTCCAGTTGGGAGAACAGGTCGGTGTAGCTGGCGGTTGGCTTTTTGAAGTGGATGTTCCATGCAGTGCGCTGGGGGATGATGTCGGGGTTCCGGTAGCTGTCCTTTTCGCGCTCGTTGTGCTGCTGAGTGTTGCCAACGGCCTTGTCCGAAACGGCGAGATTTCGAACACTGGTGCGGTCAATGCCATCATTTCTTGCCAAAGGGCATCCCTCCTTTCAAGGTTCATCGAGAGGTGACGGGGAACGGAGATGCACTTCTGCGGAAGTGTAATAACCCACTATGACACTTTCATCCCTATGGTCTGCAAAGTGTAGTGGGCTCTCCGAGGGGGAACGTCTCCTGCGGGAGAGTTACAATCAAGTTCGCACAATGCGAACTTGATCGCTCCGTACGCATCTGAAAAAATTGCGTACGGACTTCAAATAACCTGTACGGCTCGTACGACGTACGGAAATCCGAAATATAAACGATAATTCGTTTTAATTTGTTTCGATTCGCCGTACAGATGCGTACAAGTACAGACCGTACAGGTTGTACGAACTTCTTCCGTGAAAAAATGCACTTTTTACGGGCAGGGGTGGACAAGCGGCTCGATGCCCACAAAGCCCCGCACCCTGCGGCCACCGGGCAGGGCGATGTTATGTACTGCACCAGAGTACCCAAAAGTGGGAACTCTGGTGTTTTTTTGCCTTGTGCCTGAATATACGGAAAATTTTGCAGAAAGGGCGAAAAAGCGGCAGAACTGCAACGGAAAAAGAAAAAAGCCCTTACTGGTTGCAGAGTTGCAACAGCAAGGGCAGAGAGGAAACCGTATATTGAACAAAACGGCAGAGCGTATTATAATGAGGAAAAAGCTCAAAAAGGAGGGCCGACAACATGGCACAGGAATATCTGCCTGCACCGTCCAACGTCCGTCTTGCGGACTTGATGAAAGAGCACAATATCAGCCAACCGGAGCTTGCCAAGGAAATCGGCTGCTCCAAAAGCACCATCAGCCGCTTCATCAGCGGCGCAAAAGGAACCCTGACCCATGAGCAGGTGCTGAAAATCGCAAGGCTGTTCAACGTGTCCACGGGTTTCCTGCTGGGAGAAACCAACATCCCTGACCGCAAGAACTACGATATTGCTGAACTGGGCCTGTCCGTAGAGGCTGCAAAGAACCTCTACACAGGGCGTGTCAATACAGAGGTGGTCAACCTGCTGTTGGAAAACGCCCGCTTTGCAGAGCTTACTTACCGCATAGCGCAGTATTTTGATGATACTTTTGCGTCTGGTATCGCAGCACAGAACGCCATGCTCACGACATTGAGCACCCTGCTGCGCACAAAGGTCAAGACCCCGGAAGCAGCCAAAGCCGCAAAGGACATCAGCCTTCGGAGAAAGCCGGTGTACCAAGGCGACCTTGATGATATTGAAATGTACTTCATGGCGGCGGTCAAGGAAATCAAAAAGGGTATCGGGAGCCATTACGCCGAGCAGGAAGCCATGAGCAAGAAAGTGGCCGAGAAGATGTTCAATGAACTGACCAAGGGGCAGGATGTGCAGCACCCAACGATTACGGCAGAGCAGTTGACGGATGCAATGTTGGACAGCGTTTCGGGCATGAAAGGAGCTACGCCGGAAGCACTGGAACAGCTGCGGAACGGTCTGCTGGGAATCTTGCAGTCTGCCGCAGAGCAGGAAAACGCCCATGAAGCAGACGAATGAACGGCTTTGTGCGCTGGCACAGAAAGGCGATGCCGCCGCACTGGACAGCCTGATTGAAAACAACAAGTCCTTTATCGGCAAGGTGGCAAATGACCTTTTCCGCAGTATGAATCTGGCACAGTCCGGTCTGAATCTTGACACGGACGATTTGAAACAGGCGGGGAATCTGGGCTTATGGAAAGCCGTGCCGAAATTTGATGCGGCGCGCGGCATGAAGTTCCTGACCTATGCGGCTCCTGCCATTCGCAACGCCATGATGGACATGGTACGGGATGCCTTTGTCACTTTTGAACAGCGGATGGTGACGGAGGATAAGGACGGTATCTGCTACCAGCGCGTTTCGCTGGATGATGTTCTGCCGGGAGAAGAGCAGCTGCGGCGCATCGAAGCCATAGCCGACCCTTATGCCATGCAGCCGCAGAGCATTATAGAGGAACAGGAATCGCGCCGGGAGCTGTACGATGGCCTGAAACGGCTGACCCAGCGAGAGCAGACCTATCTGCTGTACCGCTATGGCTTTACTGATGGCGAGGAACATCCGCTGATCGGCACAGCGATATACTTTCACCTGACAAAAGGCCGCGCCAAAAAGACAGAGGAACAGGCCATGGATAACCTGTGGCTGGAACTGCCGTGGTGGTTTATATGAATGGGCAGAGAGGAATTGTGTCAAATTGACATAATTCCTCCCGATAAGAGGGATGTGAGCCCAAAATACTGATAATGTGTTTGTGAATTTTTGAAAAACTAAGTATGGTTGGGCCTAAGTGTGACTTATCAAAAAACGTAGTAAAAGTGTAGTTGTACTTGATATTGAGCGGTGGCCTAAACTCTAAAGTTTGATAAGAGAATTTCTTGTTATTGCAGATGTTTCTAATATGTGCTATCATAATAAGTGAGAGGGACTATTTTGAAAGTGTAAAATTTTTGATTTATATTTTCAATTAAAAAATTTAAAATAGTAAGGAGTACCCTGATGACTATTTCCGAACAGATAAAAGTCCTATGCGTACGTTCAAATATTAGTGTAGCAGAGTTAGCAAGACGTATGGGAACCACACCCCAGAATTTTAACTCCAAAATGAAACGGGAAAGCTTTACAGTTTCCGATTTGGAGCGTTTGGCAGAAACTGTTGGGTGCTCGTTTGAGCGATACTTTGTCCTTCCAGATGGTGAGAAGGTTTGATAGGAGAATAAAAATGAATGTGTTGCATTTTAAGAACAACTCACAGAACCGGGATGTAATATCCCTATTCTCCGGTGCAATGGGACTTGATATAGGACTTGCAAAGGCAGGATTGAATATCGCTATTGGACAGGATTTTGATGCGGCGTGTGTCGCGACTATGCGAGCAAATGGACATAAAGTTTTAAGTGGAGATATTCGAGACATTGATCCTGCTGATTTACTCGAACAAGTGAATTTGGTTCCGGGAGAACCATTTTTGATTTGTGGCGGTCCACCATGCCAACCGTTCTCAACTGCAGGAAAGCGATTAGGAATTAATGATCCACGTGGAAGCCTTTTTATGGATTTTATTCGAATGATTGATTACATTCGGCCAAGGTTTTTTATTATGGAAAATGTGAAGGGAATTATGTCTGCCCCGCTGAAACATGTTCCGCTTGCTGAACGAGATGAAAACGATCCTGAGCAACAACTGGGCACAGTTTTGGATGTTATTTTATCTGAATTCCAGAAACTCGGCTATAAAACTGTATATGGGGTATTGGATGCGGTAAATTATGGCGTCCCACAATTTAGAGAACGATTTGTTCTTATTGGAAGTCGTGATAACGAAAATATTTTTATGCCAATTCCTACCCATTTCCAAATGCATCAAAACGCATCCTATCGATGGCAAACATTAGGCGATACTATACGAGATTTGGAATATGATTGTGGTGAATGTGCTGCCTTTAGCAAGGAACGCTTATCTTTTCTAAAACTTATCCCTGAGGGTGGAAATTGGAGAGATCTTCCCACTGATTTAAGGAGAATAGCTATGGGAGGTGCATTTGAGTCGGGAGGAGGAAAAGTAGGATTTTACCGTAGGCTATCCTATAATCAGCCCTCTCCTACATTGGTTACATCGCCTGTGCAAAAAGCAACTATGATGTGCCATCCTACACAAAATCGCCCTTTGAGCATTCGAGAATATGCACGAATCCAGCAGTTTCCAGATGATTGGATTTTTACAGGAACAAGCACAGAGAAATATCGGCAAATTGGTAATGCTGTCCCGGTTGGGCTTGCGGAAGCTTTGGGTAAAGTAGTTCTATCAGTTGCAGATCAAAATGCTGCGATTCAAACAAAGAGATTTAGAGGAACAGATGTTCATCAAAAACTTAAGATGGCTCTTGAAATAGGAGGAAGTTGTTATGCCCATAAATAATTCTTACAACGAAGAAGCTATTGTAGCAGCTATTGCCGATGCACTGGACAATTTTTACACCAACCTTATAAAAAAAGTGGACAGTTTAAATATCAAGGCGGTAATGAAACGTAAAAATCCGTATCTTTTCCGGGCTAAAGCTATGAACGGAGCCGCTCAGATTGTTGATGCTATTCTTGCTGCATTTGTATCATCTTCAGAAGAAACTATTTTTGGAAACGTGTTTTTTGAACCTATTGCAACAGCCGCAGCACAAGGTCAAAAAGCCTTAGCTGAGGGTGTTGATATTATGGTAGAACGCGATAACACTATTTATGCTATTGCAGTAAAATCGGGGACAAGTGTTTTTAATGCTGATAGCCGTAAAAAACAGGAGCAAAACTTTATGGCTGCGAGCAAATTAGCTCAACAGGCAAAAAAGAGATTCGTTCCAATCGTTGGATATGGCTATGGAAAGAAAAAAACTTCTAATCGTGGTTTGCCTAAATTCTACATGGAACTAGCGGGAAAAGATTTTTGGGAGGAATTAACAGGTGATGAGGAATTTTATATTAAACTAATACGTTATATGGACAAACTGCCTGAGAAGTATGTAGAAGACTTTGATACATCTTATCAGAAAGCAGCAAATCGTTTAGTTCGAGAATTTACACAACAGTTTTGCTTTGAGGATGGAAGTATCAACTGGGAGAAACTTGTTGAGTTTAACTCCGGAAATTAATTTTTAGGAGGAAACGGCTAATGAGGGAAGCTCTTAAAAATGCTGTAAGAAGTGCTATTCTGTTCGAATGTCGGTTGCCGCACCAAGAGAGTGGACTAGATAAATCCTGCCTTTCCTCTCAAAGTGATATTTGTTATAACAATACTGACCCTCAGGAGATTGCAAAGGTTATATATAATGGGATTGTGGAATTCGCTATAAACGAATATGCAATAAATTATAACGATTTGGAGCGTGAGCAAAGAAAAGCAATTCTTGGCAGAATTAGATATGATCCGTGTGCAGCTGACTCGACGAAATTGAAATATGGATTTTACGGTGAAGTATTATTAGATTTGATTTTGAGGGTGTTTCTCCAAACAAGCGTTGTTGCGGCACGTGGATACTTTTATTCGCCTATTGAAAATAGTGAAGCGAAAGGTTTTGACGCTTTTCATTTGATGGAGCGCGATGGAAATATTGATCTATGGTTTGGAGAAGCGAAATTCTATTTGCATTACAAGAGTGCAATAACCCCTGTAATAGAAAAATTGGGAACATCATTGTCAGATGGTTATTTGAATCGGAATTTGATAGCAATTATAAATGAGCGGGATAATCTTTCTGTTCAGAATGATCAACTGAATAGTCTATTGGACTCTTGGCAAGAAAACCCCGATATCAATTTGGCACGAGAAATGCAGAACCGGGGTATACGGCTAATCTATCCTATTTTTATTGCTTATGAAAAAGCTTCTAGAGATACATACCATCAAAGTATAAAAAAATGTATCGATCATATTGCTGTAGAATATGCACGGATTGGTATTAATATTCCTGCTACATTTGATTATCGACTTTTCTTTATCTTTCTACCGCTGTCAGAGGTCAAACAAATCAAGGAGAGCGTGATTCAATGGATAGATTCACAAGAACCGCTGATGTAATTAAGGCGTATTATAATTATAAAAAAACAGAAAATTCTGCAACATTTGTCAAAAAAGTTTGCGGCTTCTTTGACTATATGAAAGATGAGACATTGTCTGATGCCGATTTGAATTTACTCTTGTTTTTGGCGAATGAAGCAGGTGTTCCTCAATACTATGATTTGTTAAAATCAAAGTTCACAAATGCCGAGATTGGTGATGAAAATATCAATTCACTTACAATGAGCGCACTGTTCCATGATGCAAGCCTTATCAGAGGTGATAGTAAATTACATCGTTATCAAAAGCATGTTCTAGATAGCTTTGTAATCGAACAGCGAAATCGTTATGTTTTAACCGCTCCTACATCCTTTGGAAAAACTTTCTTGGTCTACGAAATTATCCAAAAGATGCAGTATAGGAATGTGCTTTTGATTTTTCCGGCAATAAGCTTATTATCTGAAAATTATGCGCGCCTTTGTAATTGGGAAGCCTTTAATAGCTACGCTATTCATTCATTGAGTGAAGAAACTTTTGAGATTGCTCAGAAGAATATCTTTATTTTTACACCTGAGAGATTTCTGTCTTTTATGGATTCACATCAGCATCTTCACTTTGATTTTGCTTTTATTGACGAAGTTTATAAAATTGATAATAGTTTTATTATAGACCAGGAAACATCGGGAGAAAATGAACGTGATACAGCTTATCGCTTGACAGTAGAATTTATTTGCAATCTGACGGATGATATGCTACTCGCAGGCCCATATATGGCCCTACCGTCAGCAGAAACGGAGCAACACAAATCTTTTAATAATTTTGCGCATGATAATGGATTTGCGTTTCTTCTGTATAATCAGTTTGAAATTGTCTCGAAGGAATATACAACAGTTAAAAGTAAGAAGCAATATATTATTGACAGTATTCCAGTTGAAATCGGTTCAGTGAGTAAGACGCAGAAGATTGCCAATATTGTTCAGGCTTTGAGTTCCCCCACAGAAAATACTATCATTTATTGTAGTCGAAAATCCGATACAGAATTGTATGCTAGACAGTTGTTGCAAGATGAAGATCTTATTTTATCATTTCAAGAAAGGTGTTCAGGGGTAGATGCACCTGTCTATGAAATTTTCTTAAATCATTTACAAAATACGTTTGGTGACGATTGGATTGTATTAAAGGCATTACGAGGAAGAATAGGGATTCATCACAGTCTTGTACCAAAATATATTCAAAAAGAAATCATCAATTTGTTTAACTGTGGGGCATTGATTTGTCTTTTTTCGACTACTACAATTACCGAGGGGGTTAATACATCTGCAAAAAATATAATTATTACATCGGGAAAAAAAGGTGCGAAAAAACTTAGACAATTTGATGCTAAAAACATCGCTGGTCGAGCAGGGCGTTTTCAACAACATTATTCAGGAAGAGTTATTGACCTGAATAATAGCTTTGAGAGCATTGTTAACAGCAGGCCGGAACTATTAGAACACAAAAATTATGATATCGATGCGCCAAAAACAGATGTTGACTATCAAATTACAAAGGATCAATATTTATCTGCGGCAAATCTTCAAGAGAAAGAAATGATAACTTCACAAATTGAGGCATCTGGAATTCCAGCAAATGTTTTTAACGGCTTCAGAGTTGTGGGACCTAAAGATAAACTGCTGTTGTATGCAAACATAGAAAAAATGCCTTGGTGGACGATTGATGAGATTAAACAAGTTTCCATTAAATTAGCAAGAAGTAATGCAAAAAGTTTGTATTGGAGTGGTTTTCAAGCTATTCTCAATCTGATATTTCCCATTGTGCGGGAAGAAAAGCTTAAGCAGCTTATTAGTTTCCGAGTTGGCGGCAAACAAGAGTACTCCTTAGTTACCGTGCTATTAAGCTCGTATCTTGAAGGTGGGTTTATGTCAATGGTGAATTATTATACCACTCGTCAAAATTCGCCCAAGACTAAAGACGAAGCGATACGAATAGTTGCGGATTTTGTTTATAATATTTTCAAATATCATTTAGTAAAATATCTCGGTTTGTTCGATGCTTTCTTTAGATACCGGGTTTCAATTCTTGAAAACATTGATATAGATAGTGTCCCTGGATTGGGCCTATTGCTGCAAAAGCTTGAGTACAATGCATTGTCTCCTGCTGCGCGCAAGGTAAGTGACTATGGCGTTCCTTTTAAGCTTATTGATTGTTATGATAGCCAAACAGAATATGATAAGGCGCAGTTTGATGCTTATGAGAAACAAATTGATGAGCAAGTAAGCAGATTGTTCCAATAAGCAAGTCCGTTAGAAAACCGTTAAGTGGTGAGCCAAATATTTCGGTTTGATTTTAAAAAGATTGTTTCGATTATATAGAAACACAAAAGTTAATGGACTAGATAAGGTTGGATTTATAGGTTGTATTTTTTTATGCACGGCCACTCAAACAAATGCCGTCAAGTCGGTGGTGGATAGGGTGATTTTTATTTGTCAGAGAGTAAGTGCACGGTTTCTGCACGGATTTTGCACGGTTTCAAAACGTGCAAAGGGTGCTTTTCGTTGCAAAATACGACAAAGAGTGCAGAAATTGCTGGGCAAAAAATCACGTTGCCTTGTTAAAAAATAACGATGACTCGAAACTTCCATAAATTGAGACGAACCGGCGGCTTGCTCTCTTAATCAGTGGGCCCAGGGTTCGAGTCCCTGGAGGTGCACCAGATATTGAACGTCAAATCGTAAGATTTGGCGTTCTTTCTTTATGTAGGAAAGCGGCTGCACACTTTCTGCACACCGTTTGCACATTTGCCCGAATCGGGGGCTTTTCTGCGCAAGGTTTGCACAGCCTGCTTTCCTTTGCATAAAAAGAAGAGAAGTTAGGCGAACAAGGCTCTCGTCAATTCTCTGCGTTCGTCTGCGTCCATCAGCCGGATGGCTTCAAGGATCTCCTTGCCGGAGATTTTTGTTGCCGCCGGCTTTTCATTTTGCCGGGGCTGGGGTGCTGCCGGGGTCAGGTCTTGGGAATAGAAGTTCGCTTCGATCTTCTCGGTCAGCTCCAACCGGGGCTTGTCCTGCGTGTGGGCGTAGGTGTCCATCAGGACAGATGCCGTTGCATGACCTGTGTTGCCCTGCACCGACTTGAAGTCACCGTCAGACTGCAAAAGCTGGTAGGTGGCACTGGAGTGCCGCAGACCGTGGAACACGATCTGTTCAAACTCTGGATGCTCGGCTCTCCAC
>ONZS01001465.1_pt1 | contig 12466 bp, 8 predicted proteins | sample 1670921 | NCBI WGS metagenome assembly ONZS01 (sample SAMN06348104, study PRJEB24527) | human gut metagenome | biome: human gut; feature: ankylosing spondylitis patient; material: feces | host: Homo sapiens | place: China | collected 2015-10 | reverse complement strand
ATATAAAATATTATAATACAAAACGGATAAAGATAAAACTAAAAGGACTTAGTCCTGTAGAATACAGAACTAAGTCTCAATTAGTAGCTTAATTAATATGTCCAATATTTTGGGTGCATATCAATCTGTAAATAAATGATTATAACGCTTTTTTATTTAATTTTCTTCAGTAACTACATCACGTCTTAAAATTGTATATGGCACAACAGGTTTATCCATTTTCATAGTGATAATCTGTTGTGGATGTGGTGCTATTTCTATGGAAATACCTTCATCATTAAACATTTCTGTAATAGTTTGTTTAAATAAAGGTGCATCAGGTTGGAAAAATTCTATTTCTTGTCCAACTGTTAAATGATTACGTTGCTGTATAGTAGCAATTTTAGTTTCTTCATCATAATCAAGTACTAAGCCTACAAAATCAGATGTATGTTCATAAGATGTTGTATTATAGATTTGATCATCACAAGAAGTTTTATGATAAGAGAAACCACTTGTATATTCACGATGAGAAACTTTATTTAATTCATCTATCCATTCTTGTTTGATTATAAATTCTTCTGGATTTTCAAAATAACTATCGATAGCATGACGGTATGCACTTACTACACTAGCTACATAATGAATAGATTTCATGCGACCTTCAATTTTTAAGCTATCTACACCACATTCGATGATATCTTTTAGATAAGGAAGCAGACACAGATCTTTAGAATTAAAGAAATATGTTCCATTTTCATCTTCAGTTACAGGGAAAAATTGACCAGGACGTTTTTCTTCAGTTAAATTATATTTCCAACGGCAAGGTTGAGTACATGCTCCACGATTAGAATCTCTACCTGTTAAATAATTACTGATTAAGCAACGACCAGAATAAGAAATACACATTGCACCATGTACAAACATTTCTAATTCCACATCAGTTTTTTCACGAATTTCTTTTATCTCAGCAAAAGAAAGTTCACGAGCTAATACAACACGTTCTGCTCCTAAATCTTGCCAGGCTTTAACAGCTCTCCAGTTTGTATTATTAGCCTGTGTACTGATATGAACTTCAAGATTTGGCACTTCATTTTTAATGAGCATGAATAAACCGATATCAGATACTAAAACAGCATCAACACCAACCTCTACCAATTCTTGTAGATATGGTAAAATCTCATTTATATCATTATTATGCGGAAAAATATTTGCTGTTACATAAACTTTTCTACCACGTTCATGAGCAAATTTAACGCCTTCAATCATTTCTTCTTTAGAAAAATTACCGCCATAAGCACGAAGCCCAAAACGTTTTCCGCCAAGATATACAGCATCTGCTCCATATAAAATAGCCATTTTTAATTTTTCTAAATTTCCTGCTGGTGCTAATAATTCAGGTTTTTTTATTGTATTTTGCATTGTTCCTCCAAATAATTAATTAGTTTTCAATCTTTTAGTTAAAGCCAAACCATCGCCATTTTCAAAAATTTCTGTTGTAAATTTATCTTTATCACTTACCATAGCAATGTATTCTCGCAATCTTTTTACAATAGTCTTATATCGGCGAGGTGGCTTTTCTTCACTCATTACATAACCGCGAAATAATACATTATCAGCTAAAATAATGCCATCATCAGCTAATAATGGTAATACTTTCTGCAAATAATCAGGATATTGTCCTTTAGCTGCATCGATAAAAACCATATCAAATTTATAATTTTTATCTAGTTTTTCTATATTTTCAGCGGCATCACCTAAGATTATTTCAATCTGCTCTTTATATGCAGATTGATTTATAAAATCTTGAGCCTGTTTTGCGCGTTCTTCATCTAATTCCAAAGAAATAATCTTTGCATTTTCTGCACCATAATAAGTAGTTAATAATGCAGAATAACCTATCGCAGTACCAATTTCTAAAACTCTTTGTGGCTTATATTTTTTTATTATTTCAATAAAAACCTTTCTGCCATTTTCATTGATGATTGGTACTTTATTTTCTTTCGCAAAATCTTCCATTTGCTTAAATAAAGCTTCCACGTTTTAATTCCTCTTACTTATTATTTATTCACCATATATTTCTTCAATAACTTTTAAATGTTCATCATACGTTACACTATAATGATTATGACCTTCACTATCTGCCACAAAATACAAATAATCTGTAGTTGCTGGATATAACACAGCCTCAATAGAAGCAAGACCTGGATTTCCAATTGGCCCTGGAGTCAATCCTTCATGTTGATACGTATTATATGGAGAATCTAGTTTTGTATCTTCAATGCTAAATTCTTCCTTATGTTCATCTAAAGCATATTGAATAGTCGCATCAGATTGTAACATCATATGATTTTCTAGTCGTTTGAAAAATACATCAGCGATAATTGGTCTATCTTCTGCAAACTTAGCTTCTTTTTCCACCAAAGATGCCATAGTTACCAATTCAAAAATAGATAAATTTTCCTCTTTAGCACGTTCACGCATTTCACTATTTAATCTATGGTCAAAATTATCTACCATGATTTGCATGATTTGTTTTGCACCATAAGACCTATCAATATCGTAAGTATCAGGAAATAAAAATCCTTCTACAGCATATTTGATATCCTTATTTTCTGTAGCTTCCTTCATATAATCATATGGAGTATAATCTTTTGCTACTTTGCAAAATTCCTCTTTTGTAGTCAAATTTTCTTTTTCTAATAAATTAGCAATATCTTCTACAGTGAAGCCTTCTGGAATAGTTATTCTGACTACTTGATTTTCTGGCCCTTGAACCAATCTATCAAGAACAGAATTTATATTCATACCCACACGAAAATAATAAATACCTTCTTTAAATTGAGTATCCTTACCTTCTAAACGAGCTAAAATGCGAAAACCAAGACCATTGTTTATTATAGCATGTTCTTGCAAATTTTGAGCAATTTCTTCTGTAGACATGCCACTTTCTATTTTTATAGAAATATTATCGCCATGTCCTTCATCATCGCCAATGAAAAATAAATTATATCCGCCTAAAAATATTAATACTACAGCCAAGCCAATTCTAACTTGATATTTAGTAGTAGTTAATATAGATTTTATCTTTTCCCACATAAATAATTAATCACCATCTCACTTAGCTATATTTAATATTTTTGACGTTCCTTCAATGCACGTTCAACATCACGTTTTGCAGCTTTTTCTGCCAAAGCTTGACGTTTATCATAATTTTTCTTACCAGTAGCAAGACCTAAAGCCACTTTTGCTCTACCTTTGCTAAAATAAACTTTTAATGGTACTAATGTAAAACCTTTTTCTTTGATTTTACTGGATAATTTCACTATTTCTATTTTATGCATCAGTAATTTTCTAGCACGAAGTGGATCATGATTGAAAATATTGCCCTGTTCATAAGGACTGATATGCATATTATCCAAAAAGATTTCATTGTTTTTGATTTTAGCAAAGCTATCTTTTAAATTAGCTTTGCCAGCACGAAGAGATTTAACTTCTGTACCTACTAAAACAATCCCAGCTTCATATGTTTCATGAATAAAATAATCATGACGAGCCTTTCTATTTTCACAAACAATTTTTACACTTGCATTTTTCTTTCCCATAAAATCAACCTTACTTATTGTCTAAAATATTTATTTTTTACGGCGTTTGCCTTTTGAAACTCTATCGCGTACACGTTCTTTGGTGCCACTTTTTTTGCGAGATTTCTTCGTATAAATTTTATCATAAAAAGCACTTTTCTTGTTATCTTTTTTCTTGCCTTCTATTTTTGCAATAGATTTCTTTCTTTTTTCCTCTATTTTTTTATGCTCTTTATCTTTACGTTTTTTGCGTTTATATTTATCCGCTTGCTTTTTGCTTGCTTTATTTTCTTTAGAAAAATTTTCCTTAATCTTTAAATCTTTTTTCACATTATTATTGATTTCTGTAAAAAATGGTTTAGCAATTATATCATCTTCAAAAACAAGTGGCATCTTACCATTATCTTTTAAAATAAAATCAATAGAACGTTCTTTGATACTTGCTCTTGTCAAAATAACAGTTACTTCATCACCTAAACGATATCTGAAATTAGTCATTTCGCCAACGAGTGCATATTCTTTCTCTACATATTCATAATAATCATTTACCATGGTAGAAACATGAACTAAACCTTCTACGCCATTATCTAATTCTACAAAAATACCAAAAGCAGTAACGCCACTGATAATACCATGGAATTCATCACCTAAGAAACGAGCCATATATTCAATTTCTTTAATTAAAGTCGTTTCACGTTCTGCTTCTGTAGCCACACGTTCTTGTTTAGATGTATGTGTAGCCACTTCAGGTAATCTTGATTTCAATTTTTCTTGACGTTCTGCTGTCATTTTTCCATTTAATTGTTCTTTTAATAAACGATGAACGATTAAATCTGGATAACGTCTAATTGGTGAAGTAAAATGCGTATAATATTTAGCAGCTAAGCCAAAATGCCCTAAATTTTCTGCTTTATATTTAGCTTGTTGCATACTGCGCAAAGCTACAGCAGAAATAATTTTTTCTTCTGGCTTTCCTTTTATAGAATTTAATACCTCTTGAACAGCTCTAGGTTCAACTTCACCTTCAGTGTTGCGATTTAAATGCAAATTAAAATTAGCCAATAATTCATTTAAGGCAAACATTTTATCTTCTACAGGTTCTTCATGCACACGGTAAATAAAAGGCAATTCTTTTCTAGCCATATGTTCGGCTACAGTTTCATTAGCCACTAACATACATTCTTCAATAATAGATTCACCTAAGCCATGTTCACGTTTTACAAGACCTACAGCTTGACCTTTGGCATTCAATTTCACCTTAACTTCAGGGATATCAAAATCTATAGCCCCACGCATTTGACGTCGTTTATTTAAAACTTTATATACAGCTTCTAAATTATGCAACAATGGTAAAATATCTTGATTGTCCTCAATCATTTGCGTATCTTTTTCCACTAAGATGCGATTTACTAATTTATACGTTAATCGACGATATACATGAATAACTGTAGGGAAAATATCGTATTTGATAACAGAGCCATTTGCGTCAATTTCCATTTCCGCACACATGGAAAGTCTATCTTCGCCAGCATTTAAACTACAGATACCATTGGATAATTCTACAGGCAACATAGGAATAACTCTATCTGCTAAATATACACTTGTACCGCGATTATATGCCTCTTTATCTAAAGGTGAAAATGCTTTTACATAATGACTGACATCAGCAATATATACACCTAAGAAAAAATTTCCATTTGGCAATTTTTCTGCATAAACACCATCATCTAAATCTTTGGCATCTTCACCATCAATAGTTACAATTTGTAAATGGCGTCTATCCTTGCGTTTATTGCATTCTGATTTACTAGGTACTTGCTCAATCTGTTTAGCTTCTTCTTGTACATCTACAGGAAATTGCTCTGATAAATCATATTGACGCATTACTGATAAAATATCTACGCCAGGTGCACCTATTTTCCCAAGAACTTCTATAATTTTCCCTTCTGGACTATGATTTTTTGTCGGCCATTTAGTGATTTCAGCAACTACTTTCATGCCTACTTTTGCCCCATTAAAATTGCGACCTTCAATAAAAATATCTTGATTTAAACGGCTATCATCTGGAACTACAAAACCAAAAGTTCTACTGCTTTCAAATGTACCTACAACTTTATTATTAGCACGTTCTAATATACGAATAACTTCGCCTTCACGCTTAGTAAAACTACTTCTTTCAGTAGTGATACGCACTAAAACCTTATCATTATTCATTGCTGAATTTAACATACCAGCAGGAATGAAAATATCATCTACTTTAGCTTTACCTTCTTCTAGCCCATTATCTGGAATAACAAAACCAAATCCTTTAGCTGTAATGCTCATTTTCCCTATGACTAAATTCATATGTTTTGGTAAACCAAATAAACCGCTTCGATTTTGAATTAATAGATTTTTTCGCTCTAATTCTTCCATCACAGAGGGTAATTGTTTTATTTCATCTGCTTCTAAAGCCAAAGTATATAATAAATCTTCCTGACTCATCGGTCTTTTAGCTTTAGTTTGCATATATTCCATTATTTTTTCTTGTAAACTCATAAATTTATCCTCTATCTAATCTCTAAATAATTTATTTCAAAAAATTCTCTATTTTATTAAATAATTTATCATGTTCAATATCTAAAGTAACTAAATGACCTGAAAAATTCAATTTAAATAATTGTTTATCCTTGCTACCAATATGGTCATAAATATATTGACCACTTTCTTCTTTTACTGTATGGTCATTTTTACTTTGAACAATCAAAATTGGTTTTGAAATTTCTGGTAGAATTTCTTTTGTTTTGGCTATTATCTCCAACAATTGATGAACGCAGACAAGTGGCATTTTATTATAAGATACATTGTATCTTTTAGCTAGTTCAGGTAATTCTCGTCTATTTTTTCGCTGATATCGTCCCACTGATTTTTCAAGTGGTGGTAAAAACCTTAAATTGCGTTCATTAGCTATATATACAGGAGCAGACATTGAAATTATTTTTTTCACAGGAAAATCCCTGCCAATTCGCATAGCTAATAAACCGCCCATAGATAGACCAATTACAGATATTTCACTGCAAATGCCACGCAATAAATGATATCCATCACATGCACTATGATACCATTCATGCCAATTAGTATTAGCCATTTCTTCTACAGTCGTACCATGACCAGCTAAGCGCACACCTAATACAGTATAACCTTGTCTGTATAAATAATTTCCTAATAATATCATTTCAGAAGGCGAGCCTGTAAATCCATGTATCAATAATACACCCTTTGAACCTCCAGGTAACAAAAATGGCTCTGCACCACTAGTAATCATAAAAATACCTCCTAAATTTTAAAATATTATTATAAATGACTTATTAAATAAAATATTACACTATTTGATAAAAAAAAATCTCTATCTACTTTAAATTAATTCAAATAGATAGAGAATAGTTTTTTATGCTACCATTTTAGCTATGATTAAAGTAATTATCATAAACAGTACAGCAAAAAACACAGTGAAACGGGCCATTAATGCGTCCATACCGCGAGCACTGCTACTAAAAGCCGTTTCATTTTGTCCTGATAAACTTCCCATGCCAGCAGTCTTACCTTCTTGCATAAGCACAGAAGCAATCAAGCCAATTGCTACTAATGCATCTATAATCATCAAAATAGTCAATAACATATTTATCCTCCCCACAAACTTAAACCTGCTAGTACTATAATAGCATATCTATATCTTTGATTACAAGTTATAAATTCTCAATTACAAAGCCCAGTAAAAACCACCATTAATTTGATATGAATTTTTATTTCCATTGCCAAATCTGCGTTCAACATCTAAGAATGCATATGAATCTTTTTTAGTTTCAATATTAAAACCAAAACCAACATCATACCAATAACCACTATGGTCATATTTAAAACCAACATATTCATTATCAGAAGTAACATCTTTAACTGATACAAATTGTTCGCCTAAAAATTCTCGTAATACATCTGCTTTTAAATAAAAAGTATTTTTCTTATTATCACCAAAATTTTTGCCTAATTTAAATCCTGCTCTACCAATAATACTATCAATACCATCTACATGCACATTAGTATTTTGATTTGTAATGTAATCTGCGCCTGTTACTTTAGCTAATTGTAATTGAACTTGAGGAGTGATATACCAATCATTTTTTAAATTTTTCATATAGCCATATTCTGCACTAGCAGAAAATACATCATTATCGTAATTTCCTTTAATTAAATTCAATTTTTTGGTACCAGCTATTTCAAAATCATTTTCTAAATGACCCCATTTCAAAATATAATCGCTATAATGACCATCATCACCAATCCATGTATCATAAAGCCAGATACCTTTTCTACTATTATTTCCTTTGCCAGCTATATCATCATAAGAAGTAGACCCTTTCATATAATCAAAAGCTAATCCTAAACGTTCTTGACCATTGTCTCTAAGAAAAAGTTTATCATATCCTAATTCATACATATTCCCATCAACAGTATATCCTAAGTCTTTTTCAATTCTATCATGACGAAGTCTAAACCATATGCCATCATCATTTTTATTTAAATAATGCACATCACCCATGCGTTTATCTAATCGTCCCATGAAAACCGCTACATCATAATTAGCCTTAGTCATATTTAATATAGTTTTACCTGCATTAGATAAAGTTTTTTCTTCAATATTTACCAATTTATAATTAACAGCATCTTCATTATTGCCAAAGATATTATTAATTATATCATTACCTGGTCGATTTTCTGTTAATAAATCACTATTATAACCATTATTATATAATGTATTTTCTTCATTATTCACATCATAATCCTCTGAAGCAATTTGGTATTTAATATTAAAAAATCCATCATTATACGCTACTGCATTTTTAAAAACTTGCTTATTTTTATCACCAACTGTAGCAAAACGTAAACCATTTTGCCCTATATCATTTTTAGTTACAGCATTTGCTAAAATAACATTATAATTTCCTGTGCCTGAATTTAAATAAACCATATCTGTATTTTGTCTATTGCCATTTAAATTCATCACAAAATTACTATCGCCATTAAATTCTTTAACCATTAAACTATGTGGTTTATTTTCTGTATTATATCCCACCATATCAATAATATTATTTTCTTTAGTATTAATCTTAGAAATAAAACTTTGCCTTACTACATTCCATCTAGATTTATTATTAAAATCTATACTTATATTACCTGCCAAATTCTCTTGTTTTAAATTTTGATTATTTAAATCCGCTAAATAACTATAATCATTTATATTTCCTGTAATTAAACTATTATTTCCTATATCTAAAGAAATATTTCCTTGATTTTCAGCTAAAATATTACCTTCGATAATCAATCCTGAAATATCATCATTACTATTTGATACATTCAATTTTATTAGCCCATTATCTTTAGCTATAATATCTCCTTTAATCACACTATTTTGACCAAATGATGCTGTAATTATTCCCTGATTTAAATTATTTATATCGTTATTTGCTAGTAGCGCTACTTGTTGAGAATTGGCTTGTATAATACTAGTTCCTGTAATATCAATAGTGCCAGCATCTGCCCAAATAATACTTTGACCATTATCATTTTTTAGATAGTTTACTTTGCCTTGGATCTTCGTATTGGCTTTATTTTTTGCATGTATTAACCCATCAATAGAATTATTTTCACTAGCTATTATTTCAACATTGCCACCATCAATATTATCTATAGCTGTAGTAGCATTTATAATATTATCTTTTCCTGCAATTTTTACTACTGTATTCGTACTTGTAGTTGCAATATTTTTATCAATATTATTTTTATTTACAGAAATAGCAGTATCACTAGCTTTTATATTATTTTGCCCTTTATTAGCATTTATAGAAATATTACTACCATTATTTGCTTCAATAGCTATTCCTTGGGCTACTTCTATACTATTATTTCCTGATTGGCTATTGATATTTATAGCTGAATTATTGCCACTTATTCCATATCCATTATCTACATATACAATATTATCTGCATTAACAGTATTTAAATTTACTACGCCCTCTTCTTTAGTATAGATACCAAAATTTTTAGCATTAATTACATTACTATCTGTAGCCTGTAATTTAACTTCAGATTTATCTATACTAGAAATACCTTTTGCAGCTTCTATTATATTTTCATTACCTTGTACTAATATATTGGCATTATTAGACTCTACTGCATTATCTTTATCATTTTTTAGATAATTTATTTTGCCTTGAATTTTTGTATTAGCTTTATTTTCTGCATGTACTAATCCATTAATAGAATTATTTTCACTAGCTATTATTTCAACATTGCCATCATCAATATTATCTATAGCTGTAGTAGCATTTATAATATTATTTTTTCCTGTAACTTTTACTACTGTATTCGTACTTGTAGTTGCAATATCTTTATCAATATTATTTTTATTTACAGAAATAGCAGTATCACTTGCTTTTATATTATTTTGCCCTTTATTGGCATTTACAGAAATATTACTTCCATTATTCGCTTCAATAGCTATTCCTTGAGCTACTTCTATGCTATTATTTCCTGACTGACTATTGATATTTATAGCTGAATTATTGCTACTTATTCCATATCCATTATCTATATATACAGTATTATTTGCATTAGTAGCATTTAAATTTACTACGCCCTCTTCTTTAGTATAGATACCAAAATTTTTAGCGTTAATTACATTACTATCTGTAGCCTGTAATTTAACTTCAGATTTATCTATACTAGAAATACCTTTTGCAGCTTCTATTATATTTTCATTACCTTGTACTAATATATTGGCATTATTAGACTCTACTGCATTATCTTTATCATTTTTTAGATAATTTATTTTGCCTTGAATTTTTGTATTAGCTTTATTTTCTGCATGTACTAATCCATTAATAGAATTATTTTCACTAGCTATTATTTCAACATTGCCATCATCAATATTATCTATAGCTGTAGTAGCATTTATAATATTATTTTTTCCTGTAACTTTTACTACTGTATTCGTACTTGTAGTTGCAATATCTTTATCAATATTATTTTTATTTACAGAAATAGCAGTATCACTTGCTTTTATATTATTTTGCCCTTTATTGGCATTTACAGAAATATTACTTCCATTATTCGCTTCAATAGCTATTCCTTGAGCTACTTCTATGCTATTATTTCCTGACTGACTATTGATATTTATAGCTGAAGCATTGCCACTTATTCCATATCCTCCATCTACATATACAATATTATTTGCATTAGTAGCATTTAAACTTACTACTCCTTGTTCTTTAGTATAGATACCAAATTCTTTAGCATTAATTACATTACTATCTGTAGCCTGTAATTTAACTTCAGATTTATCTATACTAGAAATCCCTTCTATACCTTCTAATATATTTTTATTAGCTTGAGCTAATACATTAGATTGACTGGATAGTATTGCAATCCCTTCATCAATTTTAAAGTAATTTTCACCTTTATCAGCTTTTAAATTAACTTGACTATTATCCATTAAACTAATTCCTATATAATTGCTAGTAAAGGCGTTATTACCATTTAAAGCATTTAATTTAATATTGCCATTAGAAAAACTCAATATTCCTGTTCCTACAGCATTTACAATATTATTATTAGCATTTAATGTTATATTACTTTGTTTATCATCTGCATAAGAAACATGTATACCTGTGTAATCAGATGTAACAATATTATAATCTTTAGCATTTAAATAGAGCGTTCCATTATCATTGACTTCTATTCCTGTACTATCAACATCACCTAAAGCTTTAATTACATTAGAACCCGCACTAGCTGTTATATTTACATTACTAAGTTCACCAGAAACTTCTATACCTGTAGATTTTGTATTTACTACATTATTTTTACTATTTATATTTACACTTGTTTCGTCATCTGTATTATTTTCATTGATAACAAAAATTCCATAAGAATGATTTCTACTGCTATTATCATTTGTATTTATAATTAGATCGCCATTATTTACAATATCAACTTTACTGCCCTGGTTTAGATTATCATAAACATATACTCCATAGTTATCAAAACCTCTACCACTAATAGTAGAATTGATTTGCATATTTTCTTGATTATTTATATTTAATTGGCTATTTTTTATATTAATTCCATAATTATTAAATAATCTTTGTCCATAACTATCAGTTATAGTAGAATTAATGTTCATATTTTTAGCATCTAATTTAAGTGCGCTATTATTTTCTACATTTATTATGCTATTATTTACATCATATAATCGACGATTAATATTTAAATTACTATTTATATTTATATCTCCATTTTTAGATAATAAATTTAAATTAGCATTATCTTTTGCATTTATAGCATTTATCTGCTCCAATTCCTGCGCTGTATTATCTATATTAATATCATTAATAGTCTTGATATCTATTAATGAGCTACTTCCCTGTGAAGTATTTCCTTGAGATAGAATACTTGTAAACATATTACTTCTATCAATATTATGTTCAATAGTTAAGCTATCTACATCTATATTTAATTTTCCACCATTATTAGAAAATATTCCATATTCATCTCTTACATTTGTATCAATGATATTAATATCATCATTCACTATATTTTTAATACTTCCATCAGATACTTCTATACTTGATGAAGTTATTGTATTTTTTGTTTCTTGGCTTGCCCATGTTGGTGTAAAAACAACCATATTACAACTTATCATAAAAAAAATTGCTCTTTTTATTAATTTCTTTTTCATAATAAGTCCTCCTATCTTTTTTAGTATTAATTCATGAAGACTTTTTATGAAAATAATAAAAAGAACAATTTTATTATCATCATACAAAATTCATCATTATTTAATTCTTCTATATTAATTATACCATAAA
>ONZS01001431.1_pt1 | contig 12794 bp, 10 predicted proteins | sample 1670921 | NCBI WGS metagenome assembly ONZS01 (sample SAMN06348104, study PRJEB24527) | human gut metagenome | biome: human gut; feature: ankylosing spondylitis patient; material: feces | host: Homo sapiens | place: China | collected 2015-10 | reverse complement strand
ATGTCGGAGTCGGTTCAGTGATACCACGTTCTGTACCAGCCAATTTAGCTGTAAAGCCAGAAAGGAAGTAGTACTGAGTTTGTTCCGGGTTCAAGATAGATACTGGAGGCAATACACCGAATGCGTCAGCTGACAAGAAGATAACTTGTTTTGCGTGCGGGCCTTTAGAAACCGGCTTAACGATGTTCTCGATGTGATAGATCGGATAAGAAACACGAGTGTTCTCTGTAACTGACTTATCAGCGAAATCGATCTTACCATCAGCGGCAACTGTTACGTTCTCAAGAAGAGCGTCACGTTTGATAGCGTTGTAGATATCCGGCTCGCTCTCTTTATCCAAGTTGATAACCTTAGCGTAGCAACCACCCTCGTAGTTGAATACACCTTCGTTATCCCATCCGTGCTCATCGTCACCGATCAACAAACGTTTCGGGTCCGTAGACAAAGTAGTCTTACCAGTACCAGACAAACCGAAGAAGATAGCTGAGCTCTTGCCCTCTTTATCCGTGTTAGCGGAGCAGTGCATAGAAGCGATACCACGCAACGGGTTCAAGTAGTTCATGATAGAGAAGATACCCTTCTTCATCTCACCACCGTACCAAGTATTCAAGATAACTTGCTCTTTAGTCTTCAAGTTGAAAACAGTAGCAGTCTCAGAGTTCAAGCCTAATTCTTTGTAGTTGTCAACTTTAGCCTTAGCTGCGTTGAAAGAAACGAAATCAGGTTCGCCGTAGTTAGCCAATTCCTCAGCTGTCGGACGGATGAACATATTAGTTACGAAGTGAGCTTGCCAAGCAACCTCCATAATGAAACGTACTTTCAAACGAGTAGCCTCGTTAGCGCCACAGAATGTATCGACAACGAACAAACGTTTGCCAGACAATTCATTTACGGCTTTAGCCTTCAAGTCTGCCCAAGCAGCCTCAGAACAAGGCTTGTTATCATTCTTATATTCATCAGAAGTCCACCATACAGAATCTTCGCTGGCTTCATTCTTTACGAAAAATTTATCTTTAGGAGAACGACCTGTATAAATACCAGTCATCACGTTTACAGCACCTAGCTCAGTTACTTGGCCTTTCTCGAAGCCTTCCAAACTCGGTTTAGTTTCTTCTGCGAACAGAACATCATAAGACGGATTGTGAACGATTTCTTTCACATCAACAATTCCGTACTTGCTTAAATCTAAATTAGCCATCTTGAATTTAATTTAAATGATTGACTTTATATAACTTTTCTCTCTACTCTAGTTCGATACGGTGAGGCTTTCCGACCTTTTGGAGCTTGCTGCGACTCCACCTTGTTAACCGCGGTACAAAAGTAATATTTTTTTTTATCGTACACAGCTTATTAAGGAAATTTTTCAGTAATAATTACTCTTTTCCATGCAATTAACAAAACCCTTAGTCTATTTGTAATATGGAGTTTACAAATCATATACTTTTAGCTAGCATCTCAACTATTTCCGAAGTCGTCATCATAAGAAAAGCGCAGGATAAATATCTTGCGCCTTCTCTTATATCCAATCAGAAATATATTACTTTACCTCCCAAATCTCACCTTTCATCAAAAGGTCGTGTAATTTACGTGTAGGATTCTTCGCTTGTACCTCCTCGATTTGCTGGTGGACAGCCTCATCATAGGTCGGTCCCTCCACATCTCGTATTACGCCTAACGCGATTGGCATATCACCGCTCATCATGGCAAGCATCATATGCAAGGTGTTATCCTTCTCATGGGCGTCGTGTACCAATACGTCATCCATCGTATAACCATCTTGTCCGATCGTTACGGATTTCAGTTTTAGGCCGTCTAGCACAAGGCCTTTATCCATGTTAGCGCCGTAAACCATTTTCTCGCCATGGCGAAGGAAAATCGTACGATCCGCACGGTATGCCTTATCAACGATCCCCTTATGGATACCATCATTAAAGATCACGCAGTTTACCAACACTTCCGTAACGGAAGCGCCTTTATGACGGGCGGAAGCCGTCAATACCTCGGTCGTATTCTTCAAATCCACATCGATCGAGCGGGCGAAGAAATTACCACGGGCACCCAATGCCAACTCAGCCGGCACAAACGGATCTTCCACCGTTCCATACGGAGAGCTCTTGGATACGAAACCACGGTCGGATGTCGGGGAATACTGCCCCTTCGTCAAACCATAGATCTTATTGTTGAAAAGAACGATATTCAAGTCGATATTACGACGGACAGCGTGGATAAAATGATTACCGCCGATAGCCAAGCAGTCGCCATCACCCGTAATCAACCATACGCTCAAGTCCGGGCGAGCCGTCTTTACGCCGGTAGCGATAGCCGCTCCACGACCATGGATCGTATGGAAGCCATACGTATTCATATAATAAGGTAAGCGGGAAGAACAGCCGATACCTGAGATAACTGCCATATTGTGAGGAGCCACTCCTACCTCGGCCATAGCCTTATGCAGGCAATTCAGTACCGCATGGTCGCCACAACCCGGGCACCAACGTACGTACTGGTCGCTTTTATAATCTTTCGGTTGAAATTTAGTTTCTTCTGTTGTCATCTTTTAAGCCTCCAATATTTTAGTGAATTCCTCAACTAATCTCGCAACGACAAAAGGTTGTCCCTTTACACGATTGAAGCGATACGGGTTAAATCCGGGTACCTTTCCACGTAAATAGTTAGCGAACTGGCCGTTATTTTGCTCAGCCACCACCACTTTCTTATACTTAGAAAGAACCTCAGCCGTATTCTTAGGCAGCGGGTTGATAAACTTGAAGTGAGCGAAAGCCACCTTCTTGCCATTCTCCTGCATCGTCTCCATCGTCTCGTAAAGGTGTCCGTAGGTTCCACCCCAACCAACGATCAATAAATCAGCGTCCTCATCTCCGATCACTTCCAGTTCGGGGATATAGTCGGCGATCTTATCGATCTTAGCCTGACGGGTCGTCACCATCTTCTGGTGGTTAGCCGGATCGGTAGAGATAGCGCTCGTCTCGTAGTCTTTCTCCAGACCGCCCAGACGATGAGCGAAACCTTCCGTTCCCGGAATCGCCCAGTAACGAACCAAGCTTTCCTTGTTACGACGATACGCCTTCCAAACTTTCTCGTCTTGATAATTAGCTACGTAATTCGGCTTAATCTCCGGATATTTATCCATTTCCGGAATTCTCCAAGCGGAAGAACCGTTAGCGATAAAGGCATCGGTCAACAAGATAACCGGAGTCATATGCTCCACGGCCAACTTACTAGCCCAGAAAGCAGCATCGAAACAGTCGGTCGGCGTAGAAGCGGCGACTACCACTACAGGGCTCTCACCGTTACGGCCATACAGCGCTTGCATCAAGTCCGTTTGCTCGCTCTTCGTCGGCATACCCGTAGAAGGACCGCCACGCTGAACATCGATAATCACCAAAGGCAACTCAGCGATTACAGCCAAACCGATCGCCTCGCTCTTCAAGGCAAGACCCGGTCCGGAAGTAGACGTAGCCGCCAAGCAACCGGCGAAACTAGCTCCGATAGAAGTACAGATACCGGCGATCTCATCCTCGGCCTGAACCGTGATAACGCCTAAATCCTTACGTTTAGATAATTCATGTAAAATATCAGTAGCCGGAGTGATCGGGTAACTACCCAAGAACAACTGCAAACCAGCCTTCTCGGCAGCGGCTATCAAACCATAGGAAGTAGCCTTATTACCATTCACGTCCGTATAGAATCCGGGCTCGGCTTTCTTACTCTCGATACGATACGTAGAAACCGAGGCATGGATGTTATTACCATAATTATAACCGTCCGTCAAAGCCTTGATATTAGCTTGGGCGATAACCGGTTTCTTAGCGAACTTATTCTGCAACATGTGCATAGCCTCCTCCAGCGGACGCTCGAACAACCAGCAAACAAGTCCTAAGGCGAACATATTCTTACAGCGAAGAGCCGATTTATTGTCCAAGCCAAACTCAACCAATCCGTCTTTTACCATCGTAGAGATCGGAGCGGCAACAACCTGCACGCCAGTCAATCCCAGCTCAGTAAACGGATCATCGGTCGTAAACAAGGCCTTATCCAAATCACTTTTCTTGAAAGAGTCCGTGTCGATTAAAACAATCGCATTGGGTTTTAAGTGTTTTACGTTCACCTTTAGCGCGGCGGGATTCATGGCCACCAATACGTCGGCCTTATCACCGGGTGTGAAGATCTTGCGCGATCCCAAGTGCACTTGGAATCCAGATACACCACTTAGTGTTCCTTGTGGAGCACGTACTTCTGCCGGATAGTCTGGGAATGTAGAAATCTCGTTCCCGAAAACCGCGGACAGGTTTGAAAAGATTGTACCGGTTAACTGCATACCATCTCCCGAGTCTCCCGAGAAACGAATTACAACCTTCTCCAGCGTCTTAACTTTTGTCTGTTCTGCCATAATATACTTTATTAGCTTTATCGCTTATTGGTATTTAGATCGTCCGCAAAGTAAAGCATAAACTTTGCGAGTTCAAAACTTTTCCGCATCAAAAAGCAGAGAGGTATAGATCAAGATTATTAGATGATAGATTAAAATGATTAGACACATAACTATTCACTGTCTTCCCGTAATACATATATACTCCCGCCCTAAAGCCCTTATCCGATTTGATCATTCCTTGCACGGAACCGGCGTCGCCCAACGACAATAATAAAGGCACGAATATATTACTATAAGCCATCGAGGTAGTACGAGCCACCCGGTTGCTGATATTCAGTTTACAATAATGTAATACCCCATATTGCTCGAACACCGCGGGATCTTCCCTCGACAAGCAGCATGTCGTCTCAAAGCAACCGCCTTGGCTTACCCTCAGATCGATCACCAAAGCTCCCTTTTTCATCGTACGCACCAAGTCCGTAGCGATAATATAGCGATGTCTCGTATTAATATAACGCATCGCCCCGATCACCACGTCAGCGCTACGAAACGCGTTATGCAGCACATTCGGATGGAACGTGGAAGTAAAAAGCCCTTGCCCCAAGACCTGTTGTATTATACGCAATTTATTGATATCATCATCGAATACTTTCACGGATGCTCCCAAGGCCAATGCGGCACGCGCGGCCACGGTCCCGGCGTTTCCGGCCCCGATGATCACCACTTCCGTAGGGGATACGCCCGGGATACCGCCTAATAAGATCCCTTTACCTCCTTGGGTATTGCTCAACAGCTCGGAAGCGATCGTTATGGAAGCCGCCCCCTCGATCTCGGAAGTGACATTCAGCACCGGGAAACGATTATATTCATCCGCCATCAACTCATAAGAGATAGCGGTAATCCGTTTCGCCATCATCAACTCGAAAGCCTCTTGAGCGAATAAATTAAACTGCACCAATGAGAAAACGGTCGTGCGAGGTCTCATAAGCGCGATTTCCACCGGCAACGGAGGCAATATCTTCAAGATCAGATCCGCTTGGAAAACTTCCGCGGGCGTATCGACAATCTCCGCCCCCGCCTCCGAGAAATGATTATCGGAATAGTTGATGCCTAATCCGGCGCCACTTTCCACCAGCACCCGGTGACCGCAATCGGTCAGCATATCCACTGCCTCCGGAGTTAACGGCAAACGTTTTTCCGCCTCGCATCGTTCACGAGGAATACCGATAAGCAAACGGTTATTCACCTTGCTGATCTCTTTCAATACTTCCTGCGGGATATAGGCCCCCTGTGCCTGCCGGCCGTCGTTCGCTTCCATATGCTATAGGATTTTCATTAACGCGTTCGATATGTCATGTACATCAGATTCTGTTAACATCTTCTCGGCATCAAACGTTATGGACGCCTTCGTATAAAACGGATTCCTTTTCTCCAGACTCTCGGCGATAAACGCCCTCAGTTCCTCCCCGGAACGTCCTTTCAACACCGGACGGGTATGTTTGCACAACTCCAGACGCTTCGCCAGCTCCTCGACTGACACCTTCAAGTAAACCGTCGTGCCAGAAGCGTTCATAAACTCCATGTTATCGAAAAAACAAGGAGCGCCTCCTCCCGTGGAGATCAGCACGTCCTCAAACTCAGCGACCTCGTGAAGCATATTCCGTTCTATCTCTCGGAAAGCCTCCTCCCCTCTCTCGGCGAATATCTGCGAAACGGCCTTATGATAACGCCCTTCGATATAGTAATCAAGATCTATGAACGAAAGACCGGCGAGCTTGGCAAGCTCCTTTCCCACCGTTGTCTTGCCCGCTCCCATATATCCGACCAAAAAAACACGTTTCATACGTTATTATAATAGTTTTCGCAAATGTAAACTTTTTCCGGGAACTCTATCTTCTTTATTCCTAAGAATCAATAAAAAAATCATAGGCCAATGGCTTTTACGGTCTGGGTCGCACGATCCACTACCAATAAAGTATGACGAGCACCGGCTATTTTCTCGGGATAGACCATCGAATCTGTAAAGTCCTGCAATAATTTTCCGTTCTTAGGGCTGATCTCCCATAGCTCCGACCGTTTATCATCGACACGAAGCGTAACAAACAAACGATCCCCTACAAACGCTATCGCCTGGGGAGACTTTTCAAATCCCAATGTCACCAGATACGGCGCAAAGCCCGTGTCCCCTGCCCGAATGTCCGCAGGATCGAATAAATAGATCATATTTTTATTCTGGGCCGTCACATACAAAAAGCCATCATTTCGTGCCGCTACCGCATAAGTACCCATTGCCTCTTGTAAATTTACGCTACGGCTATATATAGGTACCCGAGCAGCGGAACCGGGCTGTACATCTTGCTCCAAGACAACTACCAGTTTCCGTTTATCCCGAATAAAGACAGCCCCTTGACTAGCCGTCACATCAAACGCATGAACGGTCTGATAACCACCCTCACCCCAAGTACCCGTACCGATACAAGTAATGAACTCATACGTTTCCGCATCGAACACATCCGTACGGCTTCCCGTATTCGTGACATATATTTTCCCATACGAGCGAGTCACGCCGTTTGGCTCCCCCGCAAAGGTCTCTTTCTTATCTCCGTTCATCCACTCAACCATACTTTTCACATGACGCACATTACCGGAAGATACATCAAAGACCTCCAAACTATAATGTCCCGGAGCGTCATTTGCTACATATAGCGTATTCCCATAAAGATGGACCGCTTTCGGATGAAAAGTTTCCACAGTGGCACCGGGAATATCCAAGACTGAAAGTGTAAATGAGAGAGGAGAACCCTCATCGCCAGCCCTATCCGTCTCCATCGGAGCAAGCCCAAGCCCGCCATCTATGGCATCCAATTCCGGATCATCGATAATGTATTTCGAGGAAGTATACACGTTTTTATTCTCTACCAGATTCTTATTCCTCCGGGTATGCAAGAAACGGCGGGAATAAACCGGTAATTTCTTGCTCACGGAAAGCTGTGAGTAAACCTTCATACAAATTGTAGGGAAACCGCCTTCCGCCGGATAGTACGTCATATTCCCACTATGTCCATACCCCAAGCAGTGCGCCAGCTCATGATACGGCGTGTCAGAGCCATTGGCATCGTCGGCATAATGGGTCAGATAGACATATTCACCTAGCCCAAAGGTATTTCCTCCACCCAGACCGACAACATTCACCACGCGTCCATAACACAACCCGCCATGATTCGTGATCTGTTTCTTCAACACTTCTATATCCACGATTTGCTCGTTATTTATCAGCTTGCCACGCCACTTCTCCAGTTCCTCATCAAAAAGCGAGGAAGAAAACATCGCGGCCATATTCAAGGAAAGGGCAACCGCCTCACGAGCCAGATGTGGCCTGAAGTTGCCCCAGTTCGAACCGGAATATTTACCAAACCAAATATCCCACTTAGGTTTCACGTTTATCATTCCTTGATATACCGGATCTCCACATTCAACCCGCAAACTTATATTCTCGGCCACGATATCCGGATAGGCATCTATGGTAACCTCCTCGCCGGAACGCGTATAATAAACCTTCGCCTGTTCCAGAAAAGGCAACTTCATTTTAAACTCCTGAAAAGGTAAAACCGTAGTAAACTCCGCAAACCGTACCTCATCCTCATAACCCTCAACCGTAGCCCAGACAATCACATTATGGATAGCTCTAGGAGAATAGAAACGAAGCATCAACTCCTTCTGCCCGGTAACTGACACCTGCAAAGGCTCATTCACCTTGAATTTTCGCTTTGACGAATCGAAAAGAACCTCGTCCGGTTCCTCATCCTGAAGGATGTAAGAAGTATTCGACGAATCATAATCCTCCTCCGCCATCCGTATCAAACCATATTTACTCGTTCCTCCACTATTACCCACATCATCTTCATCCGAACATCCGAGAACAAGAAAGCCTCCCATTACAAACAGAATGACACGAATGATCGTGTATCTCAACATTTCATTCATAAATAATCTCTTACCAGTTTTGGACGCAAAAATAGTATTTTTATTTAACTCGCATAAAAGTCACCGTTTTTATGTAATTTTGCCCCGTAGACAGATGTAGATTCGATGATGAAATTTATAGATAAGTTCAATACAATCATCCATAAGCCATTTTTCAGCAAATATAGTACCTTAATGGGGCTATGGGCATTGCTGGGGGTTATCGCATGGATTACCAAGTATTTCCCCGGGAAATATAACAACTTCTCGATCTTCAGGCAATCCTTTTGGCATACGTTGAATGAGTTTCCGCTCTATGCCGCCTATCCGGAAGAATACAACGATATTTTTCACTACGGGCCGGTATTTAGCTTGGTAGTGGCTCCGTTCGCCATTACACCGTTATGGTTAGGACTGCTTACTTGGTCGGTGGCGCAAAGCCTTTTCTTATTCTGGGCGGTCAAGATGCTACCGGGGATCAAGCGGGAACGTATCTTTATCTATTGGTTCTGTGCCCACGAGTTGCTTACCTCGCTTTTCATGTCGCAATTTAATATCAGTATCGCCGCTATCATTGTCCTCGCCTACGCATTGATAGAGAAAGAGAAAGACGTATGGGCCGCTTTCGTGATCATGTTGGGTACCTTTACTAAATTGTATGGGATCACGGGATTGGCGTTCTTCTTTTTCTCTCGCCATAAGATGAAGTTCAGCCTATCTTGCGTGGGATGGGCGGTCGTCATGGTCGTAGCCCCGATGATATTGTCCGGGCCGGATTATATAATGTCCCAATATACCGGTTGGTTCGAGGACTTATCCGGAAAAAATTCGGAGAACTTATTCGCACTCATGCAGAACATTTCCTTCTTGGGAATGGTTCGTAAGATATCGGGATCGGTCAGTTACTCGGACATTTATCTGATAATAGGGGGATTACTATTATTCGGCCTGCCTTATCTACGCATCAGTCAATATAAATATGAGGCTTTCCGGAAAACGTTATTGGCCTCGGTATTGATGTTTGTCGTACTGTTCAGCACGGGTAGCGAGTCCAGTACCTATATCATAGCGTTTATCGGAGTCGCTATTTGGTATACAGCTGTACCGTGGAAACGTTCGACATTGGATATTGTATTGATGGTCTTCGCCTTTATATTGACCAGCATGTCTCCGTCCGATCTTTTCCCGAAATACATACGAGTGCATTATGTATACCCGTATGCGTTAAAAGCGTTGCCTTGTATGCTGATCTGGCTAAAGCTGACATTTGAGATGTGTACGAGGAATTATAATCCGGTAAAGGTATAAATAGAATGAACGCACGAGCAGACATAGATTTGGTATTACCTTGTTACAACCCGCCTTCGGGCTGGGAGGAACGAGTAGCCACCCATTTCCGCGAAGTGGAGCGATTATTCAGCCGGGTACGTTTCCACCTTTTTATTGTCAGTGATGGTTCGAGACGGGGATACGAGCCGGAAACGATCGACCGCCTCCGGCAATTGATACCGGATGTCTGCGTCGTGGACTATAAGCCCAACCGGGGAAAAGGATATGCCTTACGAGAGGCGGTAAAGCGATGTACCTCTCCTTACATTATTTATACAGACTACGATTTTCCATATACAAACGACTCATTCGGCAGGATGGTCGAGGCGTTGCTAGGAGGAGCGGACGTAGTCGTGGCTACCCGCGGCAAAAGTTATCAGGATAATCTACCTCCTTTCCGGCAAATGTTATCCAAACTGTCCCACATATGCAATACATGGGTCTTGCGGATCAAGATCAAGGATACGCAAGGGGGCATGAAGGGATTCAGCCAAGCGGGACAAGCGATATTCCTGACTACCCGTATCAATAGCTTCCTATTCGATACGGAATTTATCTATAAGGCAAGTCGCCGGAAAGAGATAAACCTACAGACGATCAACGCGAACATCAAAGAAGGACTGGCGGTATCCGATATGGGATTCAAGGTCCTGCGGCGGGAAGCGTTGAACTTCTTATCCATCTTATTTCATAGAGATTAATTGACATACATGATATTACTTAGTTTTGATATCGAGGAGTTTGACGCTCCATTGGAACACGGCGTGGAATTGCCGTTCGAGGAAAAAATGCGCACTTCCGTAGAAGATACTGGCATGTCTGGCCCGTCACCGGGTAAAAGCGACTTTCTTTTGCACGGCGAACTTCGCCCTTCACGCAAAGGATTTGATCTTGGACATCCAAAAGGGTGGACATGAGATCGCTTCGCATGGTTTTTATCACTCGTCGTTCGAGACCGCCGATCTACGCAAGTCCAAAGAGGCGTTGGAGGAACTGACCGGACAACCGGTGAACGGTTTCCGTATGGCCCGCATGATGCCCGTCGAAGAAGAAGAGATACATAAGGCCGGTTACTTATACAACTCGTCCTTGAACCCGACTTGTATTCCCGGCCGTTACAATCATCTGGGGCAGCCCCGCACCTATTTCATGAAAGATGGCGTATTGCAACTGCCCGCCTCGGTGACCCCGATCGTCCGTTTCCCCTTATTTTGGCTGGCTTACCATAACCTTCCGGCCACCTTGTACCGTAAGTTAGCGCTTTGGACTTGGAAAGAGGACGGTTATTTCCTAACCTATTTCCATCCGTGGGAGTTCACCTCCTTAAGTGATCGGAAAGAGCTAAAGTTACCGTTTATCATGACCAACCATTCCGGTTGCGGCATGGAAAGAAGGCTGGACGCCTTGATCCGTTTCTTCAAGGATAAAAGAGCGCCGTTTGGTACCTATACGCAATTCTCACAAGAAATCTTGAGTAAGAGTCATGGCCAAGAATAAGTTTTATGTCGTATGGAAAGGGTTGAACCCGGGAATCTATGATAACTGGGCGGAATGCAAGGCACAGGTAGACGGACAAGAGGGGGCCAAATATAAATCCTTCGAGAACCGGGAGGAAGCCGCCAAAGCCTTCGAGGCCGGCTATACCCATTACCTAAAGACCGCCTCTTCCCCGAAAGCCGTGGCCCGTCTCGCGCCGGAAGCCCCGATCGGAAACCCGATCAATGAGAGTCTTGCCGTAGACGCCGCCTGTAGCGGTAATCCCGGGGATATGGAGTACAGAGGCGTTTATACCGCTACCGGGCAAGAGATCTTCCATATCGGCCCGCTGAAGGAGGGCACGAACAATGTCGGGGAATTCCTCGCCTTAGTACACGGCCTCGCCTTGCTACAGCAAAAGGGAAGCGACCTGCCGATCTATTCGGATAGCCGCAACGCCATCAGCTGGGTCAAGAAAAAGAAATGCAAAACCTTATTAGCACGTAAACCGATCAACGAACCTATCTTCGACCTCATCGAGCGGGCCGAGAAATGGTTGAACACCCATACCTATACCACCCAGATCCTCAAATGGGAAACATCCGTATGGGGGGAGATCCCGGCGGATTTCGGAAGGAAATGAGGTAAAGGTAATTAAAATTATATCGTATATTTGCCCAATATATCGAATTCAAGCCTATGAAGATCGCTTTCGACGCAAAACGGATTACGCATAACGCTACCGGACTGGGTAATTATAGCCGGTTCGTAGTGAATAGTTTGTCCACTTCTTTCCCGGAGCATATCTATCAACTCTATACGCCGGGCAAAGGCAAAGAGGCGTTACGGAAACGGATCGAGGAGCGTCCAAGTGTCTCATTCCATTATCCGGAAGGCAGGTTCGATAAACTATTTCCGTCTTTATGGCGTACCTCCGGTCTAACGACTACGCTTCGAAAAGAGCACGTAGATCTGTTCCATGGCTTGAGTAATGAGATTCCTATGAATCTAAAACAGAACGGAATCCCAGCGGTCGTAACGATACATGACTTGATCTTCTTGCGTTACCCGCAGCTTTATAAACCGATCGATCGTTCCATCTATACCTACAAATTCAAGCAAGCTTGTTTACGATCGGACAAGATCATAGCGATCAGCAGGCAGACGATGCGAGACATCCGGGACTTCTTCCACATTCCGGAAAGCAAGATCGAGGTTGTTTACCAAGGTTGTGACCCGATATTCGGGCAAGCGGTTCAAGAAGACGTGAAATCGTCCGTACGCGAGAAATATCAGATAAACGGGCCTTATATATTATATGTAGGGAGCATCGAGGAACGGAAGAATTTATTGCTTCTGGTAAAAGCCCTGAAAGCCCTGAAAGAAGATATCTCCGTGATCGCTATCGGTAAGCATACGCCTTATACGGATACGGTAGAGACCTATATCCGGGAAAACAACCTGTCCGGTCGCGTCCGTATCTTGACCCATATACCTTTTAACGAATTAGCCGCTTTCTATCAGATGGCGACCTTATTTGTATATCCCTCGTTTTTCGAAGGATTCGGTATCCCGATATTAGAAGCCCAGCTTGCCGGTATTCCGGTGATAGCGGCTACCGGTTCTTGTCTGG
>ONZS01001417.1_pt1 | contig 12955 bp, 10 predicted proteins | sample 1670921 | NCBI WGS metagenome assembly ONZS01 (sample SAMN06348104, study PRJEB24527) | human gut metagenome | biome: human gut; feature: ankylosing spondylitis patient; material: feces | host: Homo sapiens | place: China | collected 2015-10 | reverse complement strand
CGAGAATATCTCTGCTTGTGAGCAACTGGCTGTCATTTCGTTATACGAAGTAGACCCTATAGCTTTGCGTCACTGCCTTTCGACAGTTTTGCCGTTTTATATTATTTAATATTATTTTACTTATTAAAAGAATATCATACTTTCTATATATCTACAAGCATATTTATTTGTATTCTTAAATATTTTTCTAGTAAATATAAATAAATCAGAACGACAAAAAAGCTCCGTCAAAAAGACGGAGCTTTTGTTTATTGTTTTATTACAGCAGGCAGTTGCTTTCAATCATCAAAAACTGTATTACGGGTCTCCCAGCGTTTAAACTGGCAATAGCCCCAGGGAGCATAAATCCCAAAAGTAACAGCAGTCAGAAGCATAATGACCAGCCATTGAAAAAAGAACCCCAGCCCGGTGCCGTCGCAACGTAGGTATTAGCACAGATCCAGCGCTGCTGCGCTGAATAAGCCCATGGGAAAAACAAGCCCACAGTAATAATAGAAACGACAGTCGTCCAAATGAGCAACCACAAATAGCCCAAACCTGAACCAACAAAAACAAACGGTTTATTCATTGCGACACCCCCATTTACAGGATTTAAAATCAGCAGTCGTTTACTGCATTTTTTCTACTAATAATTTATTGACCATACCCGGGTTGGCTTTGCCGCGGGATTTTTTCATGACCTGACCGACCAGGAAGCCGATTGCACGGTCTTTACCGGCTTTAAAGTCGGCAATAGACTGCGGATTTTCGGCCAGCACTTCATCAACGATAGCGGCAATAGCGCCTTCGTCGCTGACCTGCTCCAAGCCCAGCTCTTTAACGAGGACTTTCGGAGATTTGTCGGCTTTGAGCATTTCGGCAAATACTTTTTTAGCAAGCTTGCTGGACAACACGCCGCCTTTGATCAGGGCAACCATTTCGCCCAGGTTTTCCGGTTTGATCGGGAAAGCATCGATTTCGATGCCTTCGTTGTTGAGATAGGCGGAAACATCGCCCAAAAGCCAGTTGGCTACAGCTTTGTCATCACCGGCATTTTTGCAGGCAGCATCAAAGTAGTCGGCCATAGCTTTGGTGGCAACGATCAATCCTGCATCATAAGCAGGCAGGCCATTTTCTGTCATCAACCGCTGCTGACGCTGAGCAGGAAGCTCTGGCAGTTCATTTTTAACGCGTTCGATCCAGGCGTCGTCTAATTCTACCGGCACCAGATCAGGTTCCGGGAAATAACGGTAGTCATGCGCTTCTTCTTTGCTGCGCATGGACAAGGTCATGCCCTGCGCGTCATCCCAAGTACGGGTCTCCTGCACAACATGGCCGCCGCTTTCAACAAGGTCGATCTGCCGCTCGACTTCGTACTCGATCGCGCGCACCAGAGCGCGGAAGGAGTTAAGGTTTTTGATCTCGGCGCGGGTACCGAACTCGGCAGCGCCTTCCGGCATGACAGAGATATTGGCATCACAGCGCAGACTGCCTTCCTGCATTTTGCAGTCGCAGACATCAGTATATTCCAAAATAGCTTTTAATTGTTCCAGGTAGGCGCGGGCTTCTTCGGAGCTGCGCATATCAGGCTCGGAGACAATCTCGATCAGAGGTACACCTGCACGGTTGTAGTCTACTGCCGACGAGTCGGAGGTACTGATCGTAGCGCCGCTGTGGTTCAGCTTCCCGGCATCTTCTTCCATATGGATACGGGTCACGCCGATACGTTTTTTCCCGCCTTCCACTTCAATGTCGATATGCCCGCCCAGGCAAATAGGCTGATCGAATTGAGAGATCTGATAGTTTTTTGACAGATCGGGATAAAAATAGTTTTTACGGTCGAATTTATTGAATTTCTGGATATCGCAGTTCAGAGCCAGCCCCGCACGAATCGCAAATTCCACCACCTGTTTGTTGAGCACAGGCAAAGCGCCGGGCATCCCCAGGCAGACCGGGCAGACATGGGTGTTAGGCTCGCCGCCGAACTCAGTCGAGCAGGAGCAGAACGCTTTAGAATTTGTTTTGAGCTCGGCATGGACTTCCAGGCCGATAACAGTAGTATATTTTTTCATTATTTGTTACCTCCTAACGGTGCCAGTACCTTGTGGTATTCGTTGGCTTGTTCAAAGGTATAGGCTGCACGCAGCACGGTTTCTTCGTCCAGCGGTTTGCCGATCAGCTGCATGCCCACAGGCATACCGTCCGCGAAGCCGCAGGGTACGGAAATACCCGGCAGGCCCGCCATATTGACCGGAATGGTGTAAACGTCGAGCATATAGATGGACAAAGGATCCATTTTGCCGTCGATAGGATAAGCAACGACCGGGGAGGTCGGCGCCAGGATAACGTCACATTTTTCAAAAGCGCTGTCAAAGTCGCGGCGGATAAGCGTGCGCACCTGCATGGCTTTTTTATAGTAAGCATCGTAATAGCCGCTGCTCAAAACATAAGTTCCCAGCATGATACGGCGTTTTACTTCCGCGCCGAAGCCTTCTGTACGGCTGAGCGTAGTCATTTCGGGCGCGCTGGTGGCATTAGCCGCACGGAAACCGTACCGGACGCCGTCATAACGGGCCAGATTGGCGGAAGCCTCTGCCGGAGCAATGATGTAATAGGTAATGACCGCATATTCGGTATGAGGCAGGGAAATCTCAACGATCTCAGCGCCCATGGCTTCGTATTGAGCGATTGCTTTTTTCAGTTCGGCATGGACTTTGGGGTCCAGGCCTTCGCCGTAATATTCTTTCGGCAGACCGATACGCAGGCCTTTAACGTCCTGACGCAGAGCTTTGGTAAAGTCAGGCACTTCCACCGGCAGCGAAGTAGAATCATGCTCGTCCTTGCCGCAGATAGTATTGAGCACTGTAGCGGCATCGGTAACGTCGCGGGTGATCGGCTCGATCTGGTCGAGCGAAGACGCAAAAGCCACGCAGCCGTAACGGGAAACACGGCCATAGGTCGGTTTGATACCGACACAGCCGTTAAAAGAAGCAGGCTGACGAATAGAACCACCGGTATCTGAACCCAGAGTCCAGATAGCTTCGCCGGCCGCGATAGCAGCAGCACTGCCGCCGGAGGAGCCGCCGGGTACGCGGTCCAGGTTCCAGGGATTATGAGTAGCCTGGAAATAAGACGATTCAGTAGTAGAACCCATCGCAAATTCGTCCATATTTGTTTTGCCGAGGAAAATAGTTTCTTCGGCGCGAAGTTTTTTAATAACATGCGCATCATAAATCGGCACAACATTAGCCAGCATTTTGGACGAACAGGTCGTCAAAAGACCTTTAGTGCAGATATTATCTTTGATCGCGCCGGGGATGCCGGCCAGCGGAGCGATTTTTTCACCGGCGGCGATCATGGCGTCAACCTTGGCCGCCTGTGCCAAAGCATTTTCTTTATCCAGCGTCACATAGGCTTTGACCTGATCCTCGACAGCGTCGATGCGCTCATACAGAGCTTTAGTCAGTTCCACGGAGCTGATTTCTTTATTAACGAGTTTATCATGCAATTCATGAGCAGTGCTCTTGTAAAGATCCACAGTAGTTCCTCCCTCTCTTATTCGATAACGCGGGGCACTTTAAAGCCGCCGTTATGGACTGCCGGAGCATTTTTCAGCGCTTCTTCCTGAGTAACGCCGGGCAGAGCTACGTCCTCACGAAACGCGTTGCTGATCGGCAGCACGTACGGAGTCGGCTCGATGCCTGCGGTATCAAGCTTCTGCAAAATATCGGCATAATTGAGGATCTGATTGAACTGTTCCGTGAATTTTTCCATTTCACCCTCAGGAATAGTCAAACGGGAAAGCTGGGCGATGTATTCTACATCTTTGGTCGTGACCTTCATTTTTTCACCTTCCTATGATAAATGTTCTTCATTATATGCAATAAATCGGATATATTATATCACAAATTGTCCTATACTTCTATAATATCCATCATATACCGCTTTGCTTCAGCAACTGCCGCGGCAAAAAAATAAACCCGCCTTTAACGGCAGGTTTCACTCTGAAATTAGTAACTTTACCTGTCTGGACATCGCCGGTAGAATAAGCATCTTTACGTTCACCTTTTACCGTAGCCGAAAAACTGAGAGTCTGCTTCCTGACATTGAAATTGATCATAATGCTGCTGCCCAGTGAAGCCTTTTCGATACCGTTTTCTTTTGCCAGTTTCTCTGTTTCAGCAATAAAAACAGGTATCGCATCCCAGTTGACGTCGTCAATATTGAATAAATTATCTTCAAGTTTACCGCCGCCGCTCAATTTTACGATTTTAGGTCCCTGCCAGCCTGTATTAGGCGTCCAGACAAAATTATCGACGTTTTCTTTATTCTTAGGGTCCTGTCGGGAAAAATTAATAAATTCCGGTCCGAAATGCATACTTTGAAAAATCATCAGCGGCGTACCGCCGCCTTTGGCTTTTATTTCAGTAACCGCCTTATTAATAGCTGCTTTGTCGCGGAAAAGATCCCCATACCCCTTGCTCATGACACCGTCACTACCGCCGCAGCCTGCCAGTGCCAGGGCAAACACCATGACCATAACTACTGCCGCCATACTTTTCTTCAACATAAAATGCCTCCTAAAGATATATTTTTACTTGCACCTAGTTTAATTTATTTCTTTTGCACTGTCAATCGATCTCTATTTGAATATTTTCACCTGGCTTCAATGCCTGTTTTCGCCAAATTTACAGCATTGTCACACAAAAGCGATTATAATAATAGTAGAAGGAGTGTGACAGCTATGCAAAATATCAACGCTTTCGACCATGCGGAAACTATTTTAAAGGTTTTGGCGAAGGGTGCTTTTCTTACTACTGCCGCAGGCGGCAGACACAATACGATGACGATTGGCTGGGGAGCGCTGGGAAATATTTGGGGCAAACCTGTTTTTACCGTAATGGTACGTCACTCACGCTATACGCATGAGCTGATCGAAGCCCATAACGAATTTACCGTCAGTTTTCCGCTGACAGCCGCTTTCAGTAAAGCACTGGGACTATGCGGCAGCAAATCAGGACGTGACATGGATAAATTCGCCGCGGCAGAAATCACCCCTGCTGAAGGGCAGACCGTTAAAGTGCCCGTCATCAAAGGCGCCGGGCTGCATCTGGAATGCCGCATCGTGGAAAAACGCGAAATGGCACCGGAAAATTTTGATAAGGCCCTGGCCGACAGATGGTATGCCGATAAGGATTGGCACACCTACTACACCGGCGAGATCACAGCCGCTTATCTGGACAAATAAAAATTTTAGCTTCATAAACGCCAAACGACTGCATAATTTTTATTATGCAGTCGTTTGTTTTTCTATTATATTTTTAAAAAAGCTTCTGTTCCTTTGTCGCTGTCCCCGATACTTCAGCTGCACCGCTTAGCAAGCGCAAAAATTCGGCTTCGTCGATAACAGTCACACCCAGCTGTTCCGCCTTCGTCAGCTTACTGCCTGCTTCGGCACCGGCGACGACATAGTCCGTTTTTTTACTGACGCTGCCGCTGACCTTAGCGCCCACGTCCTGCGCCATAGTCTGTGCTTCAGCACGTCCCAAAGTCGGCATCGTACCTGTAAAGACCATAGTTTTGCCATAAAAGGGATGCTCTTCGCTGACAGCCTGAACCTGCATTTCCATATTCAGACCCAGCTCTTTCAGACGGGCGAGCAAGTCGCGGTTCGACGGCGACGCCAAATAAGTAACGACGCTTTCAGCTATCTTCGGTCCAATATCGTCGATAGCGGCGATCTGCTCTGCATCGGCAGCCAGCAAATTCTCGACCGTACCAAAATGCACTGCCAGCAGCCTAGCCACCTTGGCCCCGACGTGACGGATGCCCAGGCCGAAAAGCAGCCGGTCGAAGCTCTGCTCCTTGCTGGCGGCAATAGCTTTCACTAAATTTTCCGCCGATTTTTCACCCATTCTATCCAGCACTACCAGCTGTTCTTTAGTCAGCAGATACAGGTCGCTGACGTCGCGGATCAGTTCCGCCTCCAGCAGCTGATTGATCACCGCCGGTCCGCAGCCTTCGATATCCATTGCTCCTTTAGAAGCAAAATGGATCAGCCCTTCGCGTCCCAAAGCCGGGCAATGCGGATTAGTGCAGCGCAAAGCTGCCTCACCGTCTTTACGTTCAACAGCCCAGCCGCACTCCGGGCATTCCTGCGGCATCGCATAAGGCTTCGTATCTTCCGGCCGTTTGCCCAGCACGACATACAGCACCTCCGGGATGATTTCACCGGCTTTATTGATGACCACCGTATCGCCGATCCTGATATCCTTCGCTTTAATAAAATCTTCATTGTGCAGCGTAGCCCTGCTTACCGTACTGCCCGACAGCCTTACCGGCGTCAGTACCGCCGTCGGCGTCAGCACGCCTGTGCGCCCAACCTGGATCACGATATCCTCCAGCCTGGTTTCAGCCTGCTCAGGCGGAAATTTAAAAGCGATCGCCCAGCGTGGGTCCTTGCCTGTCGCACCTAAAATATCCTGCTGATAAACAGCGTTGACTTTAAGTACTGCGCCGTCAGTATCATAAGCCAGACTTTTACGCCGGGAGTCAAAGTCCCTGATATATTCTATCGCCGCATCGATACTTTTTACGATACGGTAATTTTCGCTGACCTTAAAGCCATAATCAGCCAGCATCGCCAAAGAATCGGCATGCTTGTCCCTGGCTCCTTCGCCTACGGCATAAGCAAAAAAGCTTAACGACCGCTGCGCCGTTACGTTAGGGTCCAGCTGACGCAGACTGCCGGCAGCCGCATTACGCGGATTGGCAAATTCGCTCTCGCCGGCCTCCAGGCGCTGTTCGTTCAGCTGCATAAAAGCATGCCTTGGCATATAGATTTCACCGCGCACATCTAAAAGCTCCGGCGGCGCGGCGCCGTTTTTCATATTCAGCACCAAAGGGATCGACCGGATCGTGCGTACATTGGCTGTTACATTTTCGCCGGTCACACCGTCACCGCGCGTTGCCGCCCTTACCAAACGTCCATTTTCATAAATCAGGCTGCAGGCCAGTCCGTCGATTTTCGGCTCCATAACATATTCTACAGCGCTGCCTTCCGGCAGACCGCTGCGCACACGCTGATCAAAAGCTACCAGCTCTGCATCCGAAAAAGCATTGCCCAGACTCAAAAGCGGCGTCAGATGTCTGACCTCGGTAAATTCGGGATTCACCTTCCCGCCTACACGGCGCGTCGGAGAATCGGCAGGCACATCGTCAGGCCAGGCCGCTTCCAGCTCACGCAGGCGCACCAGCATCCGGTCATATTCTGCATCGGTGATCTCAGGTGCATCCAGCACATAATATAAAAATTCGTGATGGCGGATCTCTGCCCGCAAATGTTCGGCCTCGTTTTTAGCCTGTGCGCGTTCCAGTTCCATGACTGCCTCCTTTATTGTGCTGCCCTTCGGCGGCTTCTGTTTTTCAGGCTTTAGTCTCATTGTTTCAAAAATCAGAGTGTCAAATTTAATTTTACTATTCTATATATGGTACGGCACTTTGCCACCAAAACACTATTTAATTACAGCTTCTTCAATACTGCATACTTGGTCAGCAGGCTGCGGATACCGGCACCGGCAAACGCGATTTTCACTTCCTGCCCATCCTGCGAAGATGTCACACTGACGACTGTCCCCACGCCCCATTTAGCATGGCTCACCTTATCGCCGGCCTTAAAACTGCCGCCGGCAGCAGCTCCCGCAGTGCTCATTGCCTGCTTGGGAATAAAGCTTTCCTGCCCACCCAGGAACCAGTTCGTATCACGGCTGCGTTTCTGCGGTTTTGCTTCCACCATATTGATCGTCCTGCGTTCTAATGCCGGACGTTTGAAGACCGTAACCAGATTACGCGGCACTTCCTGTAAAAACCGTGACGGCGGGTAGGACACCGTATGCCCATAAATAGTCCGCATCTTTGCATTGCTCAAAAAGAGCTGTTTCTCTGCACGGGTGATGCCAACATAACACAAGCGGCGTTCTTCTTCCACTTCTTCCTCGTTCATCAGCGTCCGCGCATGTGGGAAAATACCTTCCTCCATGCCGGCCAAAAAGACGATCGGGAATTCCAGACCCTTCGAAGAATGCAGTGTCATCAGCGTAATAGCGTCCTCACCCAGCTCGGCATCATCGATATCCGACACCAGCGCCACATGCCCCAGGAAATTTTCCAGATTATTCTCTTCTTCCGTCTTGGCAAATTCCTGCCCGACCGACATCAATTCCATCAGGTTGTCAATGCGGCTCTGCGCCTGCGCTGTATGCTCATTCCGCAGTTCTTCCATATAACCGGTCTTATTCAGCACCTGTTCGATCAGTTCCTCTACCGGCAGGTTATCAGCCTGATTCATCAAATCAAAAATGATAGCCGCCAGTTCATCCAGCTTGCTGACGAAACGGATGCTCAGTCCTTCGACCTGCGCGGCATTCGATACCACGTCAAACAACGACATCCCATTTTCAGCGGCATGGGCCTGCAGCTTGGCCAGCGTTGCATCGCCGATACCGCGGCGCGGTACATTGATGATCCGCAGCAGACTCAGCGAATCTGCCGGGTTAAAAATCACGCGCAGATAAGCGATGATATCCTTGATCTCCTTACGGTCGTAGAATTTAAGTCCTCCGACCATATTATAGGTGATCCCGCTTTTGATAAGCATTTCCTCAAAAATACGCGACTGCGTATTCGTGCGGTACAAGACTGCCATCTCGCCCAGCTTCATATTCTGCTGGCCCTGCAGCTCTTGCAGTTTTTCGATCACAAAACGGGCCTCGTCGCGTTCGTCGATAGCCTGAAAATAAGTGATCGCCACACCATTATCATTATCCGTCCACAAATTTTTAGGTTTGCGGCCTGTATTATTTTCAATAACAGCATTCGCGGCATCCAAAATAACCTGCGTACTGCGGTAGTTCTGTTCCAGCTTGATGATTTTGGCTTCGGGATAATCCTTTTCAAAATCCAGAATGTTCTGGATATCAGCACCGCGCCAGCCGTAAATGCTCTGGTCGGCATCGCCTACGACACAGATATTACGATGTCTGGCCGCCAGAAGCTTGGTTAAAAGATATTGGGCATGGTTGGTATCCTGATATTCGTCTACCAGCAGATAATCAAAACGCTCCTGATACTTGGCGCGCACTTCTTCGCTTTCCTGCAACAGCCGTATCGACAGTACCAGCAGATCGTCAAAATCCACCGCGTTATTGACCAGCAGTTTATTCTGATAACGTTCATATATCTCCGCCACTTTCTGATTGTAAAAATCCGAAGCAGCTTTACTGAAATCACTGACGCTCTGCAGCTGGTTTTTGGCATTGGAAATGCGCGACGCGATACCGGCCGGCTGAAAACGCTTTTCATCCAGATTCAGTTCTTTTAAAATCTGTTTAATCAGGTTCTGGCTGTCGCTGCTGTCATAGATAGCAAAATTACTGCCATAACCGCCTAATTTAGTTATTTCCATCCGCAAAAAACGGGCACAGAAAGCATGGAAGGTAAACAGCCAGACATCTTTAGCCGCAGCTCCCGCCATTTTATCGACGCGCTCGCGCATTTCGGCGGCCGCTTTATTGGTAAACGTAATTGCTAAAATACGGTAAGGACGTACGCCCTGCTGCAGCAAATGTGCGATCCGGCAAGTAAGCACCTTGGTCTTGCCGCTGCCGGCACCTGCCATGATCAACATGGGTCCGTTGGTTGTCTGTACTGCTTCGGCCTGTTCTGGATTAAGGCCTGCTAAGGTCTCTGTCATTGGTTCCTCCGTCTATTCGGCACTGCCTGTGCCGCATCTTTTTATTTTATCGTAACTTTAATATTATTCGCTTCTGATTCACTTTTTCCTGCTATTTTATTCGCAGCAGCCAAGAAAATAAATAAGCACTGAAAATAAATCCAGTGCTTTTACTTTATTCTCCTTGTGCCAGCCTGCTGACTATTTCTGTATCGGCAGGACAAAACTGATACTGCAGCAGTTCTGCCGGCCGTACCCATAAAATTTTCTGATGTACGCTTTTTTGCGGCACACCGCCGGTTATTTTGGCGGCAAAAAAAGAAAGCCCTATTTTATTATCCGGATAAGTGTAACTGGTTTGCTCAAGCAGAGCCACAATATCTATCTCTATCCCCAGCTCTTCCCGGCATTCACGTACTAAGCAGTCTGCAGCTGTTTCACCCGCTTCCTGCTTACCGCCCGGAAACTCCCATAAAAAGGCGCAGCTGCCGCCTGCACCGCGCTGGCAAATCAGTATTTCTCCTGCTGTATTGCGAATAATCGCCGCCGATACCAAAATCATAACCTTTACCCCGATCCTTATTGTTATAACAGCATTTTATCACAAAACAGGTTCTTCTTTCATAAAAAATACTCCGCCGCAGCGGAGTATTTTTTGACTGCCGCTCTTAATGGTCAAATAAACGTCTTACATCACGAAATAAAATCCTCAGCTATCGGCATTCAGGGCCATTACCAGCTCCAGACGCGTATCGACGCCTAATTTGCGGTAGATCCCCTGCAAAGCCTTTTTCACTGTTATCTCGGCAATAAACATTTCCGCGGCAATTTCCGCATTAGTCCTGCCCTGCACAACAAAGTTTGCGATCTCGGCCTCCCTGGCAGTCAAAGTTTTGCCGCCCATGATATACGAAGCTTTGTGCTTGATATTTTTTAAATTTTCCTGATATACTGCACCCAGCTCCAATATCTTTGCCAGCAGCTCCGGTTCACCGCTGTTTTGCTGTGCTGCTTTTTTGAGCAGCGGTTCCAGCACGTCAAAATTTTCCACAAAAGGCATCACGATCCCGTCTGCAGCCGCCAGCACCAGTGCCCGGTTCAATTCGCTCAAAGCTTCGTTTTCATGCTGCAGACCGTCCTGTGCCGCAGCACTGTATACCGCAGCATAAATACTCAGTAAAAAATTATTAAAACTCCGCGCCGCCGCTTCAAATTCACGCAGCTGCCCCAAAAGCGGCAGATAGTCCTTCTGCAGCAGTAAATAGCGTCCATAAACGATATATAAACAGCCCCAGGCTGAATAAAGCAGACCCGATTTCTGAAAATCGCCCTTCTGCAGCCAGCTAACGAGCAGTTTGCCCTTGTCCCCCAGCTGCAGATCGATCCAGGCGCGGCTGGCTTCGATAGTTTTGCGGTATAAATGCTCCTGCACTGCCGTCTGCAGAGCATCCAGCCGTCTGCTGATCTCACGGACACGTTTTTTATTACCCAAAGCTATACTGATACGCAGAGCAATAAATTCAGCACACAGCTCTACGCTGACCTGTTCGTTGCGCCGTGAAACATTCAGTGCTTCCGTTGCCAAAATAAACGCTTTTTCCCAATAACCGCGCTGAAAATACGCTTCCGATGCCAGTACATATTCAGAACCGGCGCCGTGATTCTGCACCAGACGGTAATAATATGCCATAGCCTGCGGAAAAACATCCAGGGTTTTCTGCAGCGTACCGGCCTGACGGTAAAACATAAACAAAATAGAATTGGCACCGCCGCCCCAGATAGTCTGCGTCGAGAAAAAGCGTACCGGCTGCCGCAGCAGCTGCAGCGACTTTTTAAAATAAGCCGCCATGGCTTCCACATCATTATACTGGGTCTCACCCAGCAAAAACTCCAGCTCGCCCAGACACTGCTCCCGTTCCTGTCTGTCCTCCAGCTGCCCAATATATTTCCGCAGCTTCCTGATTTCCTGCTGCAGCCGTTCGTTTTCCCCGCTCAAAAACAGCCACAGCGCATAAATCAATCCCGCTTTGATATGCTTTTGCCTGATCGTTTCAGGCGCTTCGCCAAAATAAGCCATAATTTTATTTTTATAATTGTTCTCAAAGCTGCAGCCGCGGTCTTTTTCAAAAACGGTCAGCATCTTGTCATAATCGCCGGCTGTATGATAGTAGCAAAAGGCTGTCAGAAAATCGTTCTGCAGCTCATACCACTGACCACTGCGCCGGCACAAACGACGCCGTTCTGTATCCGGCAGTTCTGCTCCCAGACGCTGCAGATAGACTTTGAATGCATTATGGATATGGTATTGTCCTCTCAGCAGCTCATAACTGATAAAGCCATGTCTGAGCGCCAGATTTTCCAGCAGAGCTGGCGCCGCATCATTTTCCGTTACATAAGCAGCCTGGCGTCCACTAAAATCCTCATTTAAAATAGACAGCTCTGTTAAAAGTGTTTTTTCCGCTTCGCTGCAGGAATTATAAGCCACGGCCTGTACCAGCCGCAGCAGTTCCTCGCCTGTTTGAGGGCTCTGCCCGTTGTGGTACTGCCGCAGATACAGATATAGGGCGCTGACCCAGCCTTCTGTAGCAGCCAGCAGATTTTCGGCGGCACGACGTTCTAAAACTATCCCGTTTTTACGATAATAAACAATAATATCACTCACTTCAAAAGCAAAATCCTTCGGCTGCAGATACAGACACTCACCTTTCAGGACCAGCTCATCCAAAGTGAAATCCGGCGGCCGCTGTGTCAGCAGCACAAAATGCCAGTTGGGCAGATCAGCTTTCGCCAGCGCCAGCAGCAGCTTATCACAGTCCTCGCTGCCCAGCAGATGATAATTGTTCCAGACGAAAACAACCGTTTTTTTCAAATTCGATGCCTGCAGCACTTCGATAACCCGCTGACGGGTCGCCGCATTACGCGGCAGTTCCTGCCAGGTCAGCGAAGCAGTATCTACACCAGCAGTCTGCAGCGATTTGACAAAGCAACGCCAAAAAGCCGCTTCCGCTCCTGTATAACAGGTATCCCACAGCATATCTACAGAAAGAGAAAGCAGCACTTTTTTCACAGCAGTCGTTTTACCATAACCGAAAGGGGCAGCCGCAACTGTCAGCGGCACTGCCAAAATCTGAGCCAGACGTTCTTCCAAAGCCGGCTTCAAATATATTTTTTTAGGAAAAGCTTCGGATTTTTTCTGCATCGCTTCTACCCCTTTAAAGATTACGATTATTCGTCAGCACAATTATT
>ONZS01001387.1_pt1 | contig 13263 bp, 10 predicted proteins | sample 1670921 | NCBI WGS metagenome assembly ONZS01 (sample SAMN06348104, study PRJEB24527) | human gut metagenome | biome: human gut; feature: ankylosing spondylitis patient; material: feces | host: Homo sapiens | place: China | collected 2015-10 | reverse complement strand
TAAAATAACATAATATGGATAGAAGAGTATTTATTAGACAAACAGCGGTAGTGGCATTAGGCAGCTTAGCGGCTTTCGATTTATCAAAGGCATCAGCTAAAAATGAAATGGCTTTTGCGGGGAAAGGAAAGATATCGCCCCGTGCAATTACCATGTGGGATTTTTCTTGGTTGGAGAGACGTTGGCCCGGAGCCGGTTATGAGAACTGGGACCAAGTATTGAACGAACTCTCGGAACGGGGGTATAATGCGATACGTATTGACGCTTATCCCCATTTAATCGCAGAGAATCCAACGAAGAAATGGTTGCTTAAAGAAGTCTGGAATCAACAAGATTGGGGAAGTCCGGATATGAATGAGGTGCAAGTTCAACCGAATTTGAACTTGTTTTTGTCGAAGTGTAAGGAGCGGGATATTAAGGTGGGGCTTTCTTCTTGGTATCGCCTCGATGTGGATGAGGTTTGCCTGAAATTGGATACACCGGAAAAATTGGCAGATTGCTGGTTGACAACCCTTCGTTCGATCGAGGAGGATGGACTATTGGATACGATCCTTTATGTGGATCTTTGTAATGAGTGGCCCGGTGATTCGTGGGCGCCTTTTTTCGCTAAGATATACCCGAATGTCGGTTGGGGGAATTGGTATAAGGAGGAATCCTTACGATGGATGAAGACCTCATTGGAAAAGATGCGGAAAACATATCCGGATATGCCATTCTTATATTCGTTTGATCATGGAGATGTCAAGAAGTATGAAGAGGTAGATTGTTCTTTCCTTGATTTGTATGAGCATCATATTTGGATGGCGCAACAGAATGGTGGCGAATTTTATAAACAGGTAGGATATGGCTACAATCGTTTTTTACCGGATGATTATAAGAATGTGGTGAAAAACGCAGAACGGGTTTATCGGGAAAGACCTGGATATTGGCAGAAGTTGTTGACTGATAAGATAGAGCTTATGGCTTCTGTGGCCCGGAAGAATCGCCGTCCTCTTGTTACGACGGAATGTTGGGGATTGGTGGATTATAAGGATTGGCCTTTATTGAAATGGGATTGGATAAAGGATCTTTGCGAGTTAGGAGCTATTACAGCGGCCCGTACGGGTATGTGGGTCGGTGTAGCGACCAGTAATTTTTGTGGGCCTCAGTTTGTTGGGATGTGGCGAGATGTGGAATGGCATAAACGATTGACTTCTATTATCCGTTCTTCTCCGATTGATGCGTCTCTCATGAAGAATAATGAGGTAGCAGCCAAATTGTTGAAACGACTTTAATCTTGGGATGGTATGTATTACGATCATTCTTATATTTTGATAAGATTCTAAAAGCAGGAGGTAAATTTCTAAAAAGTTTATGTTTCTAATAATTGTAACTTGCCTTCGTGAAAGAGTTAAATAAATCGGATGTCATGAAAAGAATAATTTTAATTATGTGTTGCTTCCTATCCGTATTCGCTTGGGCCGATGACGGGAGGACAACGATCTCATTAAATGGGGAATGGGATTTTGATCAGACGGAACAGGCTTTTCCCCCACGGAATATACCCGTAAGATACCGGTTCCGGGATTGGTGCATCTAGCTAGGCCGAAAATCTCTCAATACGAGAAATTCTTCAAGAAGCCTGACGGCGTGGAGTTGGTGGAACAGTTTAATTTCTTGGAGAGAGATTATACGCCAATGTATAATTGGTATAAGCGAAAAGTATTTATCGACGAGAAATTCAAGGATGAGCAATTATTCCTTACGATAAAGAAAAGCCAATACGTTACACGAGTCTTCGTGAATGGGCATGAAGTGGGGGCTTCTATGGAATGCTATACTCCAATGGATTTTAATATTACGAGTGCCGTAAAATATGGCTCGGACAATGAGATATTGATTCAGGTGGGCGACCGGGCGTGGTTGCCTAGCGAGGCCGCCGGCGGAACGGATAAGGAGAAAGTCCATTACCTACCCGGAATCTGGGATGACGTGTTCATTACGGCTACTGGAAAGATGCGGGTCGATAAAGTTTTATTCCTGCCTTCTCTGGCTAAAGGATTGGTGACAGTTAAGACCTTGGTGAGAAGTTTGTATCCACCCCAAATGTTGTATGGGGATAAAATGAAGGATTCTTGTAAGATTGAGTTCTGTGTCAAGGAGAAGACTACAGGGAGGATAGTAGGAAAGAAAATGATTGAAGGTGAGGCTAAGCGGGATAATAGGACTTATTTCGAAACGAGTATCTCTTTGGATAATCCGAAGGCTTGGACTCCTGATTCCCCTTTCTTGTACGAAGGTGAGGTCTCGGTGTATGACCAAGATGAGCTTGTAGATCGTTATTCCGTGAACTTCGGTATGCGTGATTTTTCGAGAAAAGGTAAATTCTTTACGCTTAATGGGGATAAATTCTACTTACGAGGTTCCAATATTACGCTTCAACGTTTCTTTGAGGACCCGGATTGTCAAGCGTTGGCTTGGGATCGGGAATGGGTGAAGAAACTGATGGTAGACCTGCCAAAGTCAATCGATTGGAACGCTATGCGAATATGTGTAGGAATTGTACCTGACTTCTGGTATGACCTTTGCGACGAGTATGGTATCGTATTACAGAATGAGTGGCTATATTGGCAAAATCATGGATGGGATGAACAGGTACGTAAGGAGTATACGAATTGGGTATGGAGCGATGGGAATCATCCCAGTATCGTGATCTGGGATGCGATCAATGAGAACTGGGACAGTTATATAGGAAATACGCTGATTCCCAAACTAAAGGAATTAGACCCGACCCGGATCTGGGATGCCGGTTACATGACATCAGATCAGATGGGGACGAACGATGAGATGGATGAGCCACACCCTTATCGTGCGCTTACGTTGATGCATTCCAGCGAACTGAACGACTATTTCAAAAACAATCCCTATAACTTAGGTGCATTGCATGAGAATTGGGTAGGTTTCTCTTCTATACTAGATGCGGGCGTTCCTCAGTTGGTGAATGAGTACGGATGGATTTGGTTATGGCGTGATGGACGGCCCTCGAAATTGACACTTAACAATTACAATTACTATCTTGGCGAGAATGCCACTCCGGAACAATGTCGTGAATTGCAGGCATATTGGTTGGAACTTGAGACGGAATGGCTGCGTTCGGAACGTTCGGTAGGCGGAATCTTGGCTTTTTGTCATTTGACCAATAATTATGGTTTCACGGGAGATTGGTTCATCAATGATATCAAGGATTTGGAACCTTCACCGGCTTTCCGCTGGTTCAAGCATTGTTTCGCCCCCTCGGCAGTCTTTATCGATTTAGCGGATCGTCGTTATACCAAACATCTCGAGCCCTTGAAACCGGGTAGTGATTTAGTATTCAACTTGGTAGGGGTGAACGACTTGAATAAGGAGTCGTCTGGAAAAGTTCTCTTGAAACTACTAGACGAGAAAGGAACTATTATTTCGACACAAGAAGAGTCTATTGTGATTGAACCTTTTGGCAAGCGGCTTCAACCTTGCCTTCTGAAATTGCCCTCAAAATCAGGAGGCTATCTTCTGATAGCCGAGTATCATGAGAAGGGGAGGGCGAAACCAGTACTTAGTCGCCGTTATCTAAAAGTAGGCGATGCGGTAACCTCTTTCAAGGATTACTTTGAGTATACATTAAATTAGTTAGGTTAGCTTTTATATCCAATTTCCTACGGCGGCACTCCTCGTGAGTGCTGTCGAGGGGAATGCTACCCCTTTTTTGAAAATACTCAGAGTCCGACTAACCAAAAAGTAATGTTAGGAATATTGTTTAAACCTTTAAATTCGAATAGTTTATGAAAAAGAAAAGTAAGGATCAGCGATGGCGTTGGATATGTGTCGGGTCATTATTGCTCGCTTCCTTAAATGGCAATCTGGAGGCAAGCGGCCTTTCCCATCCTAATGTAAATCCGGTGGAAGTTTCTCAAGCGACAAGAAAATTGCGAGGAACGATCTTGGATACAAATGGAACTCCGGTTATCGGTGCGAGTATTTCCGTAAAAGGAACTACTACCGGTACGATCTCTGACATGAATGGCGTATTTACGCTAGATGTGAAAAATGGCGATGTATTAGAAATCTCGTTTATAGGCTATCTCTCCCATACGGTTAAGGTCGGTACGCAGACTGATTTACAGATTGTCTTGAAAGAGGACACGCAAGCCTTGGATGAGGTGGTAGTGGTTGGTTATGGCGTTCAGAAGAAGAGCGTGATGACAGCGGCCATCAGTCGTGTCACCTCCGATGATTTGGAGAAGCTGACGCCGACCCGGGTAGAGGATGTGTTACGAGGAAAAGTCTCGGGAGTAAGCATTATGCAGAATTCCGGACAACCGGGAGCCGAGTCGAGAGTCCGTATCCGTGGTACAGGAACTATCAATGATAGTAACCCTCTGTATATTGTGGACGGAATGCCACTTGAAGGAGGTGTCGATTATCTGAATCCGCAGGATATACAATCTATCGAGGTCTTAAAAGATGCCGCTTCTGCCGCTATCTACGGTTCGCGTGCGGCTAATGGTGTTATTTTGGTTACGACAAAGAGCGGGAAAAAAGGAAAAGCGGTTGTCAATTATGATTTCTCTATCGGTTGGCAAAATCCTTGGCGAAAAATGTCGGTCTTGAATGCCACCGAATATGAGACAATAATGAATGAGGCTTACGTGAATGCCGGGATGGACCCTATTTACGATGATCCTTCGAAAGCAGGTGTAGGGACGAACTGGCAGAATGAGATTTATAACGAGAATGCCCCGATCATGAATCATCAAGCGAGCATCAGTGGGGGTGGTGATAAGGGAAGCTATTTCCTCTCTTTTGGTTATTTAGATCAAGAAGGAATTGTTGGAGGAAAAGATAAGTCGGATTATAAACGATATAGCTTACGTTTCAACAATACCTATAATGTGTTTGAGAATAAGGCGAATAAATTTTTCCGTAGTTTCAAGGTCGGTACGAACCTAGGATATACACGGATCATATCCAAAGGTATTTCGGAGAATGACAACTTCTCCGGCCCGTTAGCAAGTGCGGTGATGACTCCACCGAACGAATCGGTCTATCTGGAGAATCCTTCGGCGGAAGATCTCGCTTATTACGAGAAAAATTATCCCGGCTATGTCAAGGATGATGAAGGCCGCATCTATAACGTGATCGAGAATCAAGAGATCGTGAATCCGGTCGCTATGATGCAGACCTTAAACAATAACAAGGACTGGGATAAATTTGTAGGTTCTGTTTGGGGTGAATTGGAAGTATTCGAGAATCTTACGTTTAAGACCTCTCTCTCCACGGATATGGCTTTTTGGGGCGAAAGGAATTGGTTCCCAGTTAGCTATTTGTGTTATATGGTCAAGACTGAGAAATCGAGGGTGGAGCAAACGATGAATCGTGGCATGAAGCTTCTTTGGGAGAATACGTTGAGTTATAAACGTTCGATCGATAAACATAATTTCGCCGTTTTACTGGGAACCTCTATGGAACGGTATGATAGTAAAAAGGTAAAGGGAACAGCATTGAATTTACGAGCGGAAGATGATCATAAAGCATGGATCGATTTTACCAATAGTGCCTCTCCCGGCGATCAGCATTCGGAAGGTGGTGCGACAGAGCATCGGATGGCGTCCGTTTTCGGACGATTAAACTATAATTATGACGAAAGGTATATGCTAGAGTTAACCCTTCGTCGGGACGGTTCCTCTAACTTCGGCCGGAATAATCAATATGCTTATTTCCCTTCCGTCTCCGCAGGCTGGACGTTGACTAACGAGCCTTTCATGGAAAATAAACCGGGATGGCTCGACTTTCTGAAAGTGCGCGGGAGCTGGGGCCAGAACGGAAATGAAAAAATCGGATCGTTTGGATATACTACGACAATGACCGGAGGAAATAACTATAGTTTCGGGGCTGGCTCGAACGGTGTCATCCATAGCGGAACAAAACCTACTTCTTTGGCCAATCCTGATTTGCGTTGGGAAACCTCGGAGCAATTGGACTTTGGATTTGATTCCCGCTTCTTTAATAACTCCCTTTCTTTTAGTTTTGATTGGTTCAAGAAAGATACAAAAGACATGTTGATGGAGCGTCCGATACCCCTATATGTGGGAAGTGGCTCGGGACATTGACCAACCAAGGTATCGAGCTTGAAGTCGGTTATAAATTAAGTGTAGATAAAGTGAATCTATCTTTCTTGGCGAATGCTTCTTATGTGAAGAATGAGATCAAGAATCTGGGAAATCAAACAGGATATATCGATAAGGAGAGTTTACCGACTTTAGGTACGGTATCAAGGAACCAAAATGGTTATCCGATCGGTTATTTCTTCGGATATAAGGCGATTGGGGTTTTCCAGACACAAGAGGAGATCGATAACTATATCAGTCCTGCTACCGGTAAGCCTATACAACCGAATGCGGTACCCGGTGATACGAAATTTGAGGATTTGAATGGAGACGGCGTGATCAGCGATGATAACGAGGACCGTACGATGATAGGCAAACCTAATCCGGATTGGATGGTTGGACTTACTGTTGCGGCTGATTGGAATGGCTTTGATTTAAGTGCCTTTTTCCAAGGTTCTTTCGGGGCGGATGTTTTCGATGCGTTACGCCGTTATGAGTTGGCGGCGGTCAATTATACGTCGGATGCTTTGGAAAGATGGACAGGACCGGGCACCTCCAATTCGATGCCAAGGATTGTCTTGGGTGATACGCCTAAGAACTTCCGTCCGTCTACTTTGTTGGTTCACGATGCTTCTTTCTTGCGCTTACGTAATTTACAGGTAGGTTATACGCTGCCGGCCCAGTTGACCCGAAAAGCTTATATACAACGCTTGAGGTTTTATGCGTCGTTCGATAATTTGTTGACTATTACGGGATACAAGGGAATGGATCCGGAAATCGGTTCGACAATGGGTATAGATAAGGGTGTATATCCTCAAGCCCGGGTTTATACATTTGGATTGAATTTGACATTTTAATCATTAAAATTAGTGTTATGAATAAATATATTTATCTGCTAGCCGTTGTATTCGGACTAAGTGGCTGCAATGATTTTTTGGAGTTGTCTCCGACGAATAAGGTTATCGAAACGGATTATTACAAGACACAGGAGGATTTGACCGAGGCATTGGTCGCTGCCTATGACCCGTTGAAATGGAACGCTTATAATGCGTATAGCTCTTATGAACTGGTAAGTAATATCATGTCGGATGATGCGGAGACCGGTGGATCGACGGTATCGGATCAACCGCAGTTGCAGCGAGTGAATGATTTTACCAATTGGGTGACACCGACAAACTTACCCGAGGGTTTATGGGGGCGTTCGTATGAGGGTGTGAACCGTGCGAATATCGTGATAGAGAAATGCCCTCTTCTTCCGGAGGGGACGATGTCGGAGGAGCTTCGTGATCGTTATGTGGCTGAGGCTCATTTCTTGCGTGTATTTTATTATTTCCAGTTGTGGCGTTTCTTTGGATACATACCGTATTACGAGACGAATTTGGGATTGGATGATATAACAACTGTCCCTCAGTTACAGCCGGATGAGGTCTATGCGAAATTAATCGAGGATTTAGATAATAATGTTATTGGGAAGTTACCTAAGATAGTCCCGGCTAATGAGAAAGGACGAGCTACGAATGGTGCCGCTATCGCGATGAAAGCACGTATCGTTTTATATCAGAATGATGATACTAAAATGAAGGAGATCGCCAGCCAATTGAAAGAACTAATTACCGATCCTGCCTATCAATATGATTTGATCCCGGATTATAAAGTTCTTTTTGATGATGAGTATGAATGGTGCAAAGAATCTGTTTTTGAAGTCAATTATACGGAAATCGGGAACTCGAATGATTGGGCAGGCAAGGCTAATCAAGGTAACTCCGATATAATAATGCTAGGAGCCAGAGGTTTGAAAGATCCTAATAATGTATATGTGGAAGGTTGGGGTTTTGCGCCTGTAACAAAAGCATTGAATGATGCGTTTTTACCAAATGATCCTAGAAAGTGGACAACAATCATAGATCATGAGGAGTTTAGAGCGGAAGGCGGGACGGTTAGCTCGGATGTGAATCAATATACAGGATATAGCGTACGCAAATATCATCCTCGTGCGGGGTATTCTTCTACGGTTGGCACGGAAGCGCTGAATTATAAGAACAATTACCGTGTAATTCGTTTCTCCGACGTATTATTGATGGCATCGGAAGCTTTGTTGAGAAGTGGAGGTAGCGTAGGCGAGGCACAGGATTATTATGCGAGAGTCGTTAAACGTGCGATGGGGGATGATTATAAGGTTCCGGCGGTTTCATTGGATAATATCTATAAGGAACGCCGTTATGAGTTTGCGATGGAAGGTATTCGTTATTGGGATTTAGTACGTACGAACCAAGCAAAAGATTTTATCAAAGGTTGGGATGATACAAAGAAATACTTACCGATCCCTCAGTCGGAGATTGATAAGTCGGATGGCCATTTGGTACAGAACCCTCATTTCTAAGAATTGAGCTGTATTTACATTTGTTCATTTTAGGAGAACCTGATAGCTTTTAATTTGTTGATAATTAGATATGGATGTGTGATCATTTGTCCACATCCATGTTTTTTGTCTTTAAGTAAATAGTTTAAATCGATAAAATATGAGATTAAAATAGAGTAATAACGGTACACGAATACCCATTTGCGACCGCTTACGATCCCGTTCGTTGGCTATTCACTTACGGATCCAAAAAGAAGGACATTTCTTTTTAGATGGGATAAGCTTGTATTCCAGATCTTTTTATGTACATTTGAAGCCACCCAATAGTGGGGTAACTAAAACATGATATGACTATGGAAAAGAAAACAGAAAAAGAGGAGAAGTATATGAAGGAATTACAAGATCGATATATCCGTTTCGACTGGGCCATCAAACGCCTACTCCGGCAAAAAGCGAATTTCGGAGTGCTAGAAGGCTTTCTTACCGTGTTCTTGGGCGAGCAGATCAAGATTGAGGAGATATTGGAGAGTGAGGGGAACCAGCAGGACGCTGATGATAAATTCAATCGGGTGGATATCAAGGCTAAGAACACAAAGGGAGATATCATCCTTATCGAGATCCAGAATACCCGCGAGCTTTATTATTTGGAACGTGTGCTTTATGGCGTGGCGAAGGCCGTCACCGAACATCTTCATTTGGGACAGGACTATTCCGGGGTGAAAAAGGTCTATTCTATCAGTATCCTTTATTTTGATATAGGCGTAGGAACCGATTATCTGTATCACGGGCAGAACCAATTTGTCGGCGTGCATACCCATGATCATTTACAGGTAAATACCAAGGAGAGGGGTGCGATCGTCAAGCGTCTTCCCTCGGAGATCTTTCCGGAGTATATATTGGTCCGGGTGAATGAGTTTGATAAGGTGGCCGTGACCCCCTTGGAGGAATGGGTGCGATACTTGAAAGATGGGATCATAACTTCCGGAACGACAGCCCCTGGCTTGGAAGAGGCACGAGAGAAATTACGCTATTACTCAATGTCTCCCGAGGAACGTTATGCTTATGACGAACATCTGAATGCGATTATGATCCAGAATGACGTGTTGAGCACTGCTAAGTTTGAAGGACGGGAAGAAGGATTAGCAGAAGGATTAGCAGAAGGCAGAGAAGAAGGACTAATAGAAGGTCGAGAAGAAGGCCGTGTGGAAGAACGTCTAGAAACAGCTCGGCGTATGCGGTCTGATGGGCTTTCGATGGAAATGGTCGTGCGTTATACTGGTTTGTCAGAGGAGGAAATAAATAATTTATGACATCCTTGAGGCTTTGCTAGCGGAGTAGGATCGGTTCTTTTAAGTTCTTGGCCTGCTCCTCGGATGATGTTCCAGTATCTCTTTGCGAAGGAATTCCCGGTCGATATGTGTATATATCTCGGTGGTGGTGATTTTCTCATGCCCCAGCATCTCTTGGATAGCGCGTAAGTTGGCGCCTCCTTCCAGCAAGTGGGTGGCGAAAGAATGACGGAAGGTATGGGGACTTACGTTTTTATGGATACCGGCGGCCTCCGTCTGTTGCTTGATGATATGAAATACCATGATACGGGAGAGGGCCGTTCCTCGCCGGCTTAGAAATAAAATATCCTCGAAGCCTTTTTTAACCACGACCGAATTCCGGTCATACAGATAGTTTTTAATTTCCCGCAAAGCAACTTCGGAGATAGGAACAAGCCGTTGTTTGCTTCCTTTACCCTCTACCCGGATGAAACCTTCCTTGGGATATATATCCGAATAACGCAGGCCAGTAAGCTCCGATACGCGCAGTCCACAACTATATAAAACCTCCAGCATCGCACGGTTCCGCTGTCCCTCGGGAAGCGTGAGGTCTATTGTGTCGAGAATGCTATTTATCTCGTTGACGGTTAATACTTCCGGCAGCTTCAATCCGATCTTGGGAGACTCTAACAATTCGGTCGGATCATTTGTTATATAATTGTCAAGCAATAAGAAACGATAGAACGATTTGATACCCGAGATGATGCGTGCTTGCGACCGGGGATGGATACCGATGTCACGTAATTGGGCGATGAACTGTTGCAAGTCGTCGTAGCTGATCTCCTTAACGTCCTTTTTCTCATCCTCTGCGAAACGTAGCAATTTGTCAAGATCTGTCAAATAGGCGTCGATGGAGTTGGCAGAGAGCGATTTTTCTAATCGTAAATAGGTGTTATATCGGTTTATTATATCTTTTCCTTGTCGCATTGTCGGTATGTCGTTATGAATGTGTCAAATAAAATCCTTACCTTTGCCGGATAATTCCGGCCTCAACGGGCGGTACAAAGGTAATAAACTTACAATTAAGAATGAAGAAGATTCAGATCATCAATGGCCCTAATTTGAATCTGTTGGGCAAGCGAGAACCGACAGTATACGGAAATGCCTCGTTCGAGGACTATTTGAGCGAGTTACGTGCCCGCTTTCCTCAGTGTGAGATATCTTATTATCAAAGTAATGTGGAAGGAGAGATAATTAACAAGATCCATGAGGTGGGTTTTGAATATGACGGTATCGTGTTGAACGCCGGCGCTTATACGCATACTTCCATTGCGTTGCACGATGCTATCAAGGCGGTTACTACGCCAGTCGTGGAAGTGCATATCTCGAATGTGCATGCCCGTGAATCGTTTCGTCATGTGTCGATGATATCGGCGGCATGCAGGGGAGTGATTCTTGGGTTTGGGCTGGATTCGTATCGGTTGGCGATCGAATCGTTTATGTGATAGAAGGTTTAGAAGGTTATCAAATAGAATTAATAATTAGGTTATAATAATTTAAGGTATATGTTAAAGCATACGAAGATTGTTGCTACAGTTTCCGACCAGCGCTGCGACGTTGCGTTCGTTGAGGCGTTATATAAAGCGGGAATGAATGTGGTGCGCCTGAATACGGCTCACATGATGGAAGAGGGGTTGACCCGTGTGGTAAATAACGTCCGTACCGTATCCGACCGTATCGGTATCTTGATGGATACAAAGGGGCCGGAAGTACGTACCACGACGACGGTAAACAAGGAACCGATCCCTTTCAAGACTGGAGAGATCGTGAAGGTAATCGGTAATCCCGATCAGGAAACTTCGCATGATTGTATTTGTGTGTCATATAAGAATTTCGTGAACGACTTGGCGATTGGCAGCGACATCCTTATCGATGATGGTGATCTGGAAATGAAGGTTACCGGGAAATCCGGCGATTGTTTGCTTTGCGAGATCCAGAATGACGCTACGCTAGGTAGCCGCAAGAGCGTGAATGTGCCGGGCGTACGTATCAATTTGCCTTCGTTGACTGAGAAAGACCGTAATAATATCCTTTGGGCGATCGATCATGATCTCGATTTTATCGCTCACTCATTTGTTCGCAACAAACAGGACGTATTGGATATCCAACGTATCTTGGACGAGCGTAACAGCCCTATCAAGATTATCGCTAAGATCGAGAATCAAGAGGGTGTAGACAATATCGAGGAGATTTTGGAAGTGGCTTATGGCGTCATGATCGCTCGTGGTGACTTGGGTATCGAGGTTCCGGCCGAGAAGATCCCGGGTATCCAGCGTATGCTGATCCGTAAATGCGTGGAGGTGAAGAAGCCGGTTATCGTGGCTACGCAAATGCTTCATTCCATGATTAATAATCCTCGTCCTACTCGTGCCGAGGTTACGGATATCGCCAACGCTATTTATTATCGTACGGATGCTTTGATGTTAAGCGGTGAGACGGCTTATGGAAAATATCCGATCGAGGCGGTACAGACCATGACGAAAGTGGCTCGTGAAGCTGAGAAGACTAAGCTTTCCGCGAATGATATCCGTGTGCCGATCGAGGGGAATGATTTAGACGTGACTTCTTTCTTGGCGAAACAAGCCGTTAAGTCTTCTTCTAAATTACATGTGAAGGCGATTATCACGGATAGTTATACGGGTCGTACGGCACGTTATCTGGCCGCTTTCCGCGGAACCTCTACTGTGTTCGCTATATGCTATAATCCTCGTGTGATGCGTATGTTGGGTCTTTCTTATGGGGTATGGGCGGTTCATCAGCCGTACAACGACAGTCGTAGGGGATATTTCTATGATGCGTTGAACCAGCTGATCCATAGCGGACGTATCACTCGCAACGATATGGTAGCGTATTTGAGCGGTAGCTTCGGCGAAGGTGGCGGTACCAGCTTTTTGGAGATTAACAACGTAGGAAAGGTGCTGGATGCCGGCACGCAATATCAGTTGCCTACTTTTAAAGAGTAAGAGGAATGTTTACGGGCGAGATTGATGCGTATATTCTTTCTCATATAGATGAAGAAGGGGATTTGCTGTCGGCGTTGAATCGCGACGCCAATGTGAACCTTCTCCGTCCGCGTATGCTATCCGGGCATTTGCAGGGTAGGATATTGAAGATGTTTTGCCGGATGATTCGTCCGAGAAGAGTCTTATGCCACTTTGTGTATGGCGGAAGGCATGGAAGAGGGGGCGTTGATCCATACGATCGAGATCAATGACGAGATGGAGGATTTTATCATGAAATATCTTTCCCGCTCGCTACATAAGGACAAGATAAAAGTCCATTTTGGGGATGCGATGGAGATTATCCCCCGTTTGGATGAGACGTTCGATATGGTTTTTATCGATGCCGACAAACGCCTGTATTCCGAGTATTATGATTTGGTATTCCCGATGGTCCGTCCGGGCGGCTTGATTCTCGCGGATAATACGCTTTGGGACGGTAAAGTGGTAGA